>JAABUP010001350.1_pt1:7500-51385 | contig 51385 bp, 65 predicted proteins | sample 5559201 | NCBI WGS metagenome assembly JAABUP01 (sample SAMN10711887, study PRJNA513373) | rock metagenome | isolation source: Antarctica rocks | place: Antarctica | reverse complement strand
ATCTATTTATGTGGTATGCAGCATTTTGAAGACAGTCACCAAATTCAGCATGAACAGACACAATTGACCGTCCTATAGATCCCAAAATATTCAGCAACGGTTGTCACACCTGCTGCTGCACGCTGTTGCAGTAAGTCCATTTCCCTTACATTGCATGCTTTGTAAAATGCAGGCAAGCTTGGGCATGCCTTAAGACACAGAATAGACTGACAGGGTGTGTTGATTCTGCTCTACTGCTGTGTGACAATGCCTCCTAGATATGCTGTGAGATCGGCAGCAACCCCTCAAGCCACAGACGAGGCTGAGAGGCTGCGTTGCATATGCTAATATGCTTTGTAAAATGCAGGCAGGCTGGGTACGCCTCAAGCTACAGACAAAGCCAAGAAACTGTGGTAACCTGCTCTACTGCCGTGTGCCATTGCCTTTCAAAATATGATGTGAGGTCAACAGCAACCTCTCAAGCCACCAATGAGACTGAGAGGCTGCATTGGCTTTGCTCCCAGACACTATGCAAACCATTGCGTACCTAACATCAAAAGCAAACCCTCAAGCCACAGAGAAGGCTGAGAAGCTGCATTGACTTTCTTCAGAAGCAAGGTCAAGATGCAGGCAAGCTGGGTATGCACAGAAGTCAGCAGAGATTCCCTCGGAGTCACACAAGAGGCTGACAGTCTGCATTGAGACTGCTCAGATACCGTGCAGGAATGCAGACAAGCTGTGCAAGCCATTCACAAATTACATAGGCTTCACAGTTTACGCAAAGGCGGTTAAGCTTGAAGCATTCACAGCATAATGTTTGCTGGCATGGCCTCAAGACAAACAAAGATCACGATATTGAAATGCAGAGCATACAACTAAAGGCTGGTACTGCAAGGCAACGACAGAGTTACCTGCGCCTCTAGCTGCTGCAATGATCAGTCCAGCCGCACCCTTGGGAATGCCCAAAGCTTGCAGGTCTGCACGGTCAGCAGCTCCGAGCTCTGCCTGACTAGTGAATTCACCTTCATAGATGGCATCTGCATAGTCCAAGTATCCAAAATTGACACTACTGAGGAAGGTTTTCAGTTCCTGTGAAGCCATCTAGACTTGAACGTGTCTGCATACAAACGTGTCCATTTCAGCTCTCATTCTATAAGTTGTGGGTAAGTGCAACAGAATTCTGGTGTTGCGTACCCTTGCCGGCTTGGTTGAACTTCTTCACGACATCTAAACGCACATTGTGCGCAGCCCTTGCTGACAAATCAACGATCGCTGGCAAAAAGTGAGGGACGGAACAAGCTGTCACGACTTTGCCAAGGCAGAAAGTGGACGACGTCCAGACTGAAATCCAAGGTGATCGTCACTACAAAAGATTTGCTCAACGGGACGCCAACCAAGCTGCTGACTGTCGGCTATTCAGAAGGACGGTCAGACACGGTGTTATGGAGAAACGTTGTTGCGGCAACAGTTTTGCCTACACTTCTGTAGCCCGCTCCACTGCACGCTTGGTGAACATACCAACTTATGAATAGCACGAACGATCAAGCTCCATTGCCTGGTTGCTCTGTAATGGCTGATGAATTGCTGCAATAGACTAACAACAAAGGCAGAACAGCAAATATGCTACCTCATATGTGGGGTATGAAATTGATCGGCATTGAGCTGTATCATCATTTGGTGCTGTGCATAGCACTGCAACACCCAGGAAAGACATGAGCACTTCATCAGCAGAAATTGCAATTGCAAACTTCAACCAACAAGTTTCATACAGCAACAGAGTCAGCAAGGAGCATGTGTGGTAAATCTGACTGGTGGGAGAGGATACTAGAGTGTGGGATCAGGGTCAAGGTTTCACTTCATCACAGGGCTTGTCATAGCTTTAAGGAGAAAGGCAGTGCAGATGGACATCACAAAAGGACATCACTACCGCGCTTTGGCTCCATTGCATCAGTATGTGCTGGATGCACTGGGGTTTGAGAGGGGCAAAGGCCTTGTTTTTAGCCATGAAGATATGGATGCGATAATGCTTCACTCAAAGTTGGCAGCAGATGATTGATACGCTGTTGAGTTTACAAAAGGCCATGTCTGGCATCAGGACATGATCATGCTGACTTCTTCACTTGCCATACAGCAGATATGGACCCTGAGATCATTGTGTGAACTTAGTGATGGTGAACAGACTTGCGATTGTATTGTGTTGTGCTGATGTGCAAGCCAGAGCTCTGCTTGAGAACACCCACTGAGTGAGACCACACACTGAGGACAGTACACCTCCATGAACTTGCTGTCAAACAGACAACTTACTGCAGTGCAACAGCAGCATCCATCAAGCTCTTGATGAGTTGCCCTTTGGTGGCTGTGTCTGAGGGTGTGACGTGAGTGTAGTGTTGCACAAGACCCACAAGCTCACCTTTACTGAGCTTCTGACAACGCCATAGCTTGGCAGTCTTCAGGATGCTGGGGCTCTTGAAGTCTTGGACTCCCGAACTCCCAGCTGAGCTGGATGCAGCAGGGCCTAAGCTGCTGCTGACCTCTGGGTGTAACGTTATGGCAAAAGGATATCTAGATGTTAACTGGCTCATTATAGGCAAATTCAGTATTATTTGATGCACCGACCCCAACAGGGCGACGCACCTTACCAGGCATACACTGGCCTGTGTATGTATTCAGTATCTCAATCATGCCAACTCAGTTGTTGTCTGTGCCCTTTGGTCAGGCGTGTCATCCCTTGCACAATGCTGTGGTGCGGCATAGCCAAGCCTGTGTTGCACAGGCTCCGGTCACTGACCAACCTTTGACAATGTTGTTTGAAGGCACGATAGATGGAGTCAAGTGCTGCAACCTCCTGGACTCCGGGGCTAGCGCTAACTGTATAAGTGATGCTGCTATTGAAAGATTGGGATTAGTCATGGCACCGACACAAGCCAGTCTTGAACTTGCTGATGGCAATACCTCACCCATCTTGGGGAGGGTCAAGGTGAAGCTGAAGATGGGAGCATTCCATTCCCGCCTTTTTTGTTATGTCACAAGGCTTGCAGACCCATTTGATCTTATTTTGGGCAATGGTTTTCTGACTGAGCACGACGCAGTGATGCACTTTGGTAGAAAAATATGTACGTTTACTAGGCATGGCAAGTCATACAGTCTCAGACCCGCTCAGTATGTGTCACCTCCTGAGGGGACAAGTCTAGATCAAGTTGATTTGAACGCTGTTGCAGTCTCTGCCAGTACTTCTATTGAAAAGCATATTTTGAGTGCTTCACAATGTAAGCGTGAGATGAAACATGGTGCTGACACTTTCTTGGTAATGGTCAGTTCAGTAGTTGCTGAGTCTGTACCTGCTACTGAACCTGATCCTGTTGATGTGAATGCACATGCTGATGTAACACCTCTCTCTATTGGCATTGATGCAACAAGACATGAATTTGCTGATGTTTTCAGAGAGCCTTCTGGCCTGCCACCTGACAGAGGCATTGAGCATGTCATACCATTAGAGGATGATTCTCAGCCACCATTCAAAAGGATATCTAGATGTTAACTGGCTCATTATAGGGCCACAAACGTTACATAACTCCCCCCTCAAACCACGCTCGTCTCGAGTGTTCCGCCTATATCGTAGTACGATAATAGGACGGTCCTACGCTCCGCCTATATCGTAGTACGATAATAGTACGGTCGAACTCTCCGCCTATACCGTAGTACGATAATAGTACGGTCGAACGCCCAAGGTTTAGATTTGGAGAACTAACCAAATTGCCAGAAACACCGAAGTGCACAGCGGAGGAACCGAACTCGCGACCGAGAATAACTCGAGTCCAAGGTGCTAACCCACTAGCGCACGAGTACCGGCTCCGAAACCAATTGTGACGTTATGGCAAAAGGTTACCTAGATGTTAACTGGCTCATTATAGGGCCACAAACGTTACACTGGGCTTCCAGCTGTTCCTGGATTGTTGACACTGTTGGGCAGGCTGCTTGTATTGGTCATAGGTGTGCTAGCACGTCTTTTATACTTCTTGGTTATCTTCACAAAGATGGGAGGAGTGGCAGTGACCTTCTGCTGTGTGATGATCAAAGCTGTGGCAAGAGCTTGTTTTCATACTGTCCTCAGCAATGTCAAATGATGAAGTGGGGAAATGCGGACTTAGATGCAGACAAATCTCCTTTGACAGATGACTGATGACAGCTTCCTTGACTGCCTTATCATCAACACTGACAGGCAGAAGATTCAAAGCCTGTTGAAGGGCTGACATGTTGTCCATGACCGAAGCTAAACTTACAAAGGCTATCAGCAAATCAAATGTGCTTAGAAACACCCAGGATGTGAACACTAGGCTGCTAATGCTACACCGCTGCAGCAGTGTCATCGATTTTTCCCCAGTGCAAAATCAATGATGTCGTTACATGACACAGCATGCCAGGTGATAGCTCTCTCAGATGAACTTAACTGAACAGAGAGCATTCAGGGAGCTGCAACAATATGCCAGCAAACTGGCTGTAAAGGGTGAGCTGTCTGGCTGGAGTGTAAAATCTTGCAGACAAGGAGCTTACTACCAGCATGAGGGTAGCTGTCGTACGTTTCAGACACTCGAGGCTACCAAAATAGCAGTGCAGGCCTTGAGCCAGATTGATCGCAGTTACATCACAGAGACAGCCAATGTCACCCAAGAGGATGATGAGGATGAAGAAGGAGACGAGCTGCTCAACCTTTGTTCCAGTCTAGATGGGGTGATTGGTCAGCTGCAAAAGCAGATGAAAACCCTGCAGTGATACCAAAGACAGCCTCAAGATTCTGCAGAAACCTCATGGGCTGTTGATAGCGAATTTGAGGATGTGTATGACATATGTGCATATGTGCATGTTGACAAGACAAGGCTGACTCTGACACAGGAAGACAGTTTGTTGCAAAGGTCAACAAAGCTGCGCTATCAACTACTGCTGGCCACATGTGCTGTGTTTGTCCAGAAGCTACTGCACAGATCAAGCTACACATCAGGATACAGACAGCATTGCATGTATACTATGAGCTCCTCAACATACCGCACTGCAGCAAACTGGTGACCATATGCGATTCATGCTGAATGGACTGTGCATCTTGAGTTGCAGAACCACAAACATGCAAATTCAATAGGCATTTGTTCTCAAACATGTTCACGGCAATCAGGTTGCGTGGGGTTCAGCTTGCAGAGCCTGTCCGGATGAGAGAATTCTGTGCACCTGCTCTATTAGGTCTGCATACTTCTTCATCGGTGACGTCAAGTGACGTGGTGCATGGCATGCATTGCAATCGTGACCCAACACAAATTCCCCAAGGACAACGTTGCGTATGGCTTGTGCAGTTCTGGCTCCAAGGACCGTTGCCCTGTTCCGTCGTCAGGCAAGTTAGTCATGATAAACCGTGCTGCATCGTGCAATGTGCTCGCTCTGCAGTTGGTACTGGCATGTGGTTTGATCTGTCAAGTGCTTGCCATCGAGGAGGTCGGCAACGACGCAGAGACGTGTGTACAGGGCTTTGCACCCGCCAAAAGAACCCTTCAGGCGACTCAGCGCGACAGTCAGCACACCGTCATGAGCTCTGCAGAGCAGGTGTAAATGCGTACTAGGGTGAAACCCTCGAATTACGCACAACTTCCGGCTGTGACCTTATACTGTCTGTTATCACAGAAAAATATACTGGGGGGCAAGCTGGAGTGCTGCTGTACCAAGCCAATGACTGGCTTTTACCGGGACGGGTACTGCAGAGTGGGCCCTGAGGATTATGGTGTACACTCAGTGTGCTCAGAAATGACCACAGAATTTTTGGAGTTCAGCGCATCACGTGGAAATGATCTTAGGGGTGTGGTCAGTGCAGGCGAGCGATGGTGCCTCTGTGTCTCACGGTATGTTCCAGTCAGTCTCAGCTGGTTCTGTACCAACATACCTCGAGACTTACCTGCAGGACGTTGCTCTTGGCTTGTCTAGGCTGCATGGGTGTCATGGTTGTTTCATGTCCAGATATGTGCAAAGTACTGGCTGCATTCATCAAGGGAAGTGTACCTCGAGACAGCTGCAACACAACCCTTGCTCAAGTGCTAGACCCTGTGCTGCATAAACAGAAGGCTGCTGGATTGTCTGACAGCGTGAGCTGACTTGTGGCTGACAGCTCCACAACGAGGTCATCTGTGCGTTTTGGCTTCAAAGAGAGGTGTTCACTCCAGATTTGTGTAAAAAAATGGCTTGTTTTGCATTCTGCAGATGGAAGGAAGCTTTGGACGCTGGCAAAGCCCCTCCCATTGTGCTAGAGTCATGTTCCGAGGAAGCACTCAAAGTAGTCTCCATGGATCAGCTCAAGCAGCATGCTCTGCAATCAGCTCAATGAGCAATCTTACTCATACTTTTCTGGAGGAAATGTTATATTGGTGCAGCAGCTGGCATTTGAGCGCTTCAGATGTTGATACTCATGCCTTTAAAGAGATCAGTCTGGCAGAGCTGCCCACAAAACAGCAGCAGGCAACATTGTTGCGCATTTTGCAGCTCTTCGTTCTGGTATTTCGACTTGACCGGTTAAAATCTGGACAGATGCCTGCTTCAGTGAAGCCCAAGATTTTCAGTGAAGCCTGCTGACAAATTTACGGATTTGCTATTCGAAACTGCAGCGCTGCTGCAGTGCCAGGCTATGTTAGTAGAATCCACACACTAGCTAGCACCAACCATGTATTCGCATCATCAGTGGACCATTGTACTGGGGCGAAGGTAATATGGTCGTGCTAGCGTGACAGGATGCGTATTATCCACCCTGTCACAACCATAAGCAGACCTAAGTGGTCATCGTTCATACTATGGAGGTGTCATGTCTGTGGCTTCTGATTTCGCAAAAGCACTTACTCCGGGTGTTGGAGAGCCACAACAGAGAGTCCCCCAACCAGCCTTGGACGGGCTCCTGACTGGCAACATCAGCATGGGACAATGGGCATCCCAGCTCAAATGATGCCGAACGGGCGAGGAAGAAGATTGATTACGCAAAATTCAGTTGTAAACTTACCTTGCTCAGTAGCCCGATCAGCTTGCAGGCAGGCAGGCAGGCAGGCGCAAAGCTTTGCCTAAGATGATTGCTAAGATCTACAGTGATTGCTCGTAGGCAGCAGGCAAAGCTGCAGATGCGTTAGCAAACAGCGCTAACCGTTTCGGGAGCAATGCTGTGACTGGGCGCTTGAGCAGACGGGCGACATGATCCCTTCTGGGAACGTCGTCTCAGTTGTGAGTGTCTGCTCATCAGTACTGCTGGCATGCATTTTTGCCATTGAATCAGTCAAATTTGAGCAATCTAGCATCGGTCTGGGGTTTCGTCTCCGGTTCCTTTTGTGTGGCAGTGTCAGCGGAGAGAACACTGGAGGCGTCGATGCATGCTGTTTGTTGTTTAGCCTTTTCGACTTACCAGACGTCTGCATCATTGGACAGCGCACAACTGGAAATAGCCTGCAGACATATGCTTCAAGCTGCTTCACTTTTACTTGCAGTGCAACGTAACTGTCACATCAATGTGCGACAGCGGACTTCCTCCACTAACGCCCACAAGCCCAATTGTTAGCTAGAACAAGCTCTGTGGAAGAAAGTGTGCTGTACTGTGTCTATCGCTGAGCAGAGCACTACCTGCAGGGCGGGCCATCCCATCATGGGGGATCAGCCATGGAGTTCAAGCGGTCAAGATCAGACAGCGTCACATCTGCTGGCAGCAATGGCAGTGCCCAGCGGAGGGGTGTCACGCTAGACCATCACAGCATGAATGCTCACAGACGACCTTTGGAGGAGTTTCTGACAGCCCTCCGCAAAGTACACCTCCAGCTCAGCTTCTTGCTAATCAGGCCCATGTTGCACCAGGCAGCTGGCCTGCTCAGCCTGAAATGCAAGCTGCAATTGATCAGTGTAATATGTTCTGCGCTCATGTAGAGGCATGATCCACAATGTATTCTCTGCAGAAGATTTGACATGTACCTCATGGTACAGGGCACGGATCTGATGAAGCATGGTAGGCATGGCAAGCCAAAAGTGCATTACTTCAGATTGGCTGAGAATGACACTCACTTGACGTGGAGATCGGCCAAAGGCAACCAGCGTGGAGTTGTCTTGACCATGGTTAGGCAGGTCAGCTTTGTGCATGATGAACAGCAGAGTACTGCTGCAAGTACAATGTTGCTTCCTCAAGCTGGCAAGTGAGTTTTGCACACGGCATTGCAGCAAGCAAGCATACATGATGCGCAATCAAAACATGAGGCAAGTTCCTCTGCATCAGTGGACACAATCAGCCTTTTCTGCCGGATGTCCCCTTCTTGGGCTGCCATTAGACGGCATCATGGCCCCATTTATTCAGTTATTACTTGTGACGTCCAAAACGCACATATGGGCTCTGCAATCCTCAAGATGACATGCCCTTTCACTATGACCTGCCATGAAATTGTGTGCAAGCAATGATGCAATGACACAGTCTCAATGCTGCAGGTGGTCTCAGGGCAGGCCACGGAAATCTTTAAGCGCCATCCAATGCCACAATTTGCACGCCTTTCCTTCTCCTTGATATACAAGGAGGAGAAGGACAACGAGCTGAGAACCTTAGACCTGACCTGCAAAAACGAACAGGAGTTTCACTTGTGGTTCTGGGGCATTCAGGTCAGCACAGTCTCGGCTGCTGCTGCGCTAGTGGCTCATGCAAGCAACTGCTATCAGGCCTCATGACACAGCGGGTTGGCAGCCAAGCCAAACTTCTACCTGTATGCTGACATCAGCCGCCCATACACTTGCTGAGCAGCATACAAGCATAACAGGGCACTACATGTCTAGTTGCATAGCTGGCATTTAGCATGGCATGGTTGATGTGTAGTCAGCTGCAGGCTACCATGCTGTAGTCATGGCGGCACTGTTGTCCTGGCAGCAGCGCCCCATGGTCGTGCGCTGACTCAATAAGCTGGTGTTCATGGTCCAACTCATGCTGCCATGTGTTGTTGAACAGGCTGTCATGGAGCAAGTGTGCCACCTGCCCACTCCGATCTCTTCACCTGTCCAGACTGTCATGGGCTCCCCTGCTGGGCCCTTTCAGAGCTTGTCCTCCCATGGGCCTTTCTCAGTGGCAGCTAACTCCAGTGGCGCCTCCTACCAACAGAGCCTTCAGTCAGACCCACAGGGCATGGGAGGGGGCATAGCTATGGGCAGGGCATCAGGTACAACCCCAGGCCACCACCATGCTGATTGCTCCCTCCCTCCCTCGCTCACTACACCACTTGCCTGCTTGCTTACTCACTCGCTCTTTGACTCACTCATGCATGCACTCAACAACTCATTCGCTCGCTCGCTCACTCACTCACTCACTCACTTACTCACTCACTCACTCACTCACTCACTCACTCACTCACTCACTCACTCACTCACTCACTCACTCACTTGCTTGCTTTTTCAAACACCTGCACGTAATTTCACCAAGTCACTTGCTTGCTCACTCAGTCACTTGCTTGCTCACTTGACCACTTGTCCATTGGCTCATTCACCTGGGAACCTGCTGTTTGGCATTGGTGCATATCATTGGCAGCCAGAGTGCATGCAGAGTCTACTACTTTAAGCAAAATCACCTCATGTTTATAACAGACATAGATGCCACCGACATTTTGCTTTCTGAGTAACTCATCAGTAAATGCCATGCATCCAGTCCTCTGATGCTACAAGCCACATTACTTCATCTGGTCTGTCTGAAGTGCTGAATGTCTTGCAAAGGCTTACACTGGCTCACATGTGGTATGATTAGGCACCACAACATAGCAATGGGTGAAGTTTGTCTACATGCCTCTTGTAACTCTATCAGCAGATGCCCGCATGCATGTTGCTGACTTACATACAGTGCTGCCTCACCAACATTTAATTGCATGCGTACAGGCGCCATGGGTGTGCCAGCAAGTGTACATGTGCCTGGAGACTGCTATGTGTGGGGCTCCTCCCATCCAAACAGTGCTGGCTCCAAGTCTGCAGCATCCACTGTCCCCGGCTGGCTCAACAGCAGCGTCCCCACCCTTGTAGACAACACAACACACCTGGATGTCTGTGAGGTACGAGCCAGCAATACATGCACCTGCCCTTGCAACTGCCCTTCAATCTCATCATTTGCCTTTTTTTGTGCAATGTGCTTACAACTGCTCTTTGCTCTCATGGCCTGCTGTTGTTCTGTGTCTGTGTTATCAAAAATACACTCATCAATGCACACCAGCAAGCAGCTTATGTCCTGTCAAAGACTTGAGGCCCGAGCATCTGATTGCGACCAACCCTGCTCCATAAGCTGATCATGTGTTTGACACAAATGATTGCGGAATGCATCCATTGATCTGCATGTGCAGCTGTCGGTGAGTTGTGCATACCTGTTCGGTCACAAGACTGCAAGGAGCTCAAGCCTGCCTTGCCTATGCTCCAGTTCTGAGCCAAACGTCTAGTCAATCGGACATTCTTGTCAGCATCTGAGCCAAGCCTGCAGTATGTCAAACATTCTTATCATTATTTGCCTGCCTAACCGATGACTGGAATGTGCGGCAGGTGGCTGTGAGCTTGAGGCATGCTGCTCTAGTGACCCACAGGGGGGAGATGTACACTTGGGGCCATGGCACTGGGGGCAAGCTGGGTCTGGGCAACCACCAGAATGCTGACTCTCCGCAGAGGGTGTACACCCTGTGGGGCAAAAGCGTGAAACGTGTTTCTTGCGGAGGTGAGTCCCACACTGCTGTCCTCCACCACTGCTGCTTACAGATACGGACAAGCATCATTGCTGTCCATTCAATTCAGTCCCCTTGCTGTTTCAGTTGACTCAGTCGAGCCCATCACCCATTTCACTATGTCCTCAAATATCACTGTCTTTGAAAGAGGAAACGAAGGGACGTTTTTGCTAGTTTCACCATGACTGCTTGCTCCAACGCAGCTTGATGCTTCTGTGCTGCTGCCAGAGAAGCTGACACAAGACTTTGACAGTGTGTCTGCAAGATGCTGCTTGTATCCAATCAGCTTTCTCCTAAACTCGTTGTCTGGCGGCACAAGCTGTCACAGGTGGCGGTAAAGGACCAGTTTGTGGTACATCCACTCTCACTCTCAGACGCGCTGCCTGCATGAGCACATGAGTATGTGTGTCATTTCATGTTCATTCAATAACATACAGTTGGGGGGTGTGGAGCCAGTTGTGACTCATCAGACATCCTGGCTTGAAAGCACAGGTGTAAGATGTGCGTCGGCACTGGCTGCACACATTGTGGCAACATGAGATGCAAGCTGACCCCTCTGAGTAGCTGATTTGCATGCCTTCCTTGTTCGTGCTGGCAGAACAAGTCAGCCTGGCAAAACGAGACTTGTGCCACAAACACGTAGCATTTGCTGAAATGTATAGTAACAGTGATTATTTCTATCATTGCTATCATTGCTGTAGCTGTTGCTGCTGTTGGTTTGTTGTTAATGTTATTTTAATTATTATGTGGCATCCTACATGCACACACAGGTGAGTGCATTGACATGATATGTACACACACAGAGGACTGACTGTACTGACTTCCATTGTGCGTATGCAGATGGATGCACAGCAGCCATCACACATGATGGGGAGCTGTACACATGGGGAGACGGTGCTGGTGGCAACCTAGGGTACGGCAATACCCTGCGCCAATTCATCCCTCGCCAGGTTGAGAAGGGGCTCGGCGACTACAACATCATTCAGGTGAGATGGTAGCCCTGCATCTTGACATTAGCTTCACACCCTCGCATGCATTCACGAGCTCATAGTCTCACGTACAAAGCACTCATGAGCTTACATGCATGCACTCATAGGCTCACATACATGCACTCATGAGCTCACATATGTGCACTCATGAGCTCACATGCGGGCACCATGAGCTCACATTCATGCGCTCATGATCTCACATGCGTGCACCCATGAGCTCTCATGCATGCACACAAGCTATGGTATCAAGCAGCTGCTACATCGTTCAGCCAGTGCTCCACTCTCCTGTATGTTTTGTGGAGCCCACACAACAGAATCACGCCGGACAGTTGCTCAGTTCAGGCATGCTTCCTTTGCTACCCTTTTTCTTCAAGTCTACACCATTCCTGTGAACTGTGTGTGCGCTGTAGCGATCTGATAGAGCAGCCTGGCACACCAAGCATGACACACACTTCTCATGGGTCTCACTTCATGCATACAGAGTCTTATCCAGTGGCCTTTTGCTTGGGTCTTATTATTTGTGTGCAGCTATGTCTATTTGCATGCTCTCTTGCGGCAATGTCCGGTGGTAGGCTGGCTTTCGCCCATCTGTTCCAGCCACAAGGCTCATCCAGTGTACCTGCTGACCCTGACTGCCAAAACAGGGCCTCATACAGTGAGCTATTTAGGATTCTGCACACCTGATCCCAGAGCAAGACGCATGATCAATTGATGCATGCACGATTGGACAAATGTATGAATGAACGAATGCATGAACAAATGAACAAGCAAACAAACACACAAATAGGAATGAGTTAAGTAACAAATATTACAGTGAAAAAACAAAGGACTGACTGAATGCACCAATGAGTGCATGAATGAAGTCAGGCATGAAGGGTGGCCCTGCAGGTGTCTTGCGGGCCTTACCACACCTGTGCGGTCTCCTCTGGTGGTCGCCTCTTCTCCTGGGGTGATGGCCTGTGTGGCAAGCTGGGCCACGCCAGCTCAGACAACTGCACAGAGCCGCGCCAGGTCTCCTCTCTAGCAGACCAGTCAGTGCTGCATGTCTCCTGTGGCGTGTGGCACACAGCCTGCATAGCCCGGCCACAGCAGTCCCAGGACCAAGCTGGATCTGTGAGCTATCTTGAAGGCCCAGCCACTGGATCCATCAGTTTTGAGGACTCATCAGGTGTGTTAGTCGGTGGCAAGTCTCCTTTCATGTTCGCTGCTTGGACTGTAGGGGCACTCAGGTGCAGCAGCTGCTGCCTTGTGCAAATAGACATGCACTTTATGTGTTGTTTTCACTTCTTGCTTCCATAGTCCTGAAGACATGGCACCAGATGCTAAAGTTAGTAGGATACATGCACAAAGGTGAAGCAAACTCCAAGGGCCTCCAAAAAGCTCACAGTGCAGCCATAGAATCATAACTGAGTGAAGCAGCTTGTTTGAGGCGAGCATGTTACCTGCTACTTATCACTGTGCGTCTCTGACCCTAGGGGGGGGACATGTGATGTTGGATGGATAGATGCATGGCTGAATGAATGACTGCATGAATGAACAGATGGACGAGTGATTGAAAGTGTGCGTGAGTGAGTGTCTGCAAGAGCAGCTGTTGACTGCTAAATCTGCAGCAAAATGCACCCCTCCACTTTTGCACACATAGCTTGCTGCCATACAGTGTAGTACTGCAGCCACAATTGCTTCTATTGCAGCAGTGTAGTATTACAGTCACAGCTTCTATTTCAGCAAGGCATGCTTGCCACTTGAGTAGGCAGCAGACATTCAGCCTGTATAAGCTGAATCATAACTGATCGACTGCGTGTCTGGCAGGTGGGGGATTGCTGGGGGCTACCCGGGGGGAATTGTATACCTGGGGTGGTGAGTTCACCTGGGTGGATCAGAAGAAGGACAAGGCAGGCCATGTGACCACCAAGAGGGATAGTCATAAAGGCTGCCTAGGTCTTGGTGATGCAGATGGCCGCCTTATCCCTACAAGGTACACAATCTTCCAACTCCCTACACAACTTTGTATACCCTTCAGCCATGCTGCAGACGACCATCATCTGATGATCATCAGGTGCTTGACTGCCCGCATGCTGTTCCAAACGTCTGTATTGTGCAGATATGCTGTAGTCTCATGGCTTTGGTCAGTGGCAGCTAGCCTGGCACTTGTGCTAAGATGTACGGTGCACGCTCTTGGAAATGACAAGTGTCTGACAGTACAAGCAAGCCAAAGCTCTGTTTGCTTGTTTTGTCAAATGTTCGCACCATATGCTGTGCTAGGTAAGATGGTGACTGCAGGGCATCATACACAAAGCTGTACATCTGTCCTCAGCCTCAGGACTGCCCGTATGTGGCACACACACACTATATGATTATATGCTGGTTCTTGCTGTCCTGCATCTGCACCCTTGCTTGACAATATTGTTGGTATGCTGACGGCCAAAACAGGACCTCATACAGGGCGCTTCTCGGGACCGTGCATACCTGACCCTAGGGAAAGACAAGTATTTAAAACTGTTCAATGTGCCAATGAATGAATCAACTGCTCTCATGCGCTCAGAGATTGATTCTGCTTGCAGGGTGTTTGGACCTTGGCAAGAGGGTGCCGTGCAGCAGGTGGAGACAGGTCTGAATCTGACAGTGGTCCTCACGTCTGACGGTCAGTGCTTCCAGATGGGTGAGACAGGCGCATCAGGCCGCGTCAAATGGGAAGGCTGCAAAGAGCCTGAACTGGTTCGTCTTCTCATCAGATCTGCTTCTCATTTCCCGACAGCCACTTGCAGTGGGACTCATGTGGGAATGGACTTTAGGGCATTCCTGACAGTCGTTTGCAGTGGGGTTTCTGTCAGGCGCAGCTACTGCTAACAAGCATCAACACGCGTGCAGTATGTTAGGGACTGGGATTGGGATTCAAAAAAAGCACGCCTTCCGGTGCAAATCATGGTCAAACAGCAGCCATGATACTATTTTCAGCCATTACAGTCAACTCGCTACTATTGGCCTTATGCATGCTCTCACACCTATGCTTGTGGCTCTCCATCCTGTCCTGCTGTTGATTAGTCATTGGCCTTGTGCATGCTCTCACATCTATGCTTGTGGCTCTCCATCCTGTCCTGCTGTTGATTAGTCAAAGTTGCAAAGACCATACGGTCACTTGTCTTATGTCTTGCTGTGTTGCAACCAAGAAGGGAAGAAACAATGTGGTACAACTATCTTGTGCCCTTCACATTGTTCCCTTGCTTCTTCATTGCAACACAGTACGGCATAAGACAAGTGACCATGTGGTCTCTGCAACTTGCCACATAAGCCCTTCCCAGGTGGGCAATGCTCTGCGGGTCTTTACGCAGAAAGCATGTCAGTAGGCATGCATTGCTTTTGGTGCCACTCTCAGGCAAATGAACTATTTTGCCAAGCAATATATATATATTGTATATATGTATTTCAGACCAAAAAAGCAAGCATTCTGGTGGCTCAGAAAGAGACTCTTTTGTGGCGTGACCTGTGCAGGTTGGTGGTGCTCTGCTGGGATTTGCTGTGGAGCGTATCTCAGTGGGCATGCAGCATGTGGCAGCACAAGCCAGTCCCCTCGACAAGAAGACCGGCTTGCCCCAGCTGGGCAGCGAGTTCAGTGGGCTGTTCATGTGGGGGCGGGGCAGGGAGGGTCAGCTGGGGGTGGCCACCTACCAGGACAACTCTGTCCCCAAGATAGTGGACGACCTCAAGGGCCGCCGCGTCCTGCAGGTACCCCACTGCACCCCCCTACCTCTTGCCACTAGCAGCACCAACTTGCAGCATGAACAGAACCTATCTCTGCCTGGCTTTGACTCACAGGAAGCGGTTTCAGCTTCACAACGTGGGGAATTTCAGTCGCATCACAGCTGCAAACCGAACTGGTAGGGAACACTTGGCGGCTCCCAGTCATGTGCAGCTTGCAGCATGGGCATTGTCACACAGCACAAAGTGCTCAAGCGACACCCTATCAGGCAAAGCTTGCCCTGTGACACACAACCAGTCCATGTGGCCTTTCCAGGCTCCACGAGACAGCAGCTGTGCCGAGCGGTACTGTTTGTTTCTGTGACTGGTCGCGCAAGTCCCCTTACTCAAAATCTGCAGCTCTTTCACTTGTGCATGACGCTGTTTGCTTTTGCTACTGGTTGCGCAAGTCCTTCCTGCAAAGATGCAGCTCTTTCACTGCTGGAGCTACTGTCGTGTCTGCTCCCACAACTAGCTGCTGTAACTCTTGATGCCAAGACATTCAACATAATACCAAGTCTACCTGATCTGAAACCACAGGCTCGGCTTTAATCAAGCACGAAACAATGAATCTACTTGAGGAGATGCAGTCGTTTCCTATCAACGCAAAGGAGGCAAGGCCAAGACGAGTATACGTTCGTACAAGATGGTTGCTTGCTGATACATTGGTCGAGGAAACACTTTGTTGAGTGATGTGTGTCGTCCTTCAGGTGGCTTGTGGAGGCTACCACACCTTGGCCGTCTGTGCCCATGACTCCATGCAGCAGGAGCAGGCTGAGAAGCAGCGCGGCTACAAGCAGAAGGTCATGCAGCTGTTCAGCAAGCCAGTCACAGTTGACGTGCCGGATTCCCGCCAGCACAGCAGTGGGCCTAACACAGCTGGCAGCGGGGGTATCACTCCCTTGGATAGGGTGTCAGAAGGCAGCATGTCTCTCATGAACCATGGCTCCAATGGTATGCTTACTGCATGAGAACATTGTCAAGGCATGACACTTGTTGGATATGGCATCCTATTGCAGTTTATAGTTTGCAAGCTGTTGTTTCAATCACGTGTACCTTCCTTTGCTTTGCTTTCTACCATCCACCCATCCACCCACACATCCATCCATCCATCCATCCATCCATCCATCCATCCAGCCATCCATCCATCCATCCATCCATTCATCCATTCATTCATTCATCCATTCATTCGTTTTCAATACGTGTCTTCCCTTAGGGTCAGGTATACACAGTCCTCAGTAGATCCTTGTATGAGGTTTTGTTGCGGCAGTTGGCAGTTCAGCAATGCCGTGAGTGGATGCGGTCTAAATCAGACTGGACAAGTTCACGCCAATCTTTGCAACTATGTTTCTCACGGTCTATTTGAGAGCGAGCAATCACCTGTCAACACAGTCTGACTGGTCTACAAAGACTGGCATTGCTGGTTCTGACAAGCCACACCTTTTCTGAGACCCTTTGGAACATTACGTCCGACTCTTATGCATCGATGCTGTAGTGAAGCTCTGTCTTGCACAGCAAGCATTGCCACCATGTATGACTGGTCTGTTGTGAACACGCCAGCAATGCCTTGCCAGGCTGCAAGCAGTGAGCATATGAATCTAGGCCATAATGGCCTGGATTCTTTCCACTTTGCTACCACAGGCAGCAGCATCATTGGCTTGTCTTCTGACTGGGCTTGTGATCTGTTGCACATCTTGAACTCTATTTGATCTGCTAAAGAAGAGGCAGGGGAGTCTAGTCAGGCCGCTGGTGATGGTCACATGAGCGTAATTTGTGATGGCAGGAATATGTCCTTCTTCAATAGCACAGGCAGCAATTTGGTCCTGCTGTTTTTAGATATGCCTCACTGATCATCTTTCCGACCAAAAACTAGTGTGCTTACGCAGTGCCGACCAACACAGGCAACGTTCTGGGGTTTGATGGGGGATGCATGTATCACAAACATTGACAAGTGATGTTCGCTTGCAGACCTGGCGGTGACGCCTCGCAAGGCAGCAGGAGATGAGCACGTCAGCTCAAGCCGCAACGGCAGGAATGCCCCCAAGTCCACCAGCACAGGCAGTATGATGGGTCTTGTCCGAGCTGCAGCTGCGGTGCGCAGGTCCAAGAAGGATGGCCTTGTCAGGCGGTCTGCAGACCACAGGGGTGAATTCGGCCCTGGCATAAGGGTTTCTGCAGGAAGTAAGCCTGATTTGATTGATTGATTGATTGTTTTGAACCCGTGCCAGCCTTTGCTCTTGCGTCAGCCAGGTAGGTAAGCCAGACTGCAGTCACCTTACCAATCTTCACCTGTACAAACGCCTGATCCCACTCCCCGTCTACACAATGAAACGGGCGTTTGCCACACAAAAGAATGATCCTTCTGTATGTTGAAAGAGCTTTTGGGAACTGCACACCCTTTCCATATGTGTCCTACTTTGTGCACCAAAGCTGAGCTCATTCTATGTATGCTCACGGCTGCTGTGCAGGATGCCATTTTTTTAAATCTGCACAACAAGAAGCTGTTGTGCAGCAGGCATGCAGAGTGTGTGTGCATTGATGCAAAATGACACGTATGTAACACCAGTGCAGTCTGTGCGCCTCCATGTCTTCTGCAGTGCATTCGTGATGGCAACTCTTTGAATCAGCCCTATGGGGTCATGCTTAGCAACAGTGCCTTGCAAGTGTATTTTGAGAGCTTCAAGTTCCCAATCAGAAGAATGCAGTTGCGGTAGCAAGCATCTAAGGAGGCATTGTTACATGTACAGGCAAAAGGTATGCAGACTCAAAAGTGCCTCAGCGCCTGCGGCTGCAAGCTGCCAACAGCTCAGAAACATTGGGCAGCAAGGATGGGGGAAGGGCCTCCAGTGATGTGGGTGGATGGGCACCCGAAAGGAGCCGTGCCTCTCAGGCAGAAAGCGAGATGGGCAGCATTGTCAGCGCCCCAGATATGTACGTTGAAGATTCGGTTCTCATTGAAGACCTGGTGGTGAGTTAAAACCCACCTGAACATGTTTCGCTGCTGATTGCTGGCAGTTTGGTACCTATGTGCTGGTGTGGATGGTCGTGTGCATTGTGGTGAAAACAGGCAGACAAGTTGGTGAGGGCTCCAGACATTCAACTCACGCTAGGACATAGGGCCCCTGCTCAAAGTATCTGAGCAGTTTGGATACATGAAGAGTGGTATCTGATGCTTTGATCAGTAATTACATCCTGAAACCAGTAATACTTGCATGACCCTGTAGCAAACCTAGAGCATTTCAACTTTGTTCTGCTTCAGGCTGCACACTGGTCACTCTCCACATTGCCCATCAATGCAGGCTGGACCTGATACAAGGGAGAGGCAGTGGAAGCCCCAGGTGTCATGCCTGCACAGCAAACACTGCTATTGCCACTGAGACTGCATCATCTCACCATACACATCTTGCATGCATGCAGGCTGAGGCCGATGCAAGGGAGCGGCACTGGCAGTCCCAGGTGTCAGGCCTGCAAAGCAAAGTCGAGAAACTGGAAAGCTTGCTTCAGCGGGAAATGGGACATCACCAGATTGCCTCCCCCACCCCCCGTCCAGTCTATGACATCTCACCTGTGGGTCCAGGTTGGCATCTCTGCACATCTCATCTTTGTTCGTTCTGTGTGTGGACCCATATGTTACGAAGATGTCGTTCATGTCTGGCTCCACACCATATGCTCTGCATCCCTGCCTGTTCATCGTTGTTCCATGTATGAAACCATGTATGAGGGTGTCATTCATGTCAAGGATGTCATTTATGTCAAGGATGTCATTCATGTCTGGCGCTACGCCCTATGCTGCGTCAGACCTTCAGTCCTCAGATGTGAGTCATCAGACGTGACATGTTAGCGGTGGTTGTCAGTGGTGAAAATGAGTCAGCCAAAGGTCCTAGTATGGAAGCACATACAAGGTGCAGGTGTGCAATGCCAGTGGTGTTCATGTCACCAGCGGCATTTGCATGGCAAGCTCACATGCCCTCATGCATCACAGCGACCTGCCTGTGTTCCTGTTGTGCAGGTCCATCAAGGCAACAGTCACGTTATCCCTTGTCACCAGAGGACAGGCAAGCCCCTTCCTCCCCCAGTGGCAGGGATGTTGCCAGCGAGCCCAGAGTACCGTCTGACAGGCGCGGCAGCGTTATGTCAAGGACACAAGATCTGAGGTCAAGCGAGGGCCGGCGGCCTAGCTTTGGGCAGCTTAGCTATGCTGAGATGGGCGAGAGGCGTGAGACTATGAGCCGGGAGCAAGCGGCTGAGCTGCGAGGCTATACTGATAGGTAGGTCATCACAAGAGCTTGTATGGCCGGCTTCTTTTGCCCCTTGGCTTGAATGCTGCCCTGCCCTGCCTGTGGTGCTTCCTGCTTGTTGTGTCCTATGCGCTTTGCCTTGCTTTGTCCACTGTGTGACCAGCACGTCACACAGTGGACACAGGCCTCTGAAGCCAAGGACAGCTACAATGATCACCTTTCAAATGTTGCAACTGCACATTGCAGCTTGTTTGTCGCGCTGCAGTCTTCAGCTGCATTGACAGTGGTGGTGAGCCTTTGGAAGAAGAAACATGTCTCAGCCTGCAGAAAGTCATGCATGTATTCTGCTTGAGTGCATCAGGGATTGCCCATCACTGCTCAAATCTGGTAGTCTTCAGAACCCAGCAGCTGGAGACACAGGCACATCGAGACACCTGGCATTGCATTGACTTCACACCCATAACACTGTTAGCCAATGCTGTGTCCACTGACGTGACACAGCGTGCAGTATGTGTCTGACTGCAGAATGAGGGTGAGGCTTATCTTGACACCCCCCTGAGGCCTCAGGATAACAACTGGGTGTGAATTGATGCTGTCACTAGGTTGCTCATGCCTGTTTGGTCCTCACGCCCGTCTTTTTCGTTTAATACATACTGTACAGTCTGGGGTGTGGAGCCACTTGTGACTCATCAGACATGCTGGCAGGAAAGCACAGGTGAATGTGATGTGCAACATAACCAAGCCTTTGTGACTCTTCAGACATCCTGGCGTGGAAGCAAAACCGAACGTGATTTGTGACAAAAGCAAGGCCTTTCTGGTTTGCCTGCAGGGCCCCAGAGCTGAGGGGCTCTCCTGACTCCAAGGCCTTCACTCGGCGAGGCAGCAGCATGGCCTCAGAGCCTGACAAGGCTGAGCTGGACCGGGAGAGGAGGGAGCTCAGGCAGTTGAGGGCTGAGCTGGACCGGCGAGTCGCTGACTTTGACAAGCGCCAGGTGTGCACCCATGTGACTCTGCTTTGTTGATAAAGAGAACATGACACCACTTTGTAGGAATTTGCAACCTTCTTTGTTGATGAAGAGAACATGACACCACTTTGTGGGAATTTGTCCCAACTTCCCTCCAGGTCTTTCTGTGGTTCTGCAGAGGATCTAGTGCAAGCAGCATCAAAAGTCTGCCAGCTGTGCCCATCAAATTCCTCACCAACCACCTACCCTAGAAATTTACTCCAGACCCTAAGTGAACAATCAAATTCCTACCGGGAGTATGCTTGGTACCTGTTTTGTGAAGCCAAATCCCTGCTCGCAATGCATCTACCGACACTGCTCAGCATTTATGTATGTGTATGCCTCAAGTGTACAGACAAGGCGTTTGATATATACACAAAAAAGCAAAAAGAGAAAAAGAGTATTCCACCTCCAGAGAGGTGTGGTATGTGCAGACAAAGCTGTTGACAGAGAGGCGGGGCAGTGTGACGAATAATGAGGGCTCCAACAACGGCAGCCCCTTCAGGTCTGACAGGGGCACTTCACAGCAGAGCTCCTCTGATCTGGACAAGAGCCTCATGCAGGTCAGCACACTTCTGCAGCCCATGCATTACATGTGAATTCACCTATGGAGAGCAGCAGTTGCATGCATTAGTTTGTGATTTTTGCATATAATTTTTTGGTATTACTCTTACCATTTTACGGAACCCAAGAAAAACAACAAACTCTTTGATAGATAAAAGAAAGATATTTGACAAGACAGGGGAATAAGTTGTCAATTGCCTTGTCTGGTGTACGAAGGCAGACAAGGCAATGCTGGCAACTGGTGCTGCATGAAGGCAGCAGGCATGCATTCTGGGAACCTGTGCAAATGTACTGATCACACTCTGAAACGGCTTCCAGAAATTGAACAGCCTCAAAGTGGTGATCATTACAGCAACTGCATGCTCCTTGCTTGATCTAACAACCTGAGTGCGTCTGAAGGCCATGGCATACTTGCAGTTCTGCTTCATCTGCATCCCCAGGTGAAGGCATTCCTGCTTGCCAGTCTGCGCCTCACTCTCTCAATGTGCTTCACCTAGCACATAGCTAATGCGGCTGTAAGTTTGCCGCATGCCAGGTTTTGGGCGTGTTGCACTGTTGAGTGCTGTGGAATAGACACATGCTTGACTGTATCAAAGTACCACTGCAGATGGGCAGCAGGCAAAGCAGCGGTGGCTCCCAAGCTGGACCCCGCCAGGGGCCCCTGTCCAATGAGGGGGGTGCGGCAAGGGGTAAAGGGCACAGACGCACAGCCTCCTCTGGGCAAGGCACTGCTACGGCAGGAGACTCTGGACCTGAATGGACTGAAGAAGTGGACCAGGTACCTCAGTGTGCATCTGCCATCATACAGTGCTGTTGTCTGAGCCTCTCACTACATAAGGCACAGCACAGCGCCACTGGTCATCTTCCATCATGCAGAAAAGGCACCATACTGAGTCACATGCGTAACAGGCGTTCCCAAGGGGTCATCTATGATAATGTACGATCATTTCGTTATCATCTCTGGTAAATGTATCAGAAGTCTATGCAACACACATCATGAGTTTGCCCATAAAGCAGTTTCACCTTAGTGTCAGTCAATGCTGGGCTGACGCTGTCCTCACAATCATGCCAACGCTGCTAGGTGTGCAAGTTGTTTCTTCATGTTTGCCCAGCACAACAGTGGTCATGACTTGCCCAGTCACATCTGCTTGACCGCCCCGCACTCAGTTGATGCAGCAAGCTCAGTGGTGTGGCACAACAACGCAGTCTCATGGTTCATCATGCTTCAGCATGTTGATGTGGCATGCAGGGCGTCTTTCTGACTTTTGCAAAGCTCAGCAATGGCCAGAACTCCCTGACTCGCATCCGCTTCAACCGCCAGCACTTTGACAAGGCGGCAGCATCGGTGTGGTGGCAGAACAACAAGGCAGAGATGGGCCTGCGCTACAACATTGCCTCTAACAGTGGCACGCCCACCGGTCTCCATACGCCAGACTCAGAGCCGGCTACCAGTGCTGGACTCTCGCCGCCCCATCATAGGTGGGTTCCTGCACCCCAAAAAAGTTGCTTACCCTTAACCCCCTTCCCGGCCCCCAAGTGCAACTGGTTTCAGGCGGACCAGAAGTTCTGTATTGGCAGTCAGCATAGTGCACCACCAATGTCATGGCAATCAGCCTAGTCGACTTCAGTATGTGTGATTTGAAGCCAAGAAGCGTAATCCGGGAGCCCAGATCCAGCACACATCATGCCCAGCACTACACCGAGACGCACCTCATATGCTGCCCACAAACCACATATCATGTTCATATAAACCCTCAAAATGATTAACCCTAAAGTACAGACCCTCAATCCTGTATATGCGAGTAGGTGTGTCATTAGTGTCTCTGAAACCTTTTCTCGCCGTCAACTTCTCATTGGCTCTAAGTCAGAACCTCATCTAAAAGCATGCTCGGCATCTCCACAACACACCTAGTCCTTCTCCTCTTCAACTTCCACTTTCCTGCTAGGTTATGGACCGTGAGCCATTCCAGTGAGCATTTGGAAGGCATACCCTCCATGCCCTCGAGGCTGAACCCTAGCAAATTCGCTCCCAGCCCTACCTCAAGTCCCAACAGGGTTCCACCCCTTCAACCCTATCAGGGTCCAGCCCCCAGTCAAATCCCAGGCCAGTCCCCCAGTTTTGGGGACTGGGTCCCAAGTCAGATGTCAACTCAAGCAGACAGTCAAGCCACAGCTGCCGATCCATACATTGCTGGGTATAGTCAACATTCAGAGCCATCTCAGCAGCCTTCGTACCTTGCGTGGAACGGTCTTCAAAACCCTGAGAGTCCTTTCTCAAACAGGGACACAAGCTTCACTGGTTGGAGGGACAGCGAGCCGAACAATGCTTCATCCAGTCTATCTGCAACCCAAATGCCTAGACATCAATTAGACCTAATCCCTGAGACGTCTGAACGCTCTATGTCACTTCGACCCTCGTCATCCAACATAGCAAGCACGTCTTCTTCTAACATGCTTGAGCCTTTCAGCAAGACGTCTGCACCCGCAGCAGTCAATGCTGCACAGCCACAGACACACCAACAGACAAACGGGGCGTCACACACATCTGGATGGACACATCATAGCAGTATCATGCAAGCGTATCAGCCTGAAGCGTAGTAGGTAGAAAGAAGAATTAGGAAGTTGGCGTTGCCAAAGTCCAGTCATGCACGTCTGCTTAGCTATGTTGTCTTTTGCAGGTTTTGGCACTGATTTTGACAGTTGTCATACATTTTGGTTTGATTGCTACTGAGCGGTTAGTGCTGCCGCATTTAGTTGAGCATCAGATGTGCTTTTCACACATCCAGGGCCAGAACGCCCCTTTGTAATTGTTTTTTTGGCTGCCATGGGCACCTTCAGGCTGATTGCAGGTATCACAACTGTCCTGTTGCCTCTTATGCCATTCAAAGTGTGAAGGCTGCTGATGGAATTGTGAGTCCACGGTGTTGCTGAGACAGTGCACGACTGTGCCCGGTCTAGATCACCAGCAATCCTGCTCCACCAGAGCTTTCTGGTATCATCCACTGCCACCAAAAGCCTAGTTCCCACCCACAGCAGCCAGCTCACATGCGCTCAGAGCCCTCAAAAATGTATCGCTTCTGCATATCAACCTGCCGGGCCCATTGAAACAGAGGCGTCTTGCTGTACTGCTCATGTGTTGTCATCTGATTCCTTGCGCCTGACTATGCATTCTTACCTGTGCACAGGCGCAGTGTGTCAGCAACGCAGCTGAGTCACCTTCAGGAGTTCAGCATTGCTGGTTTCGGCGGCTCCGGAACCATGTTTGCCAGTCACAGCCCCAGGGCTGCTCCGCCCAACCCAGCCTTTGCCCTGCCCTCGCCCACTGCAACACCTCTTGATGGTCTCACTAGCCACCCAGTGTCTGTCTCTATGTCTGACGGAAGTTTTGTGACTCCTCTTGCTTCACCGCTGACGTCGCCGCTGAGAGGGGGCCAAGCAGGGGCTGAAGGTGGGGTGAGTCCTGGGGTAGGGATCCATTGGCAGCAGGGGTCTACCAACAGGGCACCATCCCCTTCAGGTATTGCTTTATGTAATGGCAACATAGCAGCAGGCTGCTTCTTGTTTGTTGGTTGTTGTAAACCCCATGCATGCAATACTGTATAACCATTTATGCTGTTCATCAATTGTGTATGTGCATAGCTTTGCTAAAACTGCAGGCTGAAAGCCTTTCGGGTTTGGAGTCTAGTCTGTGTGTATCTTTCAAGCAGCTTGTCTGCACATGATGTACAGTAAAATCTTGCCTGATGCCCTGACCCTTCAAAGCAGTATTGCATGTTGGAATGCCAGCGTCAGGCACTAGGCTGACCTGCGTTGACCCTTCTCCGTAACAACTAGTTACTGTTAACACCTTTTGAAAATTGTTTTTGGTGTCTACAAGCATAACATGCATACAGGAGATGGTCATTCATAAAATCTGGTGCAGGAAACATCTCCTGGGGTAGATTGGGAGCTGGAGACCACATGTTCAGCTTGCCTATCACCCCCACCGCCCACCTGGGGCAGAGGGCCTTCGCCCCCCCGGGTCATGGCTCCCGCCTTTCACATGTGTCCAGGGCAGATTCCATGGGCTATGCTGCTCGCCACTCCATGCTGGAAAGCCAGAACACCATGGGCAAGACCACCTCTAGCATGGCCTTCAATACAACTCATGCATTCTCACGCTCTGGGCGTCACAGCACGCCAGTCCCTTCTCACACGACTGCCAGCAGAAGCACAGGCAGGAATAGCAGTAGGGCCAAATGGCACGGCAGTGAAGCAGGTGCAAGTCTTTCATTTGAGGCAGCTGGATCATTTGCTGAGTCTAAGTCACATGCGCGCGGCAGCATGACTCATGTCAGCGTGGACGCCTCGAGTAGTGTTGGCTTGTCGGCGCCAAGCTCGATGATGGGCAATGAGTCATCCTTCCGGTCTTCTTCGTCATCCAGTCAGGAGTCTGAGTCCCAAGGGTCTGTCCCACCACAGCTGAGGATCATCTCGCTTGACGAGGAGTCAGGTAGGATCATCTCGGCTGAGTCACCGCGGGGGTCAGCTAGGGTGCTGGCATGGCACCCCTTCAGCACTGGGGGTGGGGGAGTGGATGATCATTCCGTGACATCAGAGATGTCTGCCACCAGTACAGGTAACATTGCTTTGTTTCGTGAAGCAGCTGCAAAGCAAGTGACGCAAAAGGTGTGAAAAGAGGCAATCATTTCTTTTCGATAAGTGTAAGTGTGCTCAGCAGTGCAACAACAGATTTCTACACAACTTTTTAGCCACACGTTGATGCACTCATACCATCAAGCCTTGTATATTATTGCCTAGAACATAAGGTTACAAACGTGTGTTTCTGCGGCATGTCTGGCTTTCTTTGCGTCAGCTTTGTAATACAGATTAGCCCATTTCAATATCCCTGATGCCGATCATCAGTTTTTTTGTGAAGTGCATGCAGGCAGCAGAGGCAGCCGGAGTGGCTTCTCGGTGAAACCCCTCAAGGTGCCAGACTCGGTCTTTCACGAGCCGGGGATTGCTGGGAGCCCCAGAATTGACGCCTGGTCCCCAAGGACCGGATCCAGGGGAGGTTTTGGCCCTGGTCACAGGTATGACCCCCTTCACTTCAAACATGCAAGAGAGAGTCTCAATGTATGCAAGTCATGCCCAGCATTCTTGGCCATAGTTGACGAGCAGTGCGGCCCCATCTGGCCAAGCAAACGCACAATTGCATAACCTCCCACATATTATGTAATCATTGTTGAATAAGTATACTCCTAATCATTCTGCAGTCTGTTACACCGCCCCATGCAGTTGTTGCACTGAGCCAGATACAATGCTCCTCCAGCTGACTGCTACTCTCAGTGCTGATGTATCTCTCTGTTTGCATGTGTTGTGTCTCCTGTCTTTTCCATTCATTTATGCTGAACAGAAGCACAAACTTGCTGCAAAGTGTCAGCAGCACAGCTCAAAGTGCTCTGGAGAGGGTTTTGCGCCACCTGCCTTTGCATGCTTGCAGGTTTACATCACCCAGTCCAGATGGTAGCAGTCCCTTAGCAAAGGCAAGTCCAAGGGCGCGCAACTCTGACTTAGGAACAACTCGCAGCAGACTGGCTAGGGGCCAGTCCAGTGGTTATGTTGTAAGGAGGGGAAGCAGTGAACTTCATCCTCGCAGCTAGCTTGCCATATTACCAGGACCGTCTAGGCACTGCAAGGCGCACGTGTATCAATCAATTTGTAGCACCAGCTTGGTCGATTTTGAGATGCCTGCCTGCTGTGCACTGTGAAGATGACTTGCTGTTGGACTGATGCCGCCAACATTGTGTGCTTAAAATGTTCCCTGTAGTCTGATGAACAAGCTTGTATCAATTGATTTAGCGTTCAGCGCTACAAGCCTAAGAGTGTGCTTTTGACACACCACGTTGCAGAACTCCACAGGTCAGCTCATGAAGTGTCCTATCAAATCCTGCAATAATTGGTTGACCAACATCATCATCCATCATTCCAATTCCTGATCAGGCAGCAGGATGACATTTAGGAATTTTATTAGATTCAGAGTGGCTCAGACTGTCTGTCCCCGAAGAATTTACTAAGCTACACACCCCACTGATTCAGAATCATTGGATCTTTATTGTTGAAAGTAGTCCCGAGGGCAATGTCTCTTGTAGCTACATTTCAGGAATGACTGATTGTCATCTGCAGTTCGCCGTGACCAAATGGAATCAGTGTGCCTGATGCAGTGGTGCTGCCTGGGTTTCCATCAGCGCAAATGGTGGCAAGGGTGCTCACGGCCGTGCCCGCATCTGTACAAGAGATGCCGCTTCCTGCCTGACCGCAAATTGAAGCGGTGCAGGTACCGTTGGTTTGCAACACTGTGCAATATCCCGTGCCATTAGGCGATTCTCGTGTACACTGCTGAGAGCTTGGCAAGCCTTGCAAAAATTCAGCGGCGGCAACACAGTCAGCCGTCAATGGACTGCCTGACGTTGTGATACACACTGGTTTCCCGCTGAATCCTTGTGAGCAAACGCCTGCAGCAGCGCCACACTATGATAGGCGAAAACAAACGCCTATGCTGATTGGTTGCAACCGCAGGTGTGCCTGGCATGCATGCGCCCATAAGAAACTTCAGTTAGTATGAAATGGTACGGAAACCACGGGCGTCCAAAGCTGTGACCTACCGTTCGAAAACAGCAGCACACCCAAGACAATCGTCAACGCACATAAGTGACGGCCGTCCATCAGTCTCGTGAAGGCCACGCAAGATTCAGAGATGCAATCGATTCGCTCCCAGCTGCAGCTTGAGCCAGACATGCAGCGGTGTTATGCAGGTGTGAGCAGTTGCAACGGCTGAAATACCAACAGCAACGCAGATCAGCAGCTGCCGACGGGTTCGAATTTGCACCACGCTGGAACGTCAATCAACGTTGCCGTGCCCACCAGAAACTGTGTGAAGTTGCTAGCCAATGCTGCTTACAGCTGTCATGACCAGTCTGCTTACACCAATTTGCATTGTAGTTGAGAGCATTCCGCGTGCATCCCCGACCGCACACGTCTTTCAGACTAGTGCACGAACAAGGATTGCATAAACAACGCTACTCGTCGCCATACTCAAACTCTATTTAGCCTAACATACGAGGGAGCCTTTGCTCAGCAAGAAAGCTGCTGGCGCAGGTAGCATTGAGTCAAAGTGAAAGTCAAATTCAAGGGGGCAATGGGAGGGCCAAACCCTGACCAGGATTTGTGCGCAGGCACTTTTGTATGATTTTAAAGCTTGCTGTGTGTTGCTTGCGTTCTGTTGTATGCTTGACAAGCATTACACAAGCAACATGTTGCCATGACATGCTGATAACTGTGGCCTATCAGTGTTTTGGCCTTTCTGCTTTCATCTTGTCTGGTCAGCAAACGAAATTGCCACCTTCCACCACCTTGAAGGTCTGTTGGATGATGCTTTTGATGCAGTCTTCTGAGTGTTCAGCTCATGCTGTTGATTGTGATGGGCATGCTTCAACATGCTGTACATACGGTTACAACATGTATCTAAAACATCAGTGTGACACAGGGAAGGTTCCAGGATTAGCACTTTGGGCTGTGTGAAACACTGCATCATTATGACTAAAGCAGGTGCTTGCACTTGAAACAAAGTTTTGTAGTCTGCACAAGCTTGACCTCTGTGCCAGAAATCTTCATGAAGTGTGAAATCTAGCATACTCCACCCTGCAATGTTTGGTTGACCATCATCAGCACCCATACTTCCAACTCAAGATCAGTCAGCATGATAGGAAGCTCACCTGACTCGGACTGTCTGTCTCTTAACTTTGTGGGTTATCACAATGTAACTTGAGATTGCCAGGCGTTTGCCAACGTCAAAGCTTGAGACCGGTCAACTGTCAAGGGGCTATCTGCGAACGCTTACCCAAGCTTGTGGTTCTGCTGACAGTAGCACAATAACTCATGATGTCATTACCTTTTCCACCAGTTCACTGGCTGGTGTATTGGCTTCATAACACACGCATGTCAGTCCAGGTATCAGTGATTGGATCAACAAAGATCAAGCTTTTCTGTCCCTGAATGCTACACATATACGAGACTTGTCATACAAACTATTTACGGTCATTGTTGTATAGCAGAACGCCAAAATGCAGTGCGATGCCACCGTTACATCCAGCTGCCAGCAGCAATTCAATCAGCTGCCAGCACTCTCATCATCCTCTACCTCTTCTTCCTCGTTCTCATCTTCTTCATCATCATCAGCACTCCCCCCACCAGCAACAGCTGCTGAAGGGTCCACTCTCTGCTGCTCACAGTAGAACCGCAAGCCCAGGTTCCTAGCCTCTGCAATGACCTGCATGCACAAGACAACTGAATCTTGTTCCAGACACACAAAGACAAGCAGCTTTGCAGACAGAACAAACAAAGTTAACTGCAATGTCATATGCTTCTGCCAGGCAAGGAGAAGCACGAGCTGCATTTGCCTGCCAGAAAGTCAGTGCAATCCTCTCATGTGCAAAAACACCAGCTTGTTAGCTGATATTCACTGCAATATGGCTAGCTTACCCCTGGGGTGCATGATCCCAGACTTACTTTGCACAAGCAAATCAGCATCGCAGGCATGGTCAAGTGCATGCCAAACATTGTTGTTTGGCACACATGCACACACACTGACGTGCCACTGGCAAGGCTGCTTGGTCCAGACAGCAAAGAAGAGTAGGCAGCATTCTGTCTTTGTTTTCACCTTTTCTGACCAGGTGACACTGCAATGAGTATTGTCAGCACTGATCTTTGGGGCCACTCATGTCTGAACACAAGTCTGCTGCGTGTTTGTTTTTGTCTTTGGATTGTCAGGGTGCTGAAGTGTTTCTGCTTCATTTTTGGACAGGGGTGATGAAGTATGTCTGCTTTGCGATTGGGGAGGGGTCAACAAGTCCAAAACAAGTAAATACAAGTGTATGTCTGATGTGACTAAAACCTGCCACTTACCCGAAGGTACTCCAGGTCTGGCACTGCCACAACTGCCTCATCCACAGAGGTGGGGCCTTCTCCTAGGGCTGCAAGGGCTAGGCACCTCCCCAAGGCAGAAGCCACCATGGGACACACTGCATTCCCCATCTGCTGGTATCTGCACCACCATCCACAAATGTGTTCCAGGCTACAAATTGCTGTAGCTTTGACCAACAACTGACAGACACCTCCCCAAAGTAGGAAGCCACCATGAGACACGCTGCATTTCCCATCCTCTGGTATTTCCCATCTGCTGGTATTTCCCATCTGCAGCGGTAATCACACATGTGTTCTAGGACACAAAGTGCTCTGGCTGTCAGCAGCAACTGCGTCCCAAAGCAGAAGCCACCATGGCACATACTGCACTCTCTGTTTCTTTGACACCTGCTGTACCATCCGTAAATGTGTTCCAGGCCACAGAATGTGGTAGCAATAACTGACAGGCAGCCGTCCAGGGCAGAGGCTACAATTTTTTCAAAAACTATTGCAATAGTCAGAAGATACTCAACAGAAATCTATAAATTCTCATAGAAGGGAGCACAGACCTGTAACAAAAGCCACATGCACTGCCCACCTGCTGATAGAGAAGGGTTGACAGCTGAGCACGCTTTGCAACATAAGAGCAGAAGTTACCACAGGACAAGCTGCATTACCCACCTGTGGTGTCTCTCACAGCTTACATGGATGATGCGCATGCAATTGCTTATCTGTGCTCTTGAGCTGTGAGAACAGCAGCTGACATGAGCCAGACTGCATTACCCAGATGCTGGTAGCCGCAACATTGATTGCAGGCCAAAAACTGTTGTGTCTGATGATCCATGATGCACTGTGCACTGCCCATCTGCTAGATCTTATAGCAAGATTGACCTCAGAAGCTCAGATAGATGGTTTGTTAAGGTTTTCAACCCACATAGAATTAGTATCCACATTTACGGCTTGTGAAACATGGCCACGATATCTCAACATTCGTAGCTTAGACTGGTTTTGGGAAAAACCATAGCATGGTGAGCGTACCTGTCCTCAAGGCTGTCGTTCCTGACCCAGCTCTTGCTCATGTTAGCAACGCCCACCAGGGCAAAGTAGTCAGGAAAGCCCTGTGCACAGAAAACACGTCAAATCCTGAAGCAGTTCATGCCGAACACCTGATGCTGACAAGCAGTGTATGGACCGCTGAAGGCTGACAGCATGCAGAGACTGTGACATGACCATCAGCAATGTGCCTGTGAATATATTGTTGGCTGAGCCCATTCCGATTTAGCTGAAGTGTGTCAGATTACAAGTCTGTAACAGTCAAGCCATGATGCAACCACAGGGGTGGTCACCGCAATGCAGCAATCAAATGCAAGGTGGGATGTGGTACAAACTGCCTGACTAATATGTGACTGAACTCATTGATCATACATGGGTTGGGCCCAAATGAAGGATGGGCACAAGCCAATTAACCCTAAATCTGAACCCTAATGATGCGATGTGACCATACCTGAGTGCGGGCGTTCTCCCTGATGGTGAGGACTCTGTTCTGCTCTGGGTGGATCAGAGCCAGGTTGTGTGGCTCAGCCCTCCCAACTACCTGCACAAGCATCCTGACTTTGGCAATTGCACGCATTCCATTCTTGCCACAAGGGATGTGGGGGTTCTGCAGACCTGCACACTGGATGCTGCATGCAGCTTTGCAGTTGAGTACTTTCAGATGTCAGAACATCTTTCTTCCTCAAATTTTTGGTTTCTTTCTTCTTCATGTAGCATTTTACTATTTGCTTTTGAATATGGGGTGTGTGAGGTGGGTTTGCAAAGTGAGCATCAGCACCAGTCAGGACTGCATAGCAACACAAGAAATGTGACATGCAAAGACACTGATCAGTGTCATGCTGGTGTGACGTGACCATTCTTCGCCAGCTGCAGGTCCACAACACCACGCCTGTATGCAACGCTGCCAGAGCAGCATAGCCCAGGGGCACCGCACAAGAGGCAGTGATGAAGAGGCAGACTGACCGTGGGCTGGACCTCATCATACCACACCACGCCAAAGCAGCCAGTCCTGCCTGTGCTCTTGCCATCCTTGAAGGTGATACACCACCTGGGGCACAGCAACCCACCAGAAGGCATCCACACTGTATAGGCATCACATCCTGCACAGAGCACTGGGTGAAATACAAGCTACAATGATGGCTTGGCATAGTGCGGTCAACCTGCCAGCTGCTCAAGCAGTGGGTTCCTGTTGCTGTGTTGCTGGTTCCACAGTGCTGCTCTTCCTGACCTGCAGCAATCATGTAGTGCTGATGGGGTTTTGGGAAAGGGAAAAGCGAAACCTAGTGATGGCATCAGAGAAGGGGAGAACAAGAGGGACATGCGAAACAGAGGAAGAGGGGCACCCTGGGGGAAGGGAGGGCGCAAGACGGGTGGGGGCAAAGTCTAATAGGGCTGATGTTTGAAATCTGGCACCCGGCAGAGCTATGTAATCCAAAACTGCTGTCCATGATGCCCAAAAGTTGCTTTGCATGGTACCCACCAGCAATGTGCATAGCTTTTGCACTGACGGTAGTGGCGATTATTGTACTGCCATGCACATAGGGCTTTGCAGAGCAGCCCTGCTGTCAGCATCACGTCACATGAAGGGCTACAAGACAGCAGTGAATGCGGCATGCTCACGGGCATCAAGTCTACATGCTTCAGACTGCAAGGAGAAAGCCTGCTACTCGTCTTTGTGGCTCCATGGACAGTGGTGAAGAAGCATGCAAGATGCAAGCAGCAGCGTGTGAAGAGCGAAAATAAGAGAGAAAACAGGCCATAGGGATGCGCAGAACAGACTGCTCTGGCAAAATACTGACACAAAACTGACACAGACCTACCTCATCATAAGCCGGACAACGTGAAAATTGTTAATTTTAGTGAACATCATCATTATTGAAATTGGGAATATGACTGAAATTACTAATATTATCATCATCACTATTATCACCTGGCAGTGACAGGCCTGGGAACTGTGTCTCAGGGTAGTTGTTGTCGACCCTGCTGGCCTTGTGTATGCTCTTCTTCGGCTTCTGCCAGTGGCCACTGCCTGGGCAGGCGCACTTGCCTGAGTCATCCCTGTCAATGTAGGCATGCCAATGCCCGGCGCAACACTGGCCTGCAGGTAAAAGTGACGATACATTTGTATACTAATGCCAGCAATGGCCTGTATGCCAGATTGACAACAAAGTTGTTTACTAATGCCAACCTGGACTTGCATGCAAGGTCGACAGCAAACTTACACAGTATTTGTTCATTCAATCTATTTGACATGTGTCTTCCCCTGGGACCACTTGCAGTGTCTGATCATGCGTTCATTTGACATGTGTCTTCCCTTGGGGTCAGATACATACAGCCACAGCATCAAGTCCTGTGCTCATGTGTTGCAGGGCCCGGCTGCATTGCCTGTGACAGTTTGGGCGTGCCCACAACTTATAAGGGATTGACAGGCAGGAACAGACGTTGACAGGTGACAATTGGCATGCTCTCTTGATTTTGTAAGCAGCCGTGCCTGGAATATGGTATAGTATATGTACAGTTACAACCTGCAAAAGTTGCAACACCTGCTGTTTGTTGCCTGCAGATCAAGTGCTGGTCGAGCCTGTCATTGACCCAAACACTGTTCATTCATTCCTTCTCTTCTTTCATTCATGCATGCATGCGTTTGTTCATATACTCCTTCATTCTGTCTGGATGGGTGTGCCCATGGCTTCAGGTACATGCAGGCCAGAGTTGCTCCCTGTATGAGGTCATGCTTTGGCCGTCAGCGCACCAGTCAGTGGCCTTGCAAGTGCTTCTCAATCACCATCTGCCTCCAGGGGTACCGTCCATTTCCTGACATTGACTGTCGCCCATGCAACAACAACAATATCAACGACAAAATTGCAGAGGCAACATATTGGGAACAATGGCTGACCGTCTTTGTGGGTGACAACTCCAGGCAAGCTGCGGAAGTTGTTGCCCTTGCCCTTTACCACGCTGCACACCCGGATGTGATCATCCAGGTTGAGACACAGTGGGCGGTGATCCCTGACTGGACCTTCAGCATGCCTGGCAGCCTCAAACTGCTGCAGAACCTGCAATCAGCCCACATCACAGTTCATTCTCACCATGAAAGCATTCCTCAAATGCATCTTGCTGCCCTCAGTACTACTCATCCCACATTTCTTTTGGACATGAACAGTGTAAGCGACGAGTCGTATTTTGCTTGCATGAATGCAAGTCGTTTCTTCATTCAATATAAACGTAGATACAATTTTACAAATATATTACAATCTGCACAAAGTGTACTGGAGGTCCAGTACAAGCAGCACAGACAATACAACTATGTCAAGCCACAGAAAAGTGAAGTAGAGTCCAAGGCATGGCTGCTCTCTGCACACAGAACTTGGAAAACAAGGAGCTGACACCCCTTCTGCAGGCCACTACCTATGTACAACTGAAGCATGGAACACAAGCAAGCAAAAAATGAAGCCAACAAAGGTTGAGCAGTGACCTCACAAGGCTTGGACGGCCTGGAAGTATGCCAAATGTGCTCACAACACTTGCTCCAGTCCTGCTTACTAATCCCCTTTCAAGTTCATACCATAGATGTATATAAAAAATAAGAAGAAGATTACAAGCTGTGGGTGACCCTTGGTGACAGTGCCTTGGCAGACTACTTACCTTTCAAGCCAGTGATGATGTAAGGTCTTCTGGCTAGCATCCGCAATCAGTCCTGCTCAACAGTGTGCTGTGTAGCTTACTATCACAGATGCAGGTGTATGTCATCACTACCAGTGCCTTGGCAGACTACTCACCTCTAGGCCAGTGTGATGATGCAGGGCCTTCTGGCTAGCATCCAGCTCAGCCTGCCTGTCAGCACGCTCACTGTCGCTCTTGCAGTCCTTCAGCAGCCGGTTCCATGCATACCTTGCGTGGCCCCGGGTACTGGATGCACACGCAAAGATATTCCCAATCTGCAATGCACGACATGGGCTCATGTTCAGGGTTGATCAGTGGCACTCCCTGCTTTACTGCGTTCCCTTGTACATGATGACGGTCACGTGACACCGCGGAAGACCAATGTAACCTGACAGATGTGTTATGATTCAAGGGCGATGGCGGGATGGGCGCGCTGGCAGGACTATGCATCAGGTGAAATGCAGTATGTTGAAGCCCCAGGCAGGTGTTGATGGCAGTTGTGTCTTGGCTGTCAACCAGGTTGACAGCTGTCCCCACATGTAGCTGGAGAGCAGAAATGCACAGCATCTGGCCTATGTACAGCATGCAAGTATTGTACTGTGGCACATTGCTCAGCAACAAGAATGTCATGCATACAGTCCTTTACATCTGCCATCTATATTGTATTGTCTGTACTATTGCAGTTGTATCAGACACGCAGCCAAGAGTCCAGGCAAACACTTCATTCACCAGACAATGCATGCAAAGGGTGAACAGGGAGCAATGGCAAGTCCCAAGCTGTGCCTTGAGTCACCCTTGACTCACCCTCTCAGCACCACCGACATCATTCTCCCCCTTCCTGATATTTTCCTCCAGGGCAGCATGGCCCTTTTGCATGAAGCCCTCTGCCCTGTCTGCCCTTGACTCCCGGCTGGCCTGCCAGCTGGGGGGGTCCCTTTGGAGCCACATCTGAGTGGGAGTCTTAGGGGCCGACGCATACTCAGCTCTTTCAGCAAAGGTGAAGTTGCCTACTGCTGGCAAGTCACTCAGGATGTCACCCATTGTTACCTGCAAAAGGCACGCCACAGCTTTGGCGAAAGGAAAGTATGTGTACTCCCCTGCTGGCCTACTAGGGGCTTCTTTGGGAGATACTTCTGAATGCAAGCCTTGGAGGTAGACGCATACAGGGCTGTCAGGGCAAATAGGATTACCTGCTGCTGGCAAACCACAAACAATTTTGCATGGTGTCACCTGCAAAGATGCAAATATCCATTAGAGCAACAGGATTTTAAGGAGGTTCCAGATGGGTGAGATTGCCCCTTGCCTGCTGGCTACTAGATTTGCAGTACTTGGCCATCATCAACAGCAGCAGCAGCAAAAGCATGACTGCAATGCATAGAAACATTGCAGAGAGCAGTCTGAAGTAGCGACTGAAGAAGTCCCGCAAGCATTATGTTGCATGGCAAACTCGCTGTTGTAGCCGTTGCCCGAACCTCGGTGATTCTTGCTGTACATGTACCAAAGCTGTAAGCTTGATGGAATGACTGTGCCATGCAAGCTGAGCCAACCAGGATGCTCAGAGAACACAAACAACTTGACACATCATGGATTCAATAGTCAAATTACAGACAAACGGTTTTTGCCAAAACAGGTTTCTGCCAAACCAGGTTTTTGCCAAACCAGGTTTTTCTTAATACATTTTATTGAGAAACATCAGAAAGGAGTGTCCACAAGTGTGCTGCGCTGTTCAGCAGTTCCTTCTCATGCTGTTTGCACTACAAAAGTGAGGCCTGCAAGATGTGGGCGTACCATCGGCAGGGCAGCTTTCCTGCGGGCCTCTGACAGGAAGTCCACTGTGACATGCAGGTGCTTGCCCTTGGGCAGGTTGGGGTTGCTGCGCTTGCCCTGATGGCTGGGCTCAGGGTAGGGGGGCAGCTGCTCCACCCCTGACCGTGCCCCCCACATGAACACCCTGCAGGTTAGGCAGATTGTTGACAGAGTTATGCTCTGTGCTAGTGTTGACGGCGTGTGATGCTGTACAAAAGTGTTGACAGTGTGACATACAGTGTACCAGTGTTGGCAGTGTCTGCATCAGTGTGGACAGTTCAATATGCGCTGCACCAGTGTTGACAGAGGGTTATGCGCCAGTGTTGACCGTGTGTGTTGCTGTGCAGCAGTGCTGAAAGCGTGATGTGCACTGCAGCAATGTTGACAGTGTGACATGCGCTGTAAGAGTGCTGACAGTGTCTGTTGCAAACTCAGCAGAGCCGACCTGTTGCGAATCTGAGGAACACCATATCCAGAGGCTGCAATGATGCCAGCTCTGACTTGGTAGCGCATAGCCAGGAGGGAGGCCATTGCAGACTTGGCATAGGTGCCGTCCTCCTTCTTGAAGATGTCCACCACATTCTCCATCAGCACAAATCCCGGCTTGAAGAAGTCCACCACATTGTAGAAAGCTGTTACCTGTCTGTTCCTGCATCCACATGAAGTGGTCACAACTGCTGTACGGCACACAGCTCTGGAAGTGTCACAGACTGGCTGCAAGCAGCAGCAGCATGTCTGTGTTGCTGCACACCTGATTTGCAGTGACAAGCATGGCTACTTGGTGCAAGACCTTGCGGTGTCAGGCAGCAACTGGTCGTGCAGTCCCAAGACGCTTACAGAGTGCAATACAGCCTGGTTGCCATTTTTGAACTATGTGAGATGAAGAACAAAGCGCAATCACTGGATATGGGTTTGCTCACAATGAAAGAAACAGACACAACTTCATGGAAGATGATTTCTGTCCTGGCTGCTGCGCCCATCACTCACAGCTGTACGATTGACACATCAACACATGCATTGTGCTAGGAAGACAGGCATGCAGCTTAGCAGCGTCGCACCTTGCAGAGATGCCAGGGTCAGCACCTGGTCAACATGGTGATGACCAGACTGCAAAGAACTCCAACGGATGAGTTTGGGTGCCATACCTACTATCCTCCAATATATTGATCCTGGCTCCATGCCTGTTGTGGCCGCTGACACCCTGACATGGTGGCCCTCCCATCACTACGTCTATGTCCCCTGCATTCACACCACTCATTCACTCATTCAATCATGTCTTCATTCATTCATGCATTCATAGATTCATTGCATGTCTGTCCCAAGGGTTAGGTATGTACTATCCTGAGCAGCTCCCTGTATGACGCCTTTTTTTGGCAGTCAGCGTACCAACAGTAACGCCTGTGGATGTGGTCTGAATCAGACTGAACTGTTTCAGGCCAACTCTGCATTGACAGCCATGCATGTGTCCACTTTGTCCAGCTTATGATCACATGCGCGTGTCCACAACATAGCACATACCCTGTAGTGGCAAAACTAGCCTTGCTGCATACCAACAATGCCAGGGGTTTGTATCAGATCGACTCTCACCTGGAATTGGAATGGCCTTTGTTCGGCGCGTCTCCTGGACAAAGGCAGCCAAGAGGTCATCTGGGACCTGTGCTCCATGGAGAGGCTCCCAAGCTGCCTCCTGACCTCGCCTCTTGATGAGGGCTTCCAGCCAGCAGTTGCTGGCAGTGAGAGACTCCAACAGGCACCCCTTGCTTTGCCCTGGAAACAGAACGCATGAGCTGGTGTGTGTGCACTAGAAGGGCTGATGATCCTGGCCTAGGCCGTCTTGCAGCCAGCCCTTGCTGTGCTGTGCAAGTCACATGTGTGACAAGGTGGTCTGTTTGCGCATGACCTGGGGAAGCAAGCTGCCCAGGCTCTGCCACAAAGTCAGCATGCATACTTGGGACATATCGGTGTCATTGTACAGAACGGCACAGCGCAGTGAGTCTGAGCAACCTGCGTTCTGTTTCTTATCACATGCAGGACATTTAAGATGCATGCATCATTTTGAGATCTGGATACAGTGGTTCTGCAAGCTGGCTTTGCTGCGTACTGCAGTGTGTTTGCAAAGTTTTCAATGTACGTTTTGAAAACGACCCAATACTGAGCTGCTGCCTTTGCTTCTTCCAAACATTCATGAAAAAGAACTGAATGCATACTTCAACAAGGTTGATCACAATGTGTGCCTCAGTGCAAGGTAAACAGCACCAAACCAGGTCTGCATACAGTTGACAAACATAGGGCATCCTACCTGATTTGCCTCGCTCAGCACAGTCCCCAAGGCGCAAGCCTTTGATGCTCTCAACAGCAGGCAAACCCTTACTTGCACACTTTCCCTTTTGACTGTCTGTGATGGCTGCTGCTGCCTGTGCCACACCCTTTGCTGTAGCAGCCTTGCCCTTGGCTGCTGCAGCTTTGCCCTTCGCTGCCTTGCCTTTAGCAGGTGAGTCAGGCGGCACCAAAGGGGGCAGCTGGTTCTCATCAACATCAATGTCAACATTGTCACAGTATTTGAGCACCAGGACTTTGAACAGCTGACACAGCCTCAGCCACTCATCCACTCCAGTCTTGAACACCTGCAGCAACGACCATCCTATTGCAGAAGAAACAGTCTGCACACGTCTAGTACAGCTTTGAAGGGCCGGTGGTGACTGCCTGGTCTGATAAAGACCACATAAACACACAGTATTGCTGGCAAGCTGACTGCCAAGACAGGACCTCCAATAGTCGTAGCTACTCAGGGGTGTATATACCTGAGCCAAAGAGAAGACACACATCTGACCCATGAATGTCTGGTCGAATGGATGACTGACTGACCGACTGAAGGGATGAATGATGACGGCCTAGCAGAAGGTTGCATGATATCTTGAGACAGATTGGAGAGAAGCCATCATCCTAAGGGGAGGTCTGGTTCTGCTGACATACAAAGACTGGAATATCATACAATTGAGCCAAAAAGCCTTTCACTGGGCAGTCAGGAATGTAAGCGGCATGCTTAGCTGTCCATGGTGGAATCTAATAAAGAAGTTGTTGACAGTTGACCATGTACGGAGGCACAGAGCATTACCTCTGTCTCAGGGTAGTTGGCTCTGAAGCTGAGTGTCATGCTCTCACAAAAATCCACTGCCCACTTGGTGGTGATGTTCACCTTGTCAGTCTGCCTATCAATGAATGACAACCCTCCACAGCCGGCATAGAAGTCAGCACACCTGAGCGTCTGCACAACACAGCAATGGCGTTGTAGACTGTTGGAGTGGTTTCAGAGTGTGGCTATGGTTTCCAAGGGCTGAACTGGCAACTGCACGCTGATGGCTGCAACATGAGGTCCTGTCTACTGTGCAGCTTTGATGGCAAAGCAGCACAGACAAGTGACACTAGACACATGGTTGATGCCCCTAGCCAAATGAGCGATCCAAGCCTGTTGCTGAAGAGGTTTTTGGCTGCCATTGGTCAAAAGCAAAGCTGTGTGCGCTTGTAGCACTGTCCACTGCAAGCTGAATCTTCAAGATGTGCAAAATTGATTTCGATACTCAAGAGCCCTGTACCAATGCCATTCCTTTTGACTGTCCATGATCATGTGTGCAATGACATCTCAGTGTGTAAAGCCATGATGTGGCTAACCAGCTTTGTGCACAGCAATGCCAGCAAGAAACGAGTGTTAGGCAGCATGCACGTGCTTGTCAACAAGATCAGAACAGCAAATGACGTCAACAATCATGGCATGAGATGTCTTGATGTAGGCAGAGGCTTGCGCACTCGAGGCTGAGGTGAAGTACGCTGAGACTGGCGTGCGCTCCCTGCAGGATACTCATCAACAAAGGTGCAGAATCTCCTGTCATGCTGCTGCTCCCACCAGTAGTCTACATCAGTTGGAGGCTCTGAGCCAGGCACAATGTGCTTCACAGTCACCTTCCTGTAACCGTCGGCAAACATTGGACACACTGTTTACATGTTGTGTCATGACAACATGTGCATGATAAGCAGGATGCTGGTAGCTGTCACAGCTGTTCTGGCCTCAAGTCTACCAGCTTGTACCCACCAATTCATGGTAATGTAGCTAGCTGCACCACTGACCTGTGGTACAGATTGCAGGAACAAATGCGTGACAAGATAGTGCTCATATCAGCTTCTGTCTGAACCTTAGACTCAAGCTAGCAAGCAGGGCACATGGCACATGAGGAGCAGCATGCTTAGAATGAGTGACAACATGGGGACAAGCACGTCACCTGTGAATGGCAGTGAAAGGGTAGATGGTGGCGTAGTCCCGGCCATTGTCGTAAGCAGATGCACGGAAGATGCACTGCTTAGAGATGTTTGTCCAGAGATCCTTGTTGTGCACTGCCAGCGCTGTCTCCCCTGTGCGATAGAACCAGTGGCCGACAAACCACCGATCTCCCTGCAGGTAACAACTGCAGTGTTCACATCACATCGGCATGATTGTAATGAAGCAATCTAACAATGAATCACTGATCCCCTTACAAGTGACAAATGCAGTTTACATTGGAGTGCTGAACTGCAGCCAGCATGTGCTGTGACAGGAGCCTGACAAACATATGAACGCACAACAATGAATCAGGAATGCTATTGCTGGCAGTTCATTGCTCCAGCTTGACTGTACACTGCAGTCTGTATACACCTTGCCCATGAAAGGGCGTGTCTATTGTCTTCATCCAAACCAAAGGAACAGATGGATGGGTGCATGACTCAAGATGAGTGCTTGCGAAGTAGGCAGGCTATTGAACTCAAGCTGAGGCTGGGAGATGGGTCACCGCAGAGCAGTTGCAGGACAGAAGCTGGCGCACATGCATGCATCAAGGCTGCTGCAGTACACTATGGTGCTGAACCAACAACAGCAACACAGGAACTCACATTTATGTTGTAGCCAAGACAGCTCTTGCTGTGAAGCGCATGTCAAAAAGAACAAACTGCTGGCTGCCAAATTCAGAAGTGCTGAAGACAAAGGTACAGCATATATAATCTTGGAGAAAAAGGGCAGGCAGTAATTTGTGCGTGCAATGAGAACGCAGGTCCACTGTCACCTGAGAGCCTTCGAAAAGCTCGTTAATCTCCATAATGCCAAGGTGATCTTGACCACCCTCATCTGCATAGCTGACTTCGACAAAGTCTCCCAAACCAAGTTCCATGACCTACGGCATGCAAACCATTTGCTTTGCATTTGTGTCAGCTTTTGCGGCTTATAAATGTGCATGCAGCTTCTGTTGTCACACCTATATGTGCCAGCGTGTGATGCGGCAGGAGCAAGCAGTCTATCTTGCATGCTGAAGGTGCGATGAGGCATGCAAGCAATGGTGCTTCTTGAATGCCAGGAGACTTGCATTTTGTAACTGACCTCGTCGTTTTCCTCATCAAACCTTACAGCAGAGAAGTGAGCCACAGCTGGCATGCTTCTGAAGACCTGTGCAGCATGGCTCTTCACACACTGGCCCTTAGAAATGGTACACCTCATTGTTAGAGCAAGTGCAGTGACTTGCAAAGTCCGCCAATGCACTGGTTGCAGACCTAACATGGAACAGGTCGGTAGCTTTCATGCTTACTGGCACTTCTCCAGCAAGCCTGTTTGGCTTTCTGCTGCTTGTACCAGATTGGAATGCATCTGCACTCCAGACTGCTGTAGTGCGGTCTGGCCACTGCTTGGAGGCTTCATCCTGCAATGTGCAGTTGTGCTGTCATCCCTTTTGACCAGCCAAAAAGACTATACCAGGAGAGACCTTTGCTTGCCTGCTGCACTTCGGGGAAGACCCAGTGACTTCCGTCATCTTCCCTACTGAGTGCATCTGAGCGGCCATGAGGATGCTCAGGAGACTTTCTCTTGCGCGGTCTGGAACCTGGTCAACACGGATCAACAACTTACAGCCAAACCAGTGGACCCTGAAAAACATGCCTCGGCTGCGCACAAGGTGTAAAGCACTATGCTTACCTTTATTTGTATTGGTAAGTTCAGTACCGGCGTCTATCTTACTGATGCACGATATAAGATCGTCGGGCTTTCGCTTGCTGGCTTCCGGCGTTGACATGGTACGGGTCAGCAATTATGGCAGGTCATTGTTGTGTTATAGAAGCAACGCCGTTTAACCATGTGTGATTGCAGATCAGCACTCTGCCTGTCACAGCACTGCTGTGCGTTTGAAAGAGGTGCTGCGATGTCTGTGGAATCTAAACGCACAGGCGAGATGCAACGCTCTGCTTGCAACCACCAGGCAAGCCTTGTCAGATGCCAAGGTACCAGCTGTACCATTGCTGATGACTGCACCAACTACATGCAAACAAACCCGCGGGTGCTAAGCTTACCTGAGTGGCAGCTGACACAAGAGGCAATGCAGCAGAGACAAGAAGCAATGCCTTCGACTTGCAGCACAATGTGTGGTCAATGCCATGTACTAATGATTCTGCAGGCAGCCTCAGTGATAAGCTCAGGACACTGTGCAGCACAATGTCAGGATCACCGCCAGCACTTGCTGAGGAGACCTGCCAAAGCAGAATGTGTGTCTTGCGATGTATGTGCAGCTTTTGCTTGCATGTACCGTAGTGCTTTTAATGTTGGTCGATCAAATAAATAATCCAAAAAACGGCGACCCCCTTTAAAAAACATAAATTTAATTATTCGTGCCCTCGTCCCCTATTAAGGACGGATAATGGAACAAAATTGCCGCTTTGAGCGCGAAAAGCCGTGCTAACGATCTAGCTTGTTGTTGCGCACGCTCTGGGCTTGTGCGGCGGTCCTGGCGACCTCTATTGACGGACTGCAACAACATCATGGCAAGCAATCAAAAGCAGACCAGTTTGCTGCGCTTCGGCTTCCAAGACGCTGTGAACCCCTACCTTCTGCCTGTCTTTGGTCCTGCTAACTTGCCAGTCTATGGTCCTCAGCCAAAGCCACAGCGCCCTAAGAAAGCTAATTTTATTTTTTTGCAACCTTCAACAGCAGCCGACCTGTATTTAAAACATCAGAAGTATTATTTGCAGTGCCGACCCCCCTTAAAAATATTCGATTAAACTTTAAATCATTAAACTGCTCAAAAGGTCTTTTGCAATATTCCGGAGGGTCGCGACCCTATACAAAATCCGACCAACATTAAAAGCCCTACGGTATATGCATTTACGCATTATCAAGGCTTTCATGC
>JAABUP010001350.1_pt1:0-2500 | contig 51385 bp, 65 predicted proteins | sample 5559201 | NCBI WGS metagenome assembly JAABUP01 (sample SAMN10711887, study PRJNA513373) | rock metagenome | isolation source: Antarctica rocks | place: Antarctica | reverse complement strand
CAGACAGCTCAGGCAAAGGCAGCTGCACCCAGTCTGGCGTGGTAGTGTACTCTTCTGCAAAAAAGAAGATGGCGAACTGAAGAAGTACATGCCCAAGGAGGTAGCCAACACCCCTCTAGCCACACAGCAGCCATACCCCCGCCACATCATCTTCAGGGAAAGACGCCCAGCAGCAGCAGCACCCAACTCAACCATAGGGCTGGCTGCTGCATCTGCTGCTGCTGCAGCAGCAATCGCACCTCACCATGGTCTCACCCAACCTGCTGCACCCCAAGTCGCCACAGACCCGTCCACTGCTGCCCCAACAGAGCCCGCCACATCTGCTGCAACATCCACAAGACTCCCTTCCAGTCCCACCCCAGCCATCCCCACAGCCGCCTCTGCAGCTACCCACGATGCCATTGCAGGTGCTGCTGCTACTGTAGCTGCTGCTGCTGCTGTTTCACTTCCAGCCACCTCAGGCACAGCTGCACCTTCCTCAGCTACACTTCCCCTGAACTCCGGGCCCCACATCTCCCAGGCCATCTCAGACAGCACTCCCACCTGCGCATCTTGTGCTTTTGGCTTCCTTGCAACCGCAGCATCTAATATCATGTGTCTGTGCTGTGCCACCACTGTTCTCAAGGGCCATGTCTAGCTGACAGCTCGTAATGTACAGCGTAGCAGTATAGCAGTTTCATTGCACAGCAATCAAACTTAAGCAGCAGTTGCGTGGTAGTAGCTCATCAAGCATGTCAGCACCCTACCCTATGGTTGGTTCTGTCTGGCAGCATGCCTTTGACCAGGGCGTCGGCATGTCCCATGCACAAGATTGAGGTGCATGATATAACAGTCTGTCAAATTTTGAATAAGTTTGATTTTGACGGTGTTGTTCATTTTCAAAGCAGACCACTCACTTGTATAGACAGGCGAGTTCAGCCAATATTCAGCGCAAAGGCAACATGATGTCGATGCATGTCCACGCATTGTGTACACAAACATTTCAATTCACTATTTAGGTCAGATCAAATTCATTGTGCCTTGAATGGTCACGGCATCCAGACTTGCCAACAAATAGTACTCACACAACCACACAAACTACAGTGATGCTAATGGTACCGGCAGACGCTGTACAAACAGAGTCATCCAGATAGTCACAGGCAAAATGGCAATCGGGTAAAGCCTAAGCATCAGCTGCCCTGCCCTAGCAGCCAAAGGCCTTGTTTTCTCATTTAAGTTCATGAGCAAAACTAAGTTCTGTGCTGTTGGCATTGAGCCCTCGACCATGAGCACCAGGCGACAGATGGGGTCATCTGGCAAGGCCCCTAGGGCTGCTAGACCTCCAACTAAAGCCATTGACACCATGGGCATCAGGATCAGTCTTACCAAGCCAACTGTGCCCAGAACCCTAGCCTCCATAGGGTCTCTTGGCAATATAGCTCGCAGCCATTGCAGTGACTTCTTTCGCCCATTTGCATCTGCTATACTTTGAGGCTTGCCTGGACCAAAAGCACTTGAATACAGATCATGCTCTTCACATTCAATGTGATCAGCAACACAAGCAGCACTGGGAACATGTCCAGTCCTCATACAGAAAAGAGCATGAAAATCACAGGAAAACAGCCATTTCAGCTTATCAGAGAAGGTAGGGCACAGCTTCAAAGTGGCATTTTAGTGACTGCAGCAAGCTGTGGAGGGGAGACAAAAAACAGTTACCTGAGGTGACTTGTTGGTCTGCAGTTTGCTGACTACGATTTTGTGGAAACATGGAGGCTCCCAAGACAACAGTGGTGGTTGCCAGGGTCGCCCCCCCTAGCGTCTGCAGGATGTCTACTATAGACCTTAGTGCCCCTGCACATTTGCACAGGCATAGCTTGAAGCTAACATGCGTGCACTGCAAGTGATCAGTGTCATGAAAGCCCATGTAGACATTTGTGTTTTGGGTACTGAACAGGGACGCCCTACATGCCCCACCCTCACACTTTGCTACAATGAATCCTGAACAACATTATGTTTACATTTTCTTTTCTGTTCTTGTTGTATTCTCCGCTAGAGGATCTGTCATACAATGGCGTGTACATGCAGGAGACCCAACTGCACAGTACAGACACAAGCTTAAGCAGGACGCTACAGTGTAATGAACAGCAGCCAGTTTGTTTGCATGTCAAGACATCAGGTTGAATGGTTTTCCACAAGCAGATCTGCAGGAATCAGGAGTGTAAGATCTGCTGATGTCTCTGATGACACTCACAATGACCAAAACAAGAATGTGCAGAATGACACCAGCATGAGTCACCAGCTCACCTACCACAATCTTGAGCTCAAAAGGCATCTGGGGCCCTGAACTTGACAGGGGCAGGAACAGCAAGGGCCCCATGGGGCTCAGCCCCACCACCACCCCAGCAATCACCCCAAACAATGGAGGGTTTATGACCTGAACAGAATGAAGAGCATGCTGTTGCATAACACCTCTTCAAACAGCAAAAGCTGCAGCATAAAAAAAACAAAGGAAGACACGGGG
>JAABUP010001349.1_pt1 | contig 51391 bp, 40 predicted proteins | sample 5559201 | NCBI WGS metagenome assembly JAABUP01 (sample SAMN10711887, study PRJNA513373) | rock metagenome | isolation source: Antarctica rocks | place: Antarctica | reverse complement strand
GCGCACGCCATATTATGGGGTATTGTTAGGGGCGTACAACTCGGCGCTATTTAAGGCTCCCCGATCGCCATAGTCACCGACCACGAGGACATGCCCACCCGGCAGTTGCGTCGCCGTGTGGTCGCTCCGGCCTTGGTGCAAATTGCTAACACGCACCCAGCGACCGGTCCGAGGATCATAGAGTTCGGCATCGGACAGGGATCTGTGGTCGTCGGAACCGCCGACGACGAGCACTTGGCCGCTCGGCAAGAGTGTTGCCGTATGTCCGTTGCGTTTCTGGTGCATTGTAGCCGTCCGTGCCCATCGTCCCATGTGCGGATTGTAGATCTCAGCGTCGGCCAGTGGACCATGCGCACCTTCGCCGCCGGCGACGAGCACGCGCCCGTCCCGCAGCAGCGTCGCGGTGTGGTAGGCGCGCCTCTGAAGCAAGCTAGCGGTGCGTGTCCAGCGGCCCGCGCGCGAGTCGTACAACTCGACGCTGGCAAGAACTCCCCCCTGACCATGTCCAATACCACCGACGACAAGCACCCGCCCGTCTTGCAGGAGCGTCGCCGTCGCATCCGCTCGCGGCTGGTACAGGCTGCCTGTCCGCGTCCAACGACCCGTGCGCGGATTATACACCTCGACGCTCGACAGGACTATGACCTGACGCGGGGTTTTCACACCGACCACCCCTCGCCCGCCGACGACGAGCACGCGCCCGTCTCTCAACAACGTCGCCATGTGCTCGAAGCGGTTTTGGGCCAAATCGCCTGTCGACATCCAGCGCCCCGTACGCGGATCATATAGTTCGGCGCTCGACAACTCCTGTGGGAAAGGGGGGTCGTGATCGCCGACGGTCCCAATGCCGCCGACGGCGATCACGCGCCCGTCCGGTAGCAACGTCGCGGTATAGCTCTGGCGGTTCTGGCGTAGGTCACCCGTCCGGGTCCAGCGCCTCCGCGATGGGTCGTACAGTTCGGTACTGGACAGGAAGTTGGGGCTCAAATCGTCCGCGCCGCCGGCAGCCAACGCTCGCCCATCCCGCAAGAGCACCATCGCAGCATTAAATCGCGGGTCGTGCAGCGCCGCCGCTGGGGACCACCCCCGCATTGCATGCACGCCTCTCGATACTCCTGGACGTAGCGGCATGATGCATAGGGCCATGCACAAGGCTACCGCTCCCCACCCCCGCACAATTGCTCTCCGCACCGTACCTCCACACAATCGCACATCCCCGATCGTAGATAAATTACTACAAGTCTAGATGCGGCGCTGTTACGGTCATGCCCCTGACGTGAGCGTCCCGACCCCCTTGGGCCTACCGAGGGGGAAAGGACGTAGCATGCACGCCGTCCCCCAGATACACCTGCCTGCGCCGTACCACTTCATCGCCTATCACCTGCGGGTCAGCGCTAGCAAAGTTATCACCATATCTGTCCCAGAGGTCTATGCCTATCTGCTCGCTCGTGTAATCAGCCGCGTCCTCCATCCCGCATTGCCTGCCGAGATTGCGTGCCAGCGGCGGCCCGACGACAGGGATGGCACCAAGCAACTGCCGGCAGTTCGCGCCGGCGTGCAACAGCAGCGCGCTGAACCCCAGCGCGCGGCCCACATATCCGTAGTGGATATTCGCCCACAAATCGTAGAAATATATGTGCGAGGTGTCCCCACGCACCGGGAAATAGAGCGGTACAGGCGTGCGCTGCGATACCTTGTCCAGAGCGAGGGTCTGCCGCAGGTAGGGCTTGTAGTCCCACACGCGATTCGCTGCGACTATAGCTTGTCAGATAATGTTTGAGAGAGCCGGGCAATCGGTTGAGCGTCGACATCGCCTGCGGATTCTCATTCTTTATCTGAATGTCTATAGTTTCTTGAAATCGTTCAGCGCGCCAATGAGAAGACCGAGCTTTGCAGCAGTAACAGGAGCGCAACTGGGGGTAAACGTATCTATGCACGGCAAGTCGCCGAATGCAGCCAACTCCACCTTGATTTTCAAGGCCGCGTCGCTGTGTGCGTTCGTAACCATCGCGTTGGCTATGAATCGCACCGTATAGTTGTAGTCGGAGTAGTCGATCGGCGCGCCATATTTGTATGGAACATTACTGGTAGGAGGTGGGACCAACGTTGCGACAGGGTCTGTGGCTATGTGCTCGCGGGGCGCGGTACAGGTGTCGCTGCGCGCGTTGGGATCGTACCGGCAGGCGACGTAGCCGATGAAGCCGTTTGAGATTAGGCGCGCGTAGACCCTGTACTGCGTATGTTGCGGCGTGCGACTAACCACTGTGAGCGGGGCCTGGTAGCCAGTCGAGATGACGTCTCTATTGTTGGCCCCTTGAAGATCCCCTCCAGCCCTAACGAAATCGCCAAAGGATTGGGGATAGGTAAATCCAAGAACGAGCGCCACCTTGAGGCGGTCTTTCACGGCAAACGCGCACTTAACTCCTTGGAGTTGGTTCTTGCTTAGTCCTTGTGCGTACGGGCTCGCAAGCGCACTCAGATAGCCGAGGGATACGCTTTTCACGCCTGTATCGTTACTGGGATCAAAACCGCCTCCTGTCGTATTGTAGATGAGATCGTACTCCTCGCCTTGCGTAAAGGCGCCTACTCTCGGATCGTGCACGAGTACGCCGCTCACGCTGAGCAGGTCGGCGTGTGCTTTGAAACCGGTCTCACTATTAGGTGGGAAGTACACGCCGTCGACATTCTTAGTCGAGTTATGCGTCGAATCGTTGCGGATGTACTCATCCAAAACGACGTTTCTTATGTCATGATCATCCTGGGAGCCGAGCTCCGACTCTCTGCCCACTGTGACATAAGCCTGACCGCTCGGATCGCTGTGATCAATGGGATTGGCGCCGGCGTAGGCGTAGGCCTGCCCCGTGCGCTGCTCCAGGGGATCGCGCTGCAAGAACTGCCCCGACGTGGGGTTGTACATGCGGGCGCGCAGGTCGATCAGGCCGGTCGCGGCGTCCTGCAACTCGCCCCGATAGGCGAAGGGTTGGGCGACGACGCCGTCGCCGTCGGCCCCGCGGTCGAGCGCGCCGTAGGGGTCGTAGCGCGGCGGGACCGGATCGTAGGTGAGCGACTGTGCCGAGGAGCCGGTGTCGTCCTGAGTGTAGCGCACGCTGCCCTGCAGGTCCGCGACGTACCACTGGTGCGCTTGCGGGTTGGCCGCGCCCGTCGCGGCAAGGCGACCCACGCCGTAGAGGTAGTCGACGGGCGCGCTCGTCCCCTGGGTCGTCTGCTGTGTGGTTTGCAAGACCTGGCTCAGGCCGGTCGGGCCGCCGCCGGTCGCGGGGACGGGGCCGAGCGTGGCCGGCTGCGCCGCGAGCAGCGGGCGCACGGGCAGAGCACCCGACGGCGCGAATCCGCCCGTGGGCGCGACGAGCGCACTCGTCCCATTACCACCAGGCGTCGCCTGGGTGGTCGCTCCCGACGTATCGGTTTGGTTGCCCGCGCCGCTCTGGTCGGGCGTTGACCCTACCGCCGGGGTCAGGCCCCCGAGGGTCTGCGGGTCCTGCGGCTGGCCGGGATCGGGGTTCGCGGCCACGTCCTGCGTGTAGCGCATGGTCGTCCCGTTGGCCGCCGTCTGCGCCACGAGCGCGCCGTCCCCGTTGTAGCCGTAGGTGGCGGCCTGCTGCTGCAGCGTGTTGGTGAGCGCCGTGAGCCGGTCGAGCGCGTCGTAGCTGTAGCTGTTCGTCGCGTCGCCGGTGAGGTTGCCCGCCGCGTCATAGCTGTCATAGGTCGTGCCGCCCGGCGTGGTCGCGGTGACCAGCTCGTCGGCGGCGTCATAGCCGTCCTGCTGCGTCTGCGCGCCGTTCACCCACTGGACGGTCCTGTTGCCTGCGAGGTCGTAGCCGTAGGTGTAGGCGTTGCCCAGGGTCTCGGTCACATTGGTTAAGCGTTGCAGGCCGTCGTAGGCGTACGAGAAGTGGCGCGTGGTGTTGTCGATGAACGACACGAAAGCGTCCTGGCTCCCGCTCTGGCTCGCGCCCGCCGTTGTGTTGTTGAGGGTCGGCTGCTTGGGGCGCAGGGTCAAGAAGTCGGCTGAGCCCGTCGCGCCGGCCGCCCACACGTCGCCGATGGCGTCCACGCCGATGCCGGCCCCCGCGTCACCCCCGCTCCCGCCGAGGTAGGTGCTGTACCACAAGGCTGTCCCTTGTTTATTGAGCTTGGTGACGTAGGCCATGCTTGTGGTGACCGGGCCGCTCGCGCCCAGGAAGCCCTCCAGCGTGCCGATCGTGGGGTAGTCGCCCGAGGAGGTCCGGCCCGTCACGTAGGCGTGGCCGCTCGTATCGACGGCCACGGCGTCCGCGCTGTCGTCGCCGGCCCCGCCGAGGAGGGTGCTGTAGCTGATCGCGCCCGTCGCCCCGAGCAGCCGCGTCACGAAGGCGTCCGTCCCGCCGCCCAGTGTCGCCGAGTAGGCCCCCGTCGAGATCGGATAATCCGTCGATTGGGTCTGCCCGGCGAGGTAGACGCCGCCGCCCGCCAGGCTCGCTCCCGCCCGGGGGTCGAGGCCGATGCCGCGCCCCTCGTCGGCGTTCCCGCCGCCGAGGTAGCGCCCCCACAGCTCACTCGGGCTGTTCACGATACTGCTCGCCGTTAGCCCCAACGTCTGGCCGATCGCGGGCACGCCGAGCACCCCGGTGAGGGTCCCCGTCACCGCGCCCACGGTCCCCGTCACGGCATTCTGTTGCAGCGTTTGCGGCGTCCACAAGGCCGGGGCCTGCGCCGACGGCAGGCCCAACGGGACGAGGCCGCCGGAGGTGGTGTCGAGCTTGACCGCGAAGGCGTCCGCGCACGTCGTCTCGTGGCACGCCGGGTAGCTCGCCCCGGTGAGCACGCTGCCGCTGGCGTTGTCGAGGGAGCCGCCGACGGTCCCGCTCACGGGGAAGTCGGGGCTCTCGGTGCGCCCGGTCACGTAGGCGTCGCCCTTGCCGTCGGCGGCGATCCCGTACCCCATGTCGTCGCGCCCGCCCCCCAGGTAGGTCGAGTACAGGAGGGCCTGCCCATCCGCGGAGAGGCGGGTGACGAAGGCGTCATAGCAGAGCCCGCCCGTCGTGCTCCCCACCGCGCCCACCGTCTGCGTGACGGGTTGGGCGAGCAGCCCGGTCACGGGGTTGCACCCGCCGTGCACGAGCGTGCCGGGGTTGGTCGCGCCGACGGGCGAGAGGGTGGTCACCGGGAAGTCGGGGCTGCTGGTCTGGCCGGTCACGTACGCCTCGCCCTGCTTATCGACGGCGATGCCCGGCCCCACGTGTCGCCGAGGGCGCTGAGGCCGCCCAGGGAGCCCAGGTGCGCGCTGTAGCTGATGGCGCCGGTCGGGCCGAGTTTGGTCACGAAGGCGTCGGTCCCCGTCGGGGGCACGCTCACGCTGATCGGGCTGGTCGCCACGGAGGTGACGCCCGCGGTCGCCGTGATGCTGCTGACCCGCAGCGTGGGCACGGTCGTGGGGTAGTCGGCGCTGGTGGTCTCGCCCGTGACGTAGGCGTCGCCCCCGCTATCGACGGCAATGCCCGACGCCTGCTCGTTCCCGCTGCCGCCGAGGTAGCTGCTGTAGCTGATGGCCCCCGTCGCGCTCACGACCTTAGTCACGAACGCGTCGTACGCCGCGCCGTGCCGGTCCGCCGCCGCCGTCCCCGCACGCCTCGTGGTTGGCGGGGGTCTGGGGGGAGCCATCTCCCTGGGTCCTCCCGGAGGCGCGCTGATCCCTCGGCTGCGGCCGAGGGATCAGTTAGCCATGGGCAGAGGGGGCGAGAAGGGGCTTGGGCGACTTTTCACAGACCCTGCCGGGGGCGCCGCCTGCGTCGCGGCCGACTAGCGTACAATGACAGGAGCGGAGGGAGGCACGATCCCTGCAACGCCGAAAGGGTGACCGTCCCGCCCGAGAACGCGGCGGAGAGGAGAGGAGAAGACAGTGGCACATACACTCACCGCGGGGAAGCTGCGCGGCCTGCGCGAGATCGCCAACGAGGGCGGCATCTTCACGATGGCTGCCGAGGACCAGCGCGGCTCCATGCGCAAGATGCTCAACACCGACGACCCTAAGAGTGTGAGCGCAGAGCAGATGACCGACGTCAAGACGGACATCTGCCGCGCCCTCAGCCCCGTGGCCAGCGCGATGCTGATCGACCCCGAGTACGGCGCCGCCCAGTCCATCGCCAGCGGCGCGCTGCGCGGCAACTGCGGCCTGCTCGTCTCGCTCGAGGACAGCGACTACGAGCAGGTCGGCGACGACCGTCGCGCCAAGATCCTGAAGGGCTGGGGCGTCGAGAAGATCAAGCGCATGGGCGCCTCGGGCGTCAAGCTACTCGCCTACTTCCGGCCGGACCGCGGCGAGGGTACCACGTACCAGCGCGACCTCATCGCGCGCGTCGGCGAGGAGTGCCAACGGTATGACATCCCCTTCATCCTGGAGTGCGTCGCTTACCCCGTCGGTGGTATGAAGGTGGACTCGCCCGAGTACGCCGCTCAGAAGCCCGAGCTCGTGATCGAAACCGCGCGCATGCTCAGTGGCCTCGGCGTCGACGTCTACAAGGCCGAGTTCCCGGTCGATTCCACGCACGAGCAGGACGAGACCAAGATCACCGACTACTGCAAGCAGCTGGACGCGGCCTGCCAGGTCCCCTGGGTCGTGCTCAGCGCCGGGGTCGACATCGACATTTTCCGCCAGCAGGTGCAGTTCGCCTGCCACAACGGCGCCTCCGGCTTCCTGGCGGGGCGCGCCATCTGGAAGAAGGCGGTGCAGTTGCCGCCCGAGGATCGCCGCCGCTTCCTCGCCACCGAGGGCCTCGAGAACTTGCGCGGCCTGATCGAGATCGCCCACAGCTACGCCAAGCCCTGGGTCGAGCGCGAGAACCCCGGCTTCCAGAATGCGACTATCGACGAGAACTGGTACCGCAGCTATTAGTAGTGAGTAGCAGCCGTCCTAGGGGGCGGGCGCGGCGACGGACATCCACCGCCGCGCCCGCCCCTCTTGTTTTGTGGGGATCGCTCACATAGTCGTGTTCCACCGGCCCATTCATCTTTTTGCATCACGCGCCCACTGCCGACCCTGAGGGCGCAGGCGCAACTTGTTCGGCTAGAATCCGCTGGACCCACGCGGCCACCTCCGCCGCGGCGTCGGCCACGGGCCGGTCCGACGTGTCGACTGTCACTATCGGCGGGGTGTATGCTGTCGCGGCGTTGTCCACGAGCCAGTGGGCAAACGTGATGTGCTCGTCGACAAAGGCATCAGTCCCGGCCCCACGCCACCCCGGTCGCGCGCGCAAGCGTTCCTCGCGCACCATGTCGTTGCAGTGCAGGTTGAGGTAGTGGACCGGGCCGACGAGCGTGCGGTCCTCGCAGGCATCGACATCCCATGGCATGGTCGTGCCGCAGAGGACGCTGTACCGTCCCCCCTGGGCCACGCTGTAGGCGATACGCAGCCAGTTGTTGGTGAACTGGTCACTCTCAGGCCGGCCCCACAACAGATCCTTGTCGAAGACGATGCAGTCGGGCAGGAGCGGACGCAATGCGGGAATAATCGTCGTCTTGCCGGACCCGCTCGCGCCGGTGACGACAAAGAGAGGGGGGATGTTCGCCGGCGTCACGGTCTCGCAGGCCGCGCAGCGCGTGGCATCGGGGCGGTGGTCGGGGTTGGAGAGCGCATAGGCGCCGCAGTGCGGGCACACGAGTGGCATGTTTCCCCCTATTCTCCAGGCTCGATAGAGTCATGATAGGGCAGGAGATAAACAATGGCACGCGCTGTCAACTACGGACGGCGCGGCCGCTTGACAGACGGCGCCCCATAACGCTACAAATAGCGCAAGGTCCAGCGTCTTGCACGCGCGCCTGGCCGTGGTCGCCGCCCTTGCACGGCGGACCAGCGTGGCGACGCGGCGCGACCACCCCGAGCGCACTCGGTCGGCAGACGCGCCGGGCAGGCGTATGAGCACCTATTGCAGCGGCGGTTCGGAGAGGGCCTGGGAAGGCCGAGGGGAGGGTCGTGGGATGGCATACAGGGGTCGGGCGGTCGATCGCACGGATCGCGCGCGGGCGGTCTCTGCGGGTGCCGGGACCACGCCACGGGAGAGCGACGCCACGCGCTTGCACGAGCTGGGCTACGCCCAGGAACTACTGCGCCAGATGGGCGGCTTCTCCAATTTCGCCGTGTCGTTTACCATCATCTCCATCCTCTCCGGCTGCCTCACCCTCTATGGGTTCGGCATGAATACAGGGGGGCCTGTCGCCATGACCATCGGATGGCCCCTGGTGGGGATCATGGTCGTCGTGGTGGGGCTGGCCATGGCCGAAATCTGCTCCAGCTACCCGACGGCCGGTGGGCTCTACTACTGGTCGGCCAAGCTAGCGGGCGCCAATGGACCGGCGTGGAGCTGGTTCACGGGGTGGTTCAACTTACTTGGCCAGATAGCGGTCACCGCCGGCATCGACTTCGGGCTCGCCTTCTTCACGACGGCGGAGCTCAACCTCCTTGTGAACTTCCCCGCCGACCCGCCGCACGTGATCGGCGTCTACGCCGTGGTCCTGTTCATCCACGGGCTCCTCAACACATTCGGGGTGCGCCTGGTGGCCCTCCTCAACGACGTCAGCGTCTGGTGGCATATCCTGGGCGTCCTCGCCATCGTCGCGGCGCTCATAATCATCCCGGCCCACCACCAATCCGTCGGGTTCGTCTTCACCAAGTACGTCAACAACACCGGCTTCGGCGCGCCCGTCTACGTCTTCCTGCTCGGGCTCCTGCTCGCGCAGTACACGTTCACCGGCTACGACGCCTCCGCGCACATGACCGAGGAAACGCGCGATGCCGCCGTCGCGGCGCCGTGGGGCATCGTGCTCTCGATCGTCGTTTCCCTCGTCGCGGGCTGGGCGCTGCTGCTGGGCGTCACCTTCGCCATCCAGAACTACAACGCGGAGCTGGGCTCGGCCACCGGCGTGCCGCCAGCGCAGATTTTCATCGACGCCATCGGACGGACGGGCGGCGAGATCCTCATGTTCATCGTCATCGGCACCCAGTTCTTCTGCGGCATGAGCTCGGTCACGGCGAACTCGCGCATGAGCTCGGTCACGGCGAACTCGCGCATGAGCTCGGTCACGGCGAACTCGCGCATGATCTACGCCTTCTCGCGCGACGGGGCGCTGCCGGGCTCGCGCTTCTGGCACTAGATCAACAAGCGGACGCGCACCCCCACCAACTCGATCTGGCTGGCCACGGCAGGCGCCTTTCTGCTCAGGCTACCCTACCTCTGGAACGCGACAGCCTACGCGGCGGTCACCTCGATCGCGGTCATCGGCCTCTACATCGCGTACGTCGCGCCGGTGTTCCTGCGCCTGCGGGCCGGGGACCGCTTCACACCGGGGCCGTGGAACCTGGGCCGCTGGAGCCGCCCGGTCGGCGTCGTCGCGGTCCTGTGGGTCGTCTTCATCGTCGTGCTCTTCCTGCTCCCCCAGGCCAGCCCGATCACCGCGCTGACCTTCAACTACGCCCCCGTGGCCGTCGGCGTGGTGCTGCTGTTCGCCGGCGGGTGGTGGGCGCTGTCGGCGCGCCACTGGTTCACGGGGCCCAAAGTGCAGGGCTCGGCGGAAGAGCTCGCCGCCATCGAGCGCGAGCTGACCGATGTCGCCGCGCCGGCCCCGACGCCCGCATCGTAGCGTTGCTTCACAGCGGTGTGCGCGGGGACGCTTGCTAGAGCCGAAACGAGGACTTTTTTTAATTCCTGTTTTAGGCAAGACCATGTTGCACAGCGTGAAGATGGACGAAAGCCCCCTGTTGCCAGGGGGGGAGAGCGGTGCAGGGCGCACAGGGGCGTGCAGCGTCCCTGACCGTGACGGCTAGGGACGCACCTCGCCGCGTGGTCGCCCGCCCTTACCATACACGGCTAGTTCGTCGTCATTGAGCCAGTCGTGGGTGGTCATGATCGCGCGGGGGCCGAGCGTGAGGGTGCGCAACGTGCCCGCGCGGGCCGCCTTGCGCAGGGTCGACGCGCTACGGTAGCCGGCGTACTCGGCCGCCTCGTGCAGGCTGATCAGAGCGCTGGCGTTCGGGAGCCGTGGCATAGCGCGCATCCTCCTTGGTGGTATCCCGCCATCAGTATAGCCGTTAAGAGCTATATCTATCGGAGGTATCACCAGCGCGCTGCCGGTCTGGCTCCGCATATAGCTGCTAACAGCTATACTAGGTGCGGGGTGCCGCGTATCCGGCCCAGCACCGCCTCTCACCGGCCCGCCGTGGGGCCTGGGCCGACGCGGGCTACCGCAGCCAGAGGCGGCGCGCGCACTCGTCGGGGGACAAGCCGGGGATACCCAGGCCGTGATGAGGCCGCGCGTTGTACTCCTGGTGGAAGCGGCACAGGAGGGGGGCGAGATCGCTGGAACCATCCCACGCCTGCGCGGCCAGCCACTCCTTGAGGGTGCGCCCGAACCGCTCGGCGAGGCCGTTCGATTGGGGACGATGGCGGGCGCTGAGGACATGCACGCACTCCGCCTCACGGGCGAGGCGGGCCAGGGCGTGCGCCGTAAAGTGGCTCCCTCGATCAGACATCAGGAAGGGCAGTTCGGGCAGCAGAGTTCGGGCGGCAGGAGGGTCTCTCACGCGGCGCGGACCAGCGGCGCTGTGACCGTCGGGCCGGCCTCAAAAAGAGGCGGACCGAGACAGTGGCGTGTGCACTTATCGGTGAGGACGAGCACGGCGATCCAGCGGCGGGCGCCGGGCGCCGGGGCGGGCGTGGCGTGCAGGGCCTGACGTTGCTGCTGCCAGCGGGCATCGTCCTGGCGCCGTGGCGCGCGCACCTCCTGTCGCTCGACCCGTGGCGCGCGCACCTCCTGTCGCTCGACCCGTGGCGCGCGCACCTCCTGTCGCTCGACCCGTGGCGCGCGCCACGCCGCGGCGGCGGCCCGCGCGGGGGCGGAGCGGCGGCGCCGGTCGGGCGCGGTGCGCCGTGCGGCACACAGGTCGCGCCACACGCGGTCGTCGTGCCGGCGCTGCGCGCGGTGGGCACGGTGCGCGGTGGGCACGGTGCGCGGTGGGCACGGTGCGCGGCCCGCAGGACCATCTCCTGGTTATGGACCCGCCGGTGTCGCTCCAGGCAGGCGATCTCCGCCTCCGGCGCTTCCCCCTGCTCAGGCAGCGGCGCCGGAGGCGCCGTCGCGGCAGCCACATACGCCTGCCTGGCGTCCGTAGACGCCACGTCAGGGTCCGCGACGATCGGCCCTGGCCAGGGGCGCTCCTCTTCCGGTTCCCGCAGCGGGGTGACCAGCACGCGCCCCGACGATCCGCTGACGGCCGGGAGCCGCTGCTGCGCCTCATGAGTGGCCGGCACACAGCAGAGATCGACGTTGGCCGCCTGCCCCGGCTCCTCGGCCGTGCGCCCTACGCCCGCAGGCCCCCTTTTTTCGCCGCACGCGTGAGACTCTCCCACACGCCGGCGTCCCGCAGAAGGCGCGTGACGGTGTGCGGACACACCAGCGGCACCCAGCCCCGCGCTTTGGCCCGTTCGTCGGCGCTGCGCCGTTTGCCCCCGTCCGGATGCGCGGTGCGCAGCACGATCACCTGCTGCTCCACCGCTGGGGCCGTGCGCGGGGGAGGGCGCGCGGTGCGGCTGGCCTACTGCTCCAGCGCCTCATAGCCTCCTGCCGTGAAGCGACCCTTCCACTAATAGAAGGTGCGCCGCCCCACAGGGGCGGTCGTACACGCCGTCTCCACATCGCCCGTCTCTTGCCATGTTTCAAACAACAGGCGGCGCGGCGCGGGGGTCGTGCTGCGAAACGAAAGTGCACCCCGCGGCCCATCGTTGCCCTCCTTCCCACGACGCTCTCGTCACGCTGGGATACAGCGCCTGTGCCGCTTTCCCCCTCTACTCAGCGTGCCTCAGCGCCCCCTTTTTGTGCAACATGGTCTTGCCCAAAACAACTTTTTTTAATTCCCCCATGTACCGAATGTACCAAATAAAAGGGCGAGGGCAACATGGACAGTACATCCGCCCCCGGCATGCTGACGCTCCGGCAGCTCGGCGACGAGGTCGACCGCGGCGCGATCGACACGGTATTGGTGGCCTTCCCGGACATGTACGGGCGCCTGCTGGGCAAGCGCGTCACCGGCCGCTTCTTCATGGACCGTGTCGCCCATGACGGCATGCACGCCTGCGATTACCTGCTGACCGCCGATATGGAGATGGACCCCGTGCCGGGATACACGCTCGCCAGCTGGGAGCGGGGCTACGGCGACCATCATCTGGTCCCCGACATCGCGACGCTGCGCCGGGCGGCGTGGCTGCCGGGAACGGCGCTTGTCCTCTGCGACCTCGCCGCCGATCCCGACCTCGCGCCGGTCGAGGAGTCGCCGCGCCAGATGCTGCGACGCCAGATAGCTCGCGCCCGCGAGGCCGGCTTTTCGATCATGGCGGGGACGGAGTTGGAACTGTACCTCTTCGACGAAACCTACGACTCGGCGCGGGCCAAGCACTACCACGACCTACGCCCGATGAGCGCCTACATCGAGGACTACCACATCTTCCAGGGCACGAAAGAGGAGGTCCTCATCGGCGCGATCCGCCGCGCGATGGACGCGAGCGGCGTAGCCATCGAGTCCAGTAAAGGCGAATGGGGACCCGGCCAGCAAGAGATCAACCTCGCCTACGGCGACGCGCTCGCGCAGGCCGACCGCAGCGTGCTCTGCCGTCACGCGGCCAGGGAGATCGCCTACGCCCAGAGCCGGGCCGTGACTTTCATGGCGAAGTGGGACGAGCAGCTGGCCGGGTCGGGCATGCACGTCCACCTGAGCCTGTGGGACCAGGACGGGCGCCAGCCGCTTTTCCCCGGCGAGGGACGCCTCGGCCCCATCGCGGCCAGCGACACCTTCCGCCTGTTCCTGGGCGGCTGGATCGCGCACACGCAGGAGTTGACCGCCCGCTACGCGCCCTACGTCAACTCCTACAAGCGCTATCAGGAAGGGTCCTTCGCGCCCACCGGCATCGCCTGGAGCCACGACAACCGCACCGCCGGGTTCCGCGTCGTCGGCCACGGACGCTCGCTGCGCATCGAGTGCCGCGTCCCCGGCGCCGACGCCAACCCCTATATCGTCTACGCCGCGGCCATCGCGGCGGGCCTTGACGGCATCGAGAGGGGGATCGAGCCGCCTCCCATCTTCGAGGGCGACATCTACCGCGCGGCCGGCCTCCCGCGCGTGCCGCGCACACTGCGCGACGCCACGGACGCGTTCGAGCGCGGCGAGTGGGCGCGGCGCGCCTTCGGTCAGGGCGTCTTCGACCACTATCTGCACTTTATCAAGACGGAGCAGCGCAAGTTCGACGAAGCGGTGACGTGCTGGGAGCGCGCGCGCTTCTTCGAGCGGGCCTAGCGAAGCGAAAGGGGGATCGAGTTCATATGCGCCTACAAGACAAAGTGTGCATCATCACCGGCGCCGGCAGCGGCATGGGGCGGGTGGCTGCCCGCATGTTCTGCGCGCAGGGCGCGCGCGTCGTCGCCGCCGATGTCGCGGAGACGGCGGGCGAGGAGACCGCCGCCCTGGCGCGCGAGGGCGCGGGCTCCGGGGGCGGGGACGCCGTCTTCGTGCGCGCCGACGTGTCGCGCGAGGACGACTGCGAGCGCCTGGTGCGCGAGGCGGTGCGCCGCTTCGGCCGCCTCGACACGCTCTACAACAACGCCGGCATCATGCCTGAGGAGGACCACTCCGTCGTCGACACGCCGGTGGAGGCCTGGGACCGCGTCCAGGACGTCAACCTCAAGGGCATCTATCTGTGCTGCAAGTACGGCATCCCGGCCATGATAGACGCCGGCGGCGGCTCTGTCATCAACGTGGCCTCCTTCGTGGCCCTGGTCGGCTGCTCCGTGCCACAGGACGCCTACACGGCGTCCAAGGGCGCCGTGATCGCGCTCACGAAGTCGCTCGCCGTGCAGTTCGGGCCACGTGGCGTGCGCAGCAACGCCATCTGCCCTGGGCCGATCGAAACGCCCCTGCTGATGGAATGGCTTCTCGCGGACCCCGAGGCCAAGAGCTTGCGGCTCAACCGCATCCCCATGGGGCGGTTCGGCCGGCCCGAAGACGTCGTGCACCTCGCCGTCTATCTGGCCTCGGATGAGTCGACCTGGACCAACGGCGCGGCCATGGTCGTGGACGGCGGCATCACGTCCAACTATTTTTGAGTTGCACTATACATTATGCGGCGTGCAACCTTTGCCCCACGCGCATGGCTATGTTGCAGTCTTCCTCGGGGCCAGCCACCACTACGGAGACTAGCGGTACAGCCACTAGCGCGCGGCGGCCGTTTCGCGCGCGGCGGCCACGGGCGCTTGCCCGCGCCCGCCGCGCACGAAGAGAATATAGAGGGCCAGCGCGGCCACGGCGTAGCAGCCTGCCGCGACGAGGAACGGGACCGCGAAGCCGCGCGTGGCCCCGCGCAGCCAGCCGGTCATGATGGGGCCGGACGAGAAGCCGACCGCCCAGGTGACCGAGTAGAGGCCGGAGAGGGTTGAGCGCTGCCCCTCGGACACGCGCGACATGGCGAACCCCGTGTACGTGGGGTCGATGGCCGAGCGCAGGAAGCTCCACACCGCGTAGACCGCCAGGGCCACGGGCAGGACCGGCGCCAGGGCCAGCGCGGTGATGAGCGGTACCGCGCCCCCCTGCAGCAAGATCGCGGCGCGCGCGGCCCCCAGCCGGCCCACCAGCGCCGGCGAGGCCAGGGACCCCAGGGCGCCGACGGTGCCGGCCACGGCCAGGAACACGCCGAGCAGGCCCGCCGAGACCTTGAAGCCGGTGGCGAAATACAGCTGGTTGAACGAGAGCACCGCGCCCGCGCCGAACGACAGCAACAGGTCGGGCCCAAGCAAGCGTGCGAAGAGCCCCACGTCGTAGGCGCGCGTCGCGCGGGGCCGGCGGCTGTCGCGCGGCGCCTCGCGCAGCCACAAGAGTGGGATCGCGCCGAGAAAGCCGACGACGAAGGTGGCGACCATGGCCCAGCGCAGTGGCCCCGTTTCATCCGCACCCTGGCGCAACACCCCCGCTGCGAGGGCGGTCACGCCGCCGCCAAGTAGGTAGCCGAGCGAGCCCACGCCGATGAGCAGCAGCGAGTTAACGGAGAACAGGTGCTGCCGGTCGGCCTCGGTACTGCTCTCCACGATGATGGCCGGGTAGGAGATCCAGTAGAACGACGAAACGGCGCCGTTGGCCAGCCCGAAGAACACCTGCCAGCCCGGGGCCGTGAACAGCCCGAGACCCAGCAGGGTGAACGGGTTGAGGAAGGCGCAGAAGAGGAGCAGGCGCTTGCGCCCCACGCGGTCGGCTAACACGCCGAGCGGGACGCTCACCAGCAGCACGGTCACGGCCGGCATGGCGTCGAGCACGCCGATCAGCGTGGAATTGAAGTGCAGGCTGAGCAGGAACAGGTTGTAGACGAGCGCCTGGATGGCTAGCGTCAGCCCCTTGAAGAAGGTGTAGCTCAGGATGATCTTGCCGTTGCGGTTGAAGCCCAGGAAGGTGCGGAAGTATTGGCCCATGTCTCCAGGGTAGCAGAACCGCCCTCACTTCCAGTCCCCTCTCTTGCGCACGGGAGAGGGGACTGGAGGTGGGGTAAGGGCCGTTATCCGCCGATCATGGACATCGACTTGTTGGCGCGGCGGAAGCGCGTGTCGCCGATGTAGTGCTTGAGCTCTTTCTGCCACGTGGCGGCGCGAACTAGTTGCTCCAGTTCGTCGTCGGAGGCGTCGGCGCGCAGAGGGGCGCGCAGGTCGGTCTCCTCGGTGGAGAAGAGGCAGGTGCGGAAAGCGCCCTCGGCGGTGAGCCGAATGCGGTCGCACTGAGCGCAGAACGGCTCGCTGACCGGGTTGATGAAGCCGACCGTGCCGGGCGCGCCGTCGGCGAAGCGGTAGACGCGCGAGGTCGAGGAAGGGTCGAGCCCCGCCACGGAGGTGAGCGCGAACTCTTGCTCGATGATGCTTTTGATCTCGGCCCCGGTCAGCACGTCCTCCTTGGTCCAGCTTTGGTCCGCGTCGAGCGGCATGTACTCGATCCAGCGCACCTCGTAGGGCGTGCGCCGCGCCAGCCGCGCGAAAGATAGCACCTCAGGCTCGCTGAAGCCGCGGATACCCACCGCGTTGATCTTGATCGGCGACACCGACGGATACTGCTCGATCTCGGCCAGCCCCTCCAGCACCTTGGGCAGAGAGTCGCGCCGCGTGAGGGTGTAGAACTTCTCGTGGTCGAGCGAGTCGAGCGACACGTTGACGCGGCGCAGACCCGCCTCGGCCAGCCCGCGCGCCTGCTCCTTGAGCAGGTAGCCGTTGGTGGTCAGGCTGAGGCTCTTGAGGCCCTCCAGCGGTGCGAGGCGGCGGATCAGCGCCGGCAGGTCCTTGCGCACCAGGGGCTCGCCGCCGGTCAGACGGACCTCCTCGACACCCATACGCAACATAACCCGCACGAGGCGCTCGATCTCCTCGTAAGAGAGGATATCGCCCCGGGGTAGCCAGTTAAGGCCCTCGGCCGGCATGCAGTAGACGCAGCGGAAGTTGCAGCGGTCGGTAACCGAGATGCGCAGGTTGCGGATGCGCCGGCCATAGGAGTCGACGAGCGGACCCGTGCGCGGATGCGCCGAGCGCGCGACCTGCATGCGCGCGGCGTTATCCTGTCCGACGACGGGAAGTAGTATGCGGTCCCGATCCATGGTATCCTCTCTGTTCTTGTAGTGTAGCATGGCTATCCCCGGGGCCGCCCATTTATCGCTATCTCCGTCAGGGCTCGTGAAAAGTTGCCCTCACCTCTCCTCGCCCCCTCCGCCCCCTCCGGGGGAACCTGGGGAGATGCCTCCCCCCAGACCCCCGCCATCCACGACGCGTGCGAGCAAACGAGCACACACGGGCACGCCTGCCCCGACAATTCACGAGCCCTGCTATCTCCGTCGAGGCATGACAGAAGACAAAGACGACCTGCCGGCGAAAATGGCCCACTGGAGCGCAGCGCGCTACTATACAGGGGTGGACATCAGGATCGAGCGCAGCGCGGGGCGCGTCAAGACCGTCAGCGCGCGGCAGGTCGGCGACACTCTCGTGGTGCGCGCGCCGGCCGCGATGGACGAGGCCGAGCTCGATCCAATCATCGAGCGGCTACGGCGCCGGCTGGAACGGCGCGTCAAGGCGCGCGCGCTCGACGACGGCGACCTCGAAGGGGCGGCTAGACGGCTGAACGCGCGCCACTTCGCGGGCAAGCTTTCCTGGCGATCCATCGCCTGGGTCACCAACCAGAACGGGCGCTGGGGTAGTTGCACGCCCGCAGAGGGTACCATCCGCCTCAACCATCGCCTGGCCGAGACGCCGGACTGGGTGCGCGACTACGTGATCGTGCACGAGCTGGCGCACCTGCTCGAGTCCAACCACGGCCCCCGGTTCTGGGCGCTGGTCAACCGCTATCCTCTGACGGAGCGCGCCCGCGGCTACCTGATGGCCCTGTCCGGCGAGGAGCGCGAGGCGGAGATGTAGCCGGGGGCCGTCATTGCGCCGCGCTCCAGCGATCCAGCGCTCCAGCGCTCCAGCCCCCCAGCCCCATCGTCAGTAGTAGCTACATCAGCCATGACGTCGGCAGGTGGTTTGCCATCCCGGTCCACACGCAGCGGGGAGGGCAGCCGCAGCCGCAGCCGCAGCCGCAGCCGCAGGCCCTGGCCTTGCTATACCGCCGTTTTTACCAGGAAGCGTTTAGCGTCCCCACGCGGGGTTCTTCGCGTTCGAGAGCGCGAGCGTGGGCCGGCCGCCCGTGGCCGGGACGGTGTAGACGCTTCCGCCGCGGCTGAAGGCGATGGTCTTGCCGTCGGGCGCCCAGGCGGGACGGAAGTCGCTGTCGACGTCCGTCGCGACCTCGCGCTCGCCGGTTCCGTTGCCCTGGACGACGCGCAGGCTCCCGCGGGCGTGCAGCTGTCCCACCCCCACGCGCACGCAGGCGATAGCGTCACCGTTGGGCGAAACGGCCGGCGACAGATAGTCGTGCCGGCGGTCGCCCTTGAAGATGACGGGGTAATCTTGGCTCTTGCCCGGGATCTTGAGCAGGGTCAGGGCGATGTAGTCCTTCCTGGTCTGGTCGTTGTGCTCGTAGTCGCCGGCCACGATGTGCGCGCCGTCGGGCGTGTAGGTCGGCGCGAAGTACTGCGAGCCGACGGGGCAGCCGGAGTAGTCTACCTTCTTGCCGGTCGCCACCGCGTTTACGGCCACCACAAACTCGAATGCGAAGAAACCCGTGCCACCGGTGAGACTGGGGATATAGCAGTTGAAGCTCAGGTCATAGGCGATGCGCTGCCCGTTGGGGGACCACGACGGGTTCCCCGTCAGGTACCCGCTCGCGATGCTGCGCGCAGTCCCGCCCGCTACCGGCACGACGTAGATGCGGCTGCCCTTGATGTTCTTGCCGTCCTGTCGCGCGTAGGCAAGCATCGTCCCGTCGGGCGAAACGGCGGGCTCGATGCCCGGCATCGTGGCCGTGCCGGTGCGCGTGACCTGATGCGCGTTGCTACCGTCGGCGTTGGCCGCGTAGATGTAGTCGCCGCGCTGGACATACAGGTGGCCCGCCGCGCCCGTGGCCGCCCTCCCCCTGGACATGGGTATGGGTGCGGCGACAGCGGCGATCAGTGCCGTGGCGACGGCGAGGCGCGCGATACCTGTGCGATACATGTGTACGGTCCCCCTTGTTGCGCTTCTCGATCACGCATGCGCCTAGCGTACACCACGCCGGGTCATGGCTTGATGTGCCGATGGATAGAGTCTACTCGCGCCCAAAGGCGCCGGAAGTCATATCTGCCAGGCGCTACCCGGCCCACCTGCCCGCCCACTACACTGTCTGTCAGGAGGACATCTGTTATGACAGTGCGCCGGGTTGGACGTCTATCGTACCTTGTCGCGACCGTGGGGCTGGCGCTGGTCGTCCTGCTGCTCAACGCCCGGCTCTATTACCCACGGGGCGCGGAGTACGGCTCCACCAGGCTCGGGCCGGATGTCGTGCCGGGGCTGCGCTTCGTCGGCGCGTCGCTGCGCGGCGGGGCGGGCGAGCGCATGCAGGGCTTGTTCCCCGAAGGCTACGTCTTCGCCCACGCCCTGTATGGCCTGTCGTGGGTCGAGGTCGGGCTGCGCCGGCCCCCCAGCTCCCCGTCGCGCGCGCAGGCGCTGCGCGAGGCCCGCTGAGCGCTGCAACAGATCGACTCCCCCGCCGGCCAGGAGCCCTTCGACCCGACGCTCGGCCCGCCGTTCGGCGTGTTCTACGTCGGGTGGAGCAGTTGGCTGCGCGGTGGTGTCCTGGCGCTGCAGCAGGCCAGCGCGCGCAACCGGGTCGAGGTGGCCCGCTTCGAGCGCGACTGCGCGGCGCTGGCCGCGGCTTTCGACCGCGGCGCGACGCCTTTCCTGATGGCCTACCCAGGGGCGGTCTGGCCGGTCGACAGCGTCGTCGCCGTCGCGGCCCTGCGCCTGCACGACACGCTGCTGCCCCCGCACTTCACGTGGACGGTGGCGCGCTGGCTGCGAGAGGCGCGCCAGAGGCTCGACCCCGCGACGGGGCTGCTGCCCCACCGCGCCGACCCGGCGACGGGCGCGCCCCTGGAGGGCGCCCGCGGCTCGTCGCAGAGCATGATCGCGCGCTTCCTGGCCGAGATCGACCCCTCCTGGGGGCGCGCGCAATACGCCCAGTTCCGCCACCTGTTCGCGGACACGGTGGCCGGCGTCCCGGGGATACGCGAGTATCCGCGCGGCGTCGCGGGTCAGGGTGACGTGGACTCGGGGCCGCTCCTCTTCGGCTTCAGCGCGTCGGCCACGGTGGTGGCGCTAGGCGCGGCGGAGGTCTACGGCGACCATGCCCTGGCCGATCCGCTGATCCACCTCTGCGAGGCCATGGGCCTGCCGGTCGAGTGGGGCGGGACGAAACGCTATGCGCTGGGACAGCTACCGATCGGCGACGCGTTCCTGCTGTGGGCCAAGGCGGCCCGGCCGATGGTCGGGCCGCTCGGCGGAGTCGCGCTCTCGCCTATCGCGCCCGCCTGGTGGCGCCTACCGCTGCACGGGTTATCCCTGGCGCTGCTCGCCCTGTCCTGGCTGCCGCTATGGGTCCGCGCGGCGCGCAGGGTGGGTACAGTGACTAGGCCCTCCTCGACCTAATCCGCGCATGCGCCCTCGGGATCAGCGTCCCCACGCGGGGTAGCTCGCATTGGAGACGAGCAGCCTTGCCGGACCACCCGCGGCGGGGACGGCGTAGACGCCGCCGGATGCGCCGTAGGCGATTGTCGCGCCGTCGAGCGACCACGCGGGGCGCGTGACGTCCGCCCCAGCGGCCAATTGGTGGCCGCCCTTCCCGTCCTTGTCCAGCAACCACAGGCTGCCCTGTCCTTTGTGGCCGAGCGGACGGCGAATGCAGGCCAGGTAGCGACCGTCGGGCGAGTAGGCGGGACGCAGGTAGTCGTAGCGGTCCTGCGGGGTGATCTGGGTATCCTTGGCGCTCTTGACGTCGATCGTGTCGAGCCCGAGCGACTCATAGCGGCCGCGCGCGTCTTTGCCGTCCTCGTTCTCGGTCACGATGAAGGCGCCGCCGTCGGGCGACCACACCGGGTACAGGCGGAAGACGGCGCAGGCGGTACCGTCGTAGACCGACTGGAAACTGTTCTTGGACGCCGAGCCGATGGCGATGACGGAGCGGCTCGACATGATGTCGGAGCCGTTGTAGACGGTGGTGAGGCAGGGGTTGGGCATGTCGACGGCCAAGCGCCGGCCGTCAGGGGACCAGGTGGGATTGCCGACGCCGGCCCTCCTATTCACGACGACGGGCGCCCCGCCCGTCACGCGCACAACGTTGACCTGCACTCTGCCCTGGGCATAGGCAAGCCGCGTCCCGTCCGGCGAAACGGCCGGCTGATAATCGGGCTGGCTCGCCGTCCCCGTGTGCGTCAACTGGTGGACGCTGCCGCCGTCGGCGTTGGCCGCATAGATGTAGTCGCCGCGCTGAAAGTACAGGTGACCGGACCCGGCTCCCATGGCCGCCTGACTGAGCGACGCGGGGGCCACGACGCCGGCGGATACCAGGAACAAGGCGCTCAACAACATTGTCCGTGTGCGATCCATAAAACTCATCCTCTCCTTAATGCCGTCCCTATTAGATTGCCGTCGAGAGAGGCTAGCGGCCCCACGCGGGGTTGCTTGCCCCGCGCATTAATAACGCCGGTTGCCCGCCCGGCGCGGCGACGGTGTAGACGGCGCCACCGTTGCCGAAGGCGATCGTCTTCCCGTCGGGCGACCAGGCCGGCCGCGCCGCGTCGGCCATCGGCGCGAGTGCGTGGCCGCCAGTCCCGTCGGCGTTCATCAACCAGAGGACGCCGCTATCCCCCTTCTGCTTGTGCGACGAACGCACGCAGGCGATGCGGCGGCCGTCGGGCGAGTAGGCGGGGTTGAGATAGTCGTGCGCCTTGTCGTGGGTCAGCTGGTGGTCGTCCTGGTTGCCGCTGTCGATCGCGACCAGCGAGATAGATCCTCCCTGGCCCAGGTCCAACTGGCTGGCCACGATGGTCCGCCCGTTTGGCGACCACGCGGGCTCGACGCGCGCATAGTCGCCCGCGCTCTCATCGAACTGGTCCTGGTTCTTGCCGGTCGCAGCCGCATTGATGGCGATGATGTCGCCCGACGCCAGGCTGCCGTCGATGGTCGTGTGCAAGAACGATCTGTTGTAGGCGACGCGCCGCCCGTCGGGCGACCACGCGGGGTGCTCCACGCGCCCGGCGTCGGACTGCAGAGGGCGCGGCGCGCCGCCGGTGGCGGGCACGAGGTAGACGGCGGAGTCATCCCCTTTGGCGCGCCGCGCGTAGGCGAGTTGCCGTCCGTCCGGTGAGACCGCGGGGTCGATGTCGGGATAGGCGGCCGTGCCGGTGCGCGTCACTTGCCGCGCGCCGCCGCCGTCCGGGTTAATCGCGTAGATGTAGGGGCCGCGCCGGACATATAGATGCCCGGTCGATGAGGGGGCGGATCCAGATTGTGCGGAGTGGGCGATGGCCGGGCTACTCAAGGCGCCGGCGATGAGACACGTCATAAGCGTACGCTGCATTGGCTACGACCACCTCTCGGATCGATTTCCCGGATCGATACGTCCCCCCGTTGCCCATCTTAACCATTAACCGCATGGAGGCGCAGGGGACAAAGACGAAGAGCATATACCCACCGTAAAGCACGGCCGGTCATGTTGTGATGTGCCGTTAGATAGAGTGCTATGGGCCAAGTGAAGGGGTGCCGAAAGTCGTGACGGCTACCGGCTACCGGCTACCGGCTACCGCCTACCGCCTACCGGCTACCGGCTACCGGCGACTTCGTCAGATAAGGCCCTGCTCCTTGGCGTAGAGCACGGCCTGGGTGCGGTCGCGTAGACGCAGCTTGGAGAGCATCGAAGAGACGTGGTTCTTGACCGTGCCTTCCGTGATGAACAGACGGACGCCGATCTCGCGGTTGCTCAGGCCCTTGGCGGCCAGACGCAGCACGTCGAGCTCGCGCTCGCTCAGGGCCTCGCGCCCCTCCTCGTCGATGCGCGGCCCGCCGGCGCGCCCGTCCACGCCACCCGGCGGGCGGCCGGGGACGGGCGGCAAGCCCTCCCTCTCGGGCGACGTCAGGCGGGCAATAAGCTTGCGCGCCACGCTCGGCGAGAGGCTGGCCTCGCCCATGCGCACGGCGTGGAGATCGCGCGCCAGTTGCTCCGATGGCGTGTCCTTGAGCACGTACCCGCTCGCCCCGGCGTGCAGCGCCGCGAAGATCAGGTCGTCGTCGTCGAACGTGGTCAGCATCAGGATCTGGATGTAGGGATAGGTTTCCTTGAGCCGTTGCGTCGCCACGACGCCGTCCATCTCCGGCATGCGAATATCCATGAGGACGACGTGCGGATCGAGGTCGCGCGCCAGCGCCAGCGCCTCGTGGCCGTTGGCGGCCGTCCCCACCACCCGGATCGTTTCGTCCAGGTCGAGCAGGGTGCGCAGGCCCTCGCGCATCAGCGCCTGGTCGTCTACGATGAGCACGCGCGTCGGGTCCCCTTCGCCGGTCATACGGCGACCTTCTCTCCGGCCTGCCCCGGCGCCCCGGCGTGGGGAGCCGCGACCGCGACCGCGGCGTGGGGCACGCACAAGGCGACGCGGAATCCGGCGGCGGGCGCGGTGTCGATATCGAGGGTACCGCCCAGGGACTCGACGCGCTCGCGCATGCCGCGCAGGCCGAAGCCACCCGACCCGCCCGGCCCCTGCTCGCGCCCGGCCGGTGGCGCGCCGCGCCCGTCGTCGCGCACACAGGCCGTGAAAGCGTCCGCCCCCCACGTCAACTCGACCCACACCGCCCCGGCCGCGGCGTGCTTGCGCACGTTCGTCAGCGCCTCCTGGATAGCGCGGTAGACCGTCACCTCGACGACGGGAGGCAGCGCCCCCTCGCCGTCCGCGGCGACGTGGACCACCAGTCCGGTGGCGCGCCGCGTCTCGTCGGCGAGCCGGCGCACCGCCCCGAGGAGGGCGGCGGCGTCGAGCGCGGCCGGGCGCAATGCCGCGACGGAGCGCCGTACCTCGGTCAGGCACTCGCTGGCCAGGCGCTTGGCGGTCGCGACGGCCGCCTGGCCTTTATCGGGGTCGCGCGCGCCCACCTTCTGCGCCGTTTCGAGTTGCACGTTGATGATCGCCAGGTAGTGGCCCAGCGTGTCATGGATCTCGCGCGCCAGGCGATTGCGCTCGCGCGTCACCGCCAACTCCTCGACCTCGTCGACGTAGATCTGGAGCCGCGCATGAGCCTCATTGAGCTCCTCCAGGAGCGCCGTCGCCCGGTGGCGCTGCACCACCGCCGTCACCGCGCTATGTGTGAACACGGCCACGAAGACGTAGCCGGAGAGCGTGGCGACGGCCAGCAACATGATGTCGCGTGGGGACCACGACGTCGTCCCCGCGGCGCTGGTCACCTCGGCGACGACCGCCAGCGGCCACAAAAGAAAGGCGCCGGCGAGGGCCGGGCGCCGCGGGAGGACGAACTGTAGCTCGGCGGCGACGATGTAGAACAAGACCGTCGTCCCTATATCGTCGCTCAATAGGTGCTGCAGGAGCAGCGCGCTGCCGATCTGCGCGGCGACCAGAGGCAGGCGAACGCGCTGCCCGGCCGTCGTGTGTAACCGGATCGATAGGTGCAAAGAGAGTAGGAACACGAGCCCCAGCGCGAGGCACAGGGCCGGTCGCCGCGGGTCGCCCGCCAAGGCAGTGATCAAGATGTCGACCAGGGACCCGCAGGCCGCGACATACCCCGCGACGCGGATCGGCAAGGGCAGGCCGTAGCTCCGCAGCGCCTCGCGCTCGACGTCTGAGGTGACGAAGGACCCGAGAAGCGCCCGTGCGCCGGTGGGGAGAGGGACCACGTCCGTTGCCATGGCTGGCATCTCTATCTCTATATCTCTATCGCCGGCCCAATTCACAAGATTCACACATGGAACCCCAACCAGTATACGCGCCGTCGGGCCACCCGGTGATGTGCCGGTAGATAGAATGACGGTATACGCGAGGGGTACCGGAGGTCATAGCGATGGGGACCGTATACTTAGGACATATATGGACGAACACGAACGTCTCATCGCCCCCGAGCCCCGGGATGAGGACGCGGCGGAGCTCTCGCTGCGCCCGAAGCGCCTCGTCGAGTATATCGGCCAGGACAAGGTTAAGGGGAATCTGCGCATCCTGCTCGAGGCGGCCAAGCGCCGCGGTGAGGCGCTCGACCACATCCTGCTCTACGGGCCGCCCGGCCTGGGCAAGACCTCGCTGGCCAATGTCGTCGCCGCCGAAATGGGTGTCAACATCCGCACCACCTCGGGCCCCGCCTTCGAGCACGCCGGCGACCTCGTGGCCATCCTGACCAACGAGCAGGCCGGCGACGTGCTCTTCATCGACGAGATCCACCGCCTCAACCGCATCGCCGAAGAGACGCTCTACCCGGCGATGGAGGACTTCGCGGTCGACTTCATCATCGGCAAGGGTCCCTCCGCGCGCACGCTGCGCATGGCTCTGCAGCGATTCACCGTGATCGGGGCGACGACGCGCCTGGGCCTCATCTCGGCCCCGCTGCGCGACCGCTTCGGCGTGCACTACAACCTGGAGTACTACGATCAGGCCGCGCTCGTCGCCATCATTGCGCGCTCGGCCGAGATCCTGCGTGTCCCGGTCGACCCCGACGGTGCGGGCGAGATCGCGCGCCGCGCGCGCGGCACGCCACGCGTGGCCAACCGGCTCCTCAAGCGGGTGCGCGACTACGCCCAGGTCCGCGCCGACGGCCACATCACGTTGCCGGTCGCGCGCGCGGCGCTGGAGATGCTCGAGGTCGACGAGCAGGGGCTCGACGCGACCGACTACAAGCTACTGCGCGCCATCATCGAGAAGTTCGGCGGTGGGCCGGTCGGCATCGGCACCATCGCCGCGGCCACCAGCGAGGAGCGCGACACCGTGGAGGACGTCTACGAGCCCTACCTCTTGCAGCTCGGCTTCCTCAGCCGCACCCCGCGCGGGCGTGTCGCCACCCCCCTCGCCTACAAACACCTCGGCCTCCCTGAGCCCGGCCCGCTCGGTCCCACCGGCCAGCCGCGCCTGTTCTAGTGTCATCTCCCGTTCATTCATGGGAGATTCATATGGCCTTGCTAGCATGCCTATATCCGCCTAGTCATCGTTCTAAAAAGCGCGGATACGGGTCACGCGGGAGGCTCTATGCATACGTTCGTCCATGTCCTCGTCGAGGGGACCAATCTCCTGGCGGTTGCCCGGGGCGCGTCGCACCCCTCGTCGGAGGTGGCGCGCCTGTTCGCTTCGGCGACACACGCGGCCGAGGTGAGCCAGTCGGGGCGCTTCGCCGTGGTCGGCGACCTCCTGGCCGGCGGCGCCTTGCTGATCGCCTGCGGCGCCTTTGGGCTGCGCCGGTCGCGCTAGCGCGACCATGGCCTGCCGGCCTTCCTAACTGTGCGATGTGCGCCGCGCCAGTGCAACCGCGTCCCGGCCGCTAGCTTGACCGTTTTCACAGCCCCCTTGGGGCGAGAATACCGGGCGAGGCGGGCGATGCTGCGTAACTCGCGGCCGGCTTTGCGCTGAATCTCCATTTAGCCCACCATTATATCTATGGACCTGTTCGACACCGTCAAGGATGGCATCGTCCGCGCTGGGCGCGAGGCGGCGCGCGTGCGCTTCATCGGCGAGGTACAGGCGCGCCTGGTAGGCCTGCGCCTGGCGCGGCGCGGCCGGCGCGACGCCCTCGTCGACGAGGCGCTCTCCCTGTACCGCCGCGGTGGGGTCCAGCACCCCACTCTCGCGCCGCTCTGCCGCGAGCTCGACGGGATCGACGGCGAGATCGAACGCCTCGAGGCCGCCATGGCGCGGGCGCGCGGCGCGGCCGAGCCGCGGCCCACCCCCCCGGTCGTGACCGAGATCGCCGTCCAGCGCCCGCGCCAGGAACAGGGACAGGACGACTGATGCGCGCCACGGCGCGCGTGCCCGCCACGAGCGCGAACCTCGGCCCCGGGTTCGATTGCCTCGGTCTGGCGCTCGACCTCCACAACACGGTGACGCTCGACCTCGCGTCGCGGCCGGTTCAGCCTCTTGTCGAGGTGCGCGGCGAGGGCCACGACCGCCTTCCGCGCAACGAGCGCAATCTGGCCCTGCGCTCGGCGCAGCGCGTGCTGCGCGCGGGCGCGCACGGGCTCTTCGTGCAACGGGTCGTGCTCGACAATACCATACCGGTGGGCGGGGGGCTGGGCAGTTCGGCCGCGGCCATCGCCGGGGCCATGGCCGCGGCCAACGCGGCCGTGCACCCGCCGTTCGCCACCGACGAGCTGCTGCGCGTCGCCCTGGAGTTCGAGCCGCACCCCGACAACCTGGCCGCGGCCTTCTACGGTGGCTTCACCGTGGCCGTGCTCGGCGCCGACGGCCGCCCGATCGTCGCCGCCCTGGCGCCCCCGCCGAGCTTGCGCGCGGTCGTGCTGACGCCGGACCGCGGCGTTTCTACGCACCAGAGCCGCGCCGCGCTACCTCGCGCCGTGGCGCACGCGGACGCCGCCTACACGGCCGGCCGCGCCGCGCTGCTCGTGGCGGCCCTGCTGACGGGCCGTCATGAACTGTTGCGCCGCGCCATGGAGGATCGCCTGCACCAGCCCTACCGGGTACCCGAAGGCTCGCCGCAGGCGGCCGTGATGGCCGCCGCGCTGGAGGCGGGCGCGAGCGGCGTCGCGCTCAGCGGCTCCGGCCCGAGCATCCTGGCCCTCTGCGCCGGCCCCACCGCGCCGGTCGCGACGGCCATGCGCGAGAGCGCAGCGCGCTCCGGCCTGAGCGCCCGCGCGCGCGAACTCGCCATCGTTGCTGCCGGCGCGACGGTCACCGCCCTGAGCGGGGATTGGTAGAGCGCCGTCGGCGTTGCCGGTAGATACGCGACCGGCGCCGATGTTGCTACGCCGTACAGGGTTACCGTATCGAGAGAGAGCAGGACAGGGAGAGCATCATGGAGTGGACGCAACAAGAGGGCGAGGTCTGGACGCTGAGCGGCGCGCGCGGCGCTGGGGCCGGCCAGGCGCTCGGGACGGTCCGCTATCGCGACGGGTCGTGGTGGGGCGAGTTGCAGCCGGCGACCGGCGGGTCAGGCTCTCTGGAAGAGCCGGGGAGGCTCAGTGAGGAGCAATTCGAGGAGTCCATGGCCAACTTGCCCGAGCCGCTCGGCCCCTTCGACGGTCCCGATCAGGCCAAGAGCGCCGTCGAAGGCGCCGTGCGGTAGGCGCCACATAGGCGCTATGAAGGATAAGGGTGCGACGCCTTGCCGCGCAAGGCCTCGTCGATCGCCTGCTCCAGCGACAGACTCCGCCCCGCCGCCCACGCGGCCGCAAAGAGATCGTCATCCAGCGCGGCGCGCACGCGGGAGATGACGCTCGCGTGGCCAGCCTGGTGGAGCGGCCACACCGGGGCGCCGATCGCGGAGCGAAGCGCTGTCGCCGCCGCGAGCAGGCGGACGGCGCCTTCCTGCTCCCCACGCGCGCTCACCACATCCGCCATGCCCTCGAGGCAGCCCGCGATCGCGGCCCTCTCGCCGCCGCGCCAAAGCAAGGTCAGGCTCTCGGCATAGAGTTCGGCTGCCGAAACAATGTCGCCTCGATCGCGCGTGATGTCGGCCAGATTGGTGAGCGCGTACGCCATCTCTTTGTCGCCCAACTCGCGGCAGAGACCCAGGCTCTCCCGGCACAGCGCCGTCGCTCGCCCGTGGTCGCCCCGGGCATACGCCGTAGCCCCCAGGTTATTGAGCGCGACGGCAACGCCCCGTTTGTCGCCCAGCCGCCGCCACAGGGTCAAACTCTCCTCCAGTAGTATTGCCGCCCGCGCGTCATCGCCCCAACGCAACCTGACGATACCGAGGTTGAGCAGCGATATGGCGACACCGCGCTCGTCCCCGCCCTCCCGGCGCACGGTAAGGTTCTGCTCGTGCAACGCCGCGGCGCGCGCGTAATCGCCCTGGTCGAGCGCCACGAGTCCGAGCGTATTGAAGGCCTCGGTCATACCCCGCATGTCTCCGAGGTCGCGGCGCAGGGCCACGCTCCGCTCGGTAAACCCTATCGCCCGCGCATAATCTCCTTGCTCCATGGCCAGCACCCCCGCGCCGCACAGCGCCTTGGCGCGTACCCCTGCCGGCACGGGTACGGGCGCGTAATCGACAACCGCGCGAGTCTCCAGGTCCTTCACGCGGGTCAGTAGGCCTTCGAGCCACCCCCGTCCCTCGCCGATGTAGCCACGGCCGTGCCAGAACCGCCACAGCGCGCCGGCCAGGCGCAGCCCGAGCTCGTCTCCCCCCGTCGTGGCGTCCTCCATCTGATCTCGCGCCCATTGCAACGCCGCACGCAGGTTGTCGTGCTCGCGCTCCAGCCGGTCCAACCAGGCCATCTGCTCTGGCCCGCGCAGCCCAACCTCGCCCTGCTCGGCCAGCGCAAGGTAATAGAGGGCATGCCGCCGCTGCAGCGTGGGCAGTTCAACGCGCGCATCCGACAACTCGGCCCCATATTCGCGCACGGTTTGCAGCAGCGCGAAGCGCATCTCGCCGTCAGCAGCCCCCTCGTGGGAAGGATTGAGCGGTGCGGGTTGTCCAGCCTGCCACGAATCCACCACCTGATGTTCCAAATGTGGGGATGGCGTCGGGGGCGCCAGGGGCGCGGACGCCGGGAGTGACGCTTGCACGAGGCTGGTCTCGACCAGCGACGCCACGATCCCGAGCATCTCGGGGAGCGCGCACACGGCCTCGACGGCGTCAAGGGTGCAGCCGCCCGCGAACACGGCGAGTCTGCGGAACACGGTCTGCTGCTTTTCGTCCAGAAGATCATAGCTCCAGGCGATGGCGTCGCGCATCGTTTGCTGCCGCAGCGGTAGATCCACAGCCCCGTTGACGAGCACCGGCAGCCGGCGCTCCAGCCGCGCCAGCAACTCCCGCGGCGACAGCGCCTTGAGACGCGCCGCCGCCAACTCAATGGCCAGGGGCAGCCCGTCCAGCCGCCGGCAGATCGCGGCCACGACGGGGGCGTTCGTCGGCGTCAGACGGAAGTCCGGCCTGACCTCGCGCGCGCGGTGCACGAACAACTCGACCGCCGCGTACCGTGCGATGTCGTCGGCCGGCCGGATATCGGGGCCGGGCGTTTCCAGCGGCGACAGCATGAACTCCTGCTCGCCGCGCACGCGCAGCGCCGCCCTGCTCGTTGCCAGCACCGTGAGACGCGGGCATTGGGCCAATAGATGCGCGATCTCGGGCGCCGCCACCCGCACGTGCTCGACGTTGTCCAGCACCACCAGCACGTCTTTCGGCCGCAGGTATGCGATCACGACCTCGACCGGCGACTGCCCGCCCATCTCGCGCAACCCGGCGCTTTGCGCGATGGTAGGGACAACGAGCCGCGGCTCGTCGATGGCCGCCAGCGGCACGTAGATGACGCCGTCCGCGTAGCCACCGGACAATTCATGCGCGATGTGCTGCGCGAGGCGCGTCTTGCCCACGCCGCCGGGGCCGGTCAGCGTCAGCAGGCGTACGCGCTCCTGCCCCAGCAGGTAGGTGACGGCCTCTTCCTCGCGCTCGCGGCCGACGAGGGTCGTCGGCGGCAGCGCGAGAACAGGACGGGCCGGGGTATCGGTGGGCGCTGCGGGCGCTGCGGGCGCTGCGGGCGCTGCGGGCGCTGCGGGCGCTGCGGGCGCTGCGGGCGCTGCGGGCGCTGCGGGCACGGCCTGCCCCGCGTCTCGGGCCGCGCCGATCAGCCCCGCCCGCTCATGCGGCGCGAGCCGCATGGCGCGGGCGAGCAAGGTCACCGTCACCGGGCGCGGGGCGCGGTTCACGCCACGTTCCAGGTCGCTGATGCCGCGCGCGCTCAACCCCGCCCGCTCGGCTAGCTCCTCCTGGGTCAGTCCGGCTACCACACGGTAGTGCTTGAGCAATCCGCCGAAGAAGGTAGTCCTCTGCACTGTCATGACAGTGTCCTTGTGGCTGAGCCATGCGTTAGACAAGAATCGCGCCACTGCCCGGACCCGGCCGTGTCAGCGCCAGCATACCATAGGCGCACCGTCACGTTCCACCGCGACGCCCACGGGGGCGTTACGTGGGCGTTACGGGGGCGTTACGTGGGCGTTACGTGGGTAATTTCGTGGCCGGCAGCGCCCCGAGGGCTCAGACTAGATAGCGATGCCGGTAGGCCACCAACGCATTCCAACTCCAGGCTACTTTCGCGAAGGATAACCACCATGACCATGCCCCTCGACGCACATCGACAAGGAAGAGAGGACTGTGACCTTCCTTTTATCGTCGCCGAAACGCCGACGATCATCAAGCTGGCGCGGCTGTGCAGGGACGATTCCGTCTGCTCCCTGCGTCGCGAGCCGTACACGCAATGCTTCTGCCTGGAGTTGTTCCACCGCGCGATCGCGGAGCGCGACAACGCCGCCTGGACCGCCATTTATGAGGGGTACACCGGCCTGGTGCGCCACTGGCTGGGGTCGCCGCCGGACGACAGCGACGAGGAGGTGAGCGCCGTCTTCGAGCGCTTCTGGCACGCGGTCGACGGACCTAAGCTGGAGACTTTCCCCTCGCTCGCCGCCGTGTTGAGTTATCTTAGAGCGTGCGCCCGCGCGGTGCGGACGGACCGGGCGCGGGCGCGGCGCGCGCGCGGGGTCGAAGGGATGCTGGACGACGCGACCTACGCCCTCCCGGCGAGCTATGACGTGGCGGAAACGGTGGCCGGGCACATCGACGCGGCTGGCCTCTGGGGGACGGTGCGATCGCTGCTCTCCGACGAGCGCGAACGTCTAGTGCTGTATCTCTCCTATATCATGGACTTCAGCCCGCGCGAGATCCAAGCCCGCCACTCGGGGCGCTTCGCCGACGTGACCGAGGTGTACCGCCTCAAACGCAACGTGCTCGACCGCCTGCGCCGCGCCCCCGAGATTCAGGCCCTCGTTCATCCCGCGTGACAGGATCGCCCGAAAAGGATGGGTGGCATAGTCATAGCGCCCTGTAGGTATGACGGGTACAGCGTGGCGCGCGTAGCGTAGCGTGGCGGCAACGTGGCTCGCTAGAGTGTTACCCGGAGCGCTTCGACGATGGCCTCCCCCAGGGTAAGCGCCCGACCCTCCGCCCATATCACGACGAACACATCGTCCCCGAGGCCCACGCGCGCCGCCGCCGAGGCGCGATCCACGGCGGGGCGGTCGACCGGCGCGAGGGGGACACCCATGGTGTCGCGCAGGACGGCCATGGCGCCCAGGAGCCGTCCCGCGCGCTCCAGCTGCCCACGCGCGGCCGCTAGCCCGGCCAGGCGTTCGATGCACCCGACGATCCCGCTTGTATGACCAATAGCATGGTACAGCGACAAGCTCTCGCGGTACGATGCGAGAGCCTGCTCGGCGTTTCCCCGCCCGTGCGCCACGTCGCCCAGCCCCGTGCGCGCCAGCGCGATGCCCCACTTGTTCCCCAACTCATCGAACAAGGCAAGGCTCTCCGCGAAGAAATCCGCCGCACGGCCCTCATCGCCCTCGGCATGGGCGATCATACCCAGGTTGGCGAGCACGCCCGCGCTGCCTCTCTTCTCACCGAGGTCGCGGAACATGGCCAGGCTGTTCGCGTAGCGCGCCGCCGCCGCGCGCGTATCTCCCCTCTTACGCGCCACGTCCCCTAGATTGCTGAGCATATATGCGACACACTGCGTATCGTTCCTGAGGGCCATGCACTCGTCGTACAGAACCACGGCGCGCCCGTAGTCGCCCTGCTCCTGCGCCACATCCCCGAGAATATTGAGGACGCCCGCCAGGGCGCGCCCGTCCCCCAACTGCCGCGCCAGCGCGGCGCACTCCTCCGCCAGCGTCGCCGCGCGCCGGTACTGCCCCTGGTCTATCGCCACGACGGACAGGAAACGAAGGGGCGTCACGCGGCCGCGCGCGTCACCCGCGGACGTGGCGCAGGCGAGGGCTTCCTCCGCGTATAGCGTGGCGGCGCCGTAGTCGGCCTGCTCGTAGGCCAACCAGCCCGCCCCGTGCAACGCCTTCATCCGCGCCGCGCCGTCGCGTAGCGCGGGCAGGGCCAGCATCGCCTCGAGCCAGCGTCGCCCTTCCTCCAGGTAGCCGCGCATCTGCCAGAACAGCCACAGGGCGCCGGCGAGGCGCGGCCCGCCCTCACCGGCGTCCCTCTCGCGCATCCATGTGAGCGCGGCCCGCAGGTTGTCGTGCTCCCGCTCCAGCCGGTCCAGCCAGATCACCTGCTCCGGCCCGCCCAGGCGCGGCTCCGCTTCCTCGGCCAGCCGCAGGAAATACGCGGCATGCCGCCGGCGCGCTCCCTCCGCCTCGTCGCCCTCTTCGAGCCTCTCCACTGCATACTCGCGGATCGTTTCGAGCATGACAAAACGTTGCTCGCCGCCCGCCCCTTCCTCCGGGCGCAGCAGACTCTTGTCGACCAGCGAGGACAGCCCACCGAGCGCGTCGCCCCCGGCGTCCAGCAGCGCGGCTTCTACCTGGCGGCCCGACTCTGTAGCGGCGTCCGTCGCACGGACGGCCGCGGCGGCCTCCGGCGTGCAGCCGCCGCTGCACGCGCCGAGGCAGCGGAAAAGGGTCTGCTCGTCGGGCGCGAGCAGGTCGTAACTCCAGGCAATCGTGTCGCGCATCGTCCGCTGCCGCCGCGGCAGGTCTTGCGCCCCGTCTGTGAGCAGCGGCAATCGCTTGTCCAGACGCGCCAACAGCCCGCGCGGCGTCAACGCGCGCAGGCGCGCCGCCGCTAGCTCGATCGCCAGTGGCAGCCCATCCAGACGCCGGCACACCTCGACGACCGCCGCGGCGTCCGCGCCGGCAGCCTGAAATCGGGGGCTCATCTCCCTGGCCCGTTGCACGAACAGCGCGGTCGCGGGGTAGTGGGAGAGGGTGTCGCCGTCGAGCGGCGCGTCGCGGGCGGGGACGGCGAGCGGGGGCACGGTGTACTCCTGCTCGCCGCGCACCCGCAGCGGCGCCCGGCTCGTCACCAGTACAGTGAGGCGCGGGCACTGCGCCACCAGATCCGCGATCTCCGGCGCGGCCGCGACGACCTGCTCGAAGTTATCCAGGACCAACAAGATGTGCCGCGCGCGCAGGTGCGCCAGCAGATCCTCGCGCCGGATGCGTCCGCCTTCCTCACGCAGCCCCAACGCCTGCGCCACCGCCGGCAAGACAAGCGCCGGGTCGCGCACCGTCACGAGCGAGCTAAAAGCCACTCCGTCGGCATAACAGTCGGCGAGCCGTGCGGCGATCTGCACGGCGAGATGCGTCTTGCCGACGCCGCCCGGTCCCGTCAGTGTCAGCAGCCGCACGCGCCCTGACTCCAGCAGGGACGTCACCGCCGCCTCGTCGCGCTCCCGGCCGACGAGGCTCGTCGGCGGCAGCGGCAACCCGGCGGCAGCCACGGACGGCTCATCGCGGGCGCCCGGACCAGCAGATACGACTTGCCCCACCGCGCGCTCGAACGCCGCGCGCTCCTCGGGACCAAGGCGCAGCGCGCGGGCGAGCAAGGACACGGTGACGGGGCGGGCGGTACGGTTGACGCCGCGCTCCAGATCGCTGATCCCACGCGTGGAGAGGGCGGCCCGCTCGGCCAGCGCCTCTTGTGTCAGCCCGGCGGCAATGCGATAGCGTTTGAGCAGCACGCCGAAAGCGATCGTGTCGGGCGTCGTCGAGGTCTGCATACAGTCACGCGTCCTTCACTGACGCGGCGAAACGACCGACCGTGCGGGATCGCGTCGGACCACGTTAGCGCCATCATAGCATGTCGCCGCCACTACCTTCCTTATGCGCCCTCCGCGCCTGGCTGACTAGTCCCCTGGACCCTAGCCGCGAGTCCGACGTTGAGGCGCGCCTCCCGGGGAACCCGGGGAGCTGGCTTCCTCCAGACCCCTGCCAACCACGGCGCGTGGGGACAGACGGGCGTGGCTATCTCGACAATGCACAGACCTTACATGCGTCCAACGAGATTGTGCGGGCTGGGGCGCCGTCCCCCCGGCGCGACCGCCGTCGCCGTGCGCTGCCAGCGGGGACCCCGCGGGGGAGGCCGTCGCAGTCGCAGGCATCTCTCTTCCGCGAAAACCATCTGGAAGTATGTAGGCTGGCGCGTCACGATTGCGATCGCGCGCTGTCTGTCGTATCCTCGGGCAAGGAGGACCACTACACATGGCGATGAAACAGAACGAGACGGGCGCGGCCACCGGCACGGCCGGGGGGCCGGTGGAGGAGCTGCGGCGGCGCAACAGGGCCGTCGAGGTCGAGGCCGAGGAGAAGGCCCGGGGAAAACAGCGCGCCAAGGGCAAGCTGACCGCGCGCGAGCGCATCGGCCTGCTGCTCGACGAGGGCTCCTTCGTCGAGCTCGATCGCTTCGCCCTGCACCGCTCCAACCTCTTCGGCATGGAGAACAACCGCGTCCCCGGCGACGGCGTCGTCACCGGCCACGGCACGATCGACGGGCGCGCGGTCGTCGTCTTCTCGCAAGACTTCACCGTGTTCGGCGGCTCGCTCGGTGAGGTCTTCGCCGAGAAGATCTGCAAAGTGATGGACCTCGCGGTCAAGATGGGCTGCCCCGTCATCGGCATCAACGACTCGGGCGGCGCGCGCATCCAGGAGGGCGTGGTCTCCCTCGCCGGCTACGCCGACATCTTCTACCGCAACGTGCGCGCCTCGGGCGTGGTGCCGCAGATCTCGCTCATCGCGGGACCCTGCGCCGGCGGCGCGGTCTACTCGCCGGCCATCACCGACTTCGTGGTGATGGTGCGCGACACCAGCAGGATGTACATCACCGGGCCCGACGTGATCCGAACCGTCACCGGCGAGGAGGTGACACACGAGGAACTGGGCGGGGCCGACACGCACGAGCGCCGCTCCGGCGTGGCCCACTTCGCCGCCGATGGCGAGGAGGACGCCATCGAGGACATACGCCGTCTGCTCTCCTTCATCCCCTCCAACAACCTCGACGACCCGCCCTACGAGCCGCCGGCCGACCTCCCCGACCGCGAGGAGCCCCGCCTGGCCACGCTGATCCCGGCGCTCTCAACCCGGCCCTACGACATCGTGGAGGCGATCACGGCGGTCGTGGACGAGGAAGACTTCTTCGAGGTGCAGCCGCACTACGCGCCCAACATCGTGGTCGGCTTCGCGCGGCTGGACGGCCGCCCCGTCGGCGTCGTGGCCAACCAGCCGCGCCACCTCGCCGGGACGCTCGACATCAACGCCTCGACCAAGGCGGCGCGCTTCGTGCGCTTCTGCGACGCCTTCAACATCCCGCTGGTCACCTTCGTGGACGTGCCCGGCTTCCTGCCCGGCGCGACGCAGGAGTACGGCGGCATCATCCGCCACGGGGCCAAGCTGCTCTACGCCTACGCCGAGGCCACCGTGCCCAAGCTGACCGTGATCACGCGCAAGGCCTATGGCGGGGCCTACGACGTGATGTGCTCCAAGCACATCGGGGCCGACTTCAACTTTGCCTGGCCCAGCGCCGAGATCGCCGTGATGGGTCCCTCGGCGGCGGTGGGCATCATCTTCCGCCGCGAGCTCGCCGCCTCCGACGATCCGGCGGCGACGGCCGCGGAGCTCACCGCCGACTACACCGAGCGGTTCGCCAACCCCTACTACGCGGCCGAACGCGGCTACATCGACGCCGTGATCGAGCCGCAGCAGACTCGCCCGACCCTCATCCGCGCCCTCACGATGGCCGCGACCAAACGCGAGGCCCGCCCCAGCCGCAAGCACGGCAATATTCCGCTCTGATCCGGTTGCTATTCGTCTTGCTTTCGTGTACAATCGCGCCATGATCGAACAGGGTACGATATATCGTGATAAGGCTGAAGAAAGCTTGGCAGGAGCAGTAAGCGAGTATGCCAATGGTCGGTACAACAACTGCGCTAACCGCTGCTACTATGCTTGCTTCCAAACTGCTGTCTACGCGCTACAAGACGCGGGTATAGCGCCTACCGGTACGCGGGCTACCTGGGGACATGCTCAACTACAGGCGACGTTCGCTCGTGAGCTCATCAATCGCCGCAAAGTCTATCCCTCGGCCTTACGCGATGTGCTGCCCCGCGTCTATCTACTGCGGGAAGCCGCGACTACAAACGAGATGTGGTGAGCGACGTGCAAGCCGTGCGCGCGCTCCAGCGCACGCGCGCCTTTGTGCAAGCAATCCAGGGACAAGGGGGAGAGGTGCCTTGACTAAGAAATACTTTGACCAGATTGACCAGGCGCGCCAAAGCGCCGTGAATGAATTGATTGGCATCATCAGGCAGCACTATCCGGCCGCGTCTTTTATGGTTGGACCAGGAGAAGACGACCCAGCGGTGACTCACATTACCACCACAGTAGATACTGACGACCCCGATGAGATCGTGGACTTGGTGATTGACCGGATGCTTGAATTGCAACTCGACCAAGGTATCCCGGTTTATGTTATCCCGATCCGCACTCCAGAGCGTGTAGGGGCGCTGAGGCGTCGACAAAAACATCCTATGGCTCAACCATCAACTGTCTTGCTCTCTACATCGACGCCGTGATTGAGCCCGTGGCAGACCGATATGACGACGCGTTCCTCTACACAGCCGAGGAACGGGCGAAGCGCGAACAGGTCCGTGAGTAGGCCCTCCGGGCGGGCGGTCCTACGGGACCGCCCGCCCGGAGGGCCTGGAGTATTTGATGGCGGGACGCGTCACGTCGGAAAAGTTGGAGGCGCGTCTCATCGGGCGGTACGCCCGCTAGAAGAACACAAGATGGATTATGGGAACGGAGAGTCCGGCGCGCGGCCGCTCGTCAACATCGTGGGCGAGATGGTGGCGCTCGGCCCGCTGCGCCGCGATCTGCTGCCGCTCTATCTGCGCTGGGCCAACGACATGCCGTCGGGGCGCAACCTCAATATGTTGCCGCCGCACACGCTGGAGCAGGAGACGGCCTGGTACGACAAGGCTGTCACGGCCGGGGGTGAGAAGAACTTCACGGTGTATGAGGTGTCCACGTGGCGACCGATCGGCACGACGGGCTTGATGTCCATCGAGTATCGACACCGCCGCGCCGAGTTCGGCATCCTGATCGGCGAGCGGGACTCGCGTGGCAAGGGCTACGGCACGGAGACGACACGGCTCGTGCTCGACTACGCGTTCACCGCGCTCGGCCTGCACAACGTGATGCTGCGCGCATTCTCTTTCAACAGGGCAGGGCTGCGCGCCTACGAGAAGGCAGGGTTCCGCGAGTTCGGTCGACGCCACGAGTGCTACTCCTCCCTGGGCCGCCTGTGGGACGACGTGCACATGGAGTGCCTGGCCACGGACTTCACCAGTCCCGTCCTCGCAGCGACGCTCGCGCCGGATTATAGGTCGTGACGGATTACCACAGTCGGTTCATTGACCTGCCCGGCCTGCGCATGCACTACGTGGAGGCCGGGCCGCCGGACGGCGTGCCGGTCATCCTGCTGCACGGCTTCCCCGAGTTCTGGTACTCGTGGCGCCTGCAGATACCCGTCCTCGCGACAGCCGGCTACCGCGTGATCGCGCCGGACCAGCGTGGCTACAACCTCTCCGACAAAGACGGCCCCTACGACCTGGACACGCTGACCGGCGACGTCGCCCACCTGCAGGATGCGCTCGGCCTCGCGCACAGCCATGTCGCCGGCCACGACTGGGGCGGCGCGGTAGCCTGGGCCTTCGCCGCCGCCTACCCCGCGCGCGTCGACAAGCTGACCATCCTGAACGCCCCGCACCTCAACGCCTACGAGGACGCGGCGCGCCGCCACCCGCGCCAGCTCCTCAAGAGCTGGTACGTCTACGCCTTCCAGATACCCCGGCTGCCGGAGTGGGGCCTGCGCGCGGGCGACTACTATCTCTTGCGTCGCAGCCTCGCGCTGGTCCCCAACATGTCGGCCGCGGACATCGCGCGCTACAAAGAGGCGTGGACCCAAACCGGCGCACTCGAGGCGACGATCGGCTGGTACAGGACGCTGGCGCGCCGCGTAGTGGCGCGGCGCGGGCGCGTGCCGGCGCTGCGCATCACCAACCCGACCCTCGTTATCTGGGGCGAGCAGGACGCCTTCCTGGAGAAAGGCTGCAACGACACGCTCCCGCGCTACGTGACAAACCTCGACGTGCGGTACCTGCCGGCGAGCCACTGGGTGCAACTAGACCGGCCCGACGAAGTGAACCAACTTATGCTGGCCTTCCTGCGGGCCTGACACAGCCGGATTGTCAGAGTCTGTGAATTGTCGGACGGCCAAGCCCGTTTGCCCGTCCCTGTCGTGGATGGCGGGGGTCTGGGGGGAGGCATCTCCCGGGGTTCCCCCGGAGGCGCGCCCCAACCTCGGACCCGCGGCTAGGGTCCGGGAGACCAGTCAGCCATGGGCGGAGGGGGCGAGGAGGGGAGAGAGGGCGTCGGCGACTTTTTACAGGCCCTGCCGGGATTGTGGACGTGGGCGCGGACATGGGCGGACGCGCCGTATACTACTGTGTATGAACGATGAACCACTCGTGGAGTCGCGCCACGCCGGCACGACCTCCGACCAGGAGGAGGCCGCCTACCTCGAGGTTGCCCTCGCCGGCGCGCGGGAGGGTACAGGTCTCGACGCGCCGGCGGGCCGGACACCCAAGCCCTTGTCGCCGCCGGCGCCCGAGCTCGAGCCTCCCGCGCAGGAGACGGTGCTGGTGCTCGACTACGGTTCGCAATACACGCGCTTGATCGCGCGGCGCATCCGCGAGTGCCACGTCTACTGTGAGATCCTGCCGCCCACCACGCCCTGGGCCGAGATTGCCGCGCGCCGGCCCCGCGGCGTGGTGCTCTCTGGCGGACCCGCCTCGGTCTACGATCCCGGAGCCCCCGGCGCGCCGGACGAACTATGGCGCAGCCCTATCCCCGTGCTCGGCGTCTGCTACGGCATGGGCCTGCTCGCGCGCGGCTTCGGCGGCGAGATGGCGCGCATGGAGCGGCGCGAGTACGGGCCGGCCACAATAGAGGTCGAGCCGGCAGCCCTCACCCCCCGACCCGCGCTTCGTCGCGGATCTGACGCGGGAGAGGGGGAGCGGCCTGACATGTCGAGCGACGTTCTCCCCTCGCCCCTTGCGAAAGGTGAGGGGGTGAGGGGGGACGACGTTTTTGCTGGACTCCCCGCGCGCATCCCCGTGTGGATGAGCCACGGCGACAGCGTGGCGCGCCTGCCGGACGGCTTCAAGGTGTTGGCCCGCACTGAGAGCAGCATCGCCGCCATCGGCGACGACGCGGGGCATATCGGCCTGCAGTTCCACCCGGAGGTCGTGCACACCACGGGCGGCCTCGCGATCATCGACAACTTCCTCAAGGGCGCCTGCGGCTGCGGCGGGGCGTGGACGCCCGCCAACGTCGTGGACGAGAGCGTGGCGCGCATCGCGGAGCAGGTGGGCGACGGGCGCGTCATCTGTGCCCTCTCCGGCGGCGTCGACAGCGCCGTCGCCGCCACCCTCATCGCGCGCGCCGTGGGCGACGGGCTGACGTGCGTCTTCGTCGACAACGGCCTCCTGCGGCAGGGCGAGGCGCGGCAGCTGATGGAGGTCTTCGGGGAGCATCTGCATATCCCCGTGGTCCACGTCGACGCCTCCGAACGCTTCCTCGCGCGCCTCCAGGGCGTGGACGACCCCGAGGAGAAGCGGCGCATCATTGGGCACGAGTTCATCGCCGTCTTCGCCGAGCAGGCCGGGCGACTGCGGGAGGGGGGGACGCGCATCGACTTCCTGGCCCAGGGCACGCTCTACCCCGACGTGATCGAGAGCACCAGCCACGACACGGTCAACGCCGCGCGTATCAAGACGCACCACAACGTGGGCGGCCTGCCCGAGGAGTTGCCCTTCACCCTCGTCGAGCCGCTGCGCTACCTCTTCAAGGATGAGGTGCGCCTGGTGGGACTGGAGCTGGGCCTGCCCGAGCGCATGGTCTACCGCCAGCCGTTCCCCGGCCCCGGCCTCGCCATCCGTGTGATCGGACCGATCACAAAAGAGCGGCTGGACACTTTACGCGCGGCCGACGCCATCGTCGTGGACGAGGTGCGCAAGGCAGGCCTGTATCGCGCCCTGTGGCAGTCGTTCGCGATCCTGACTCCGATCAAGAGCGTGGGCGTGATGGGCGACGGGCGCACCTACCACGACGTCGTGGCCGTGCGCGCCGTCACCAGCGACGACGCCATGACAGCCGACTGGGCGCGCCTGCCCTACGAGGTGCTGGCATCTATCTCCAACCGCATCGTCAACGAGGTCCCCGGCGTCAACCGCGTCGTTTACGACATCTCCAGCAAGCCGCCCTCCACCATCGAGTGGGAATAGATGCGTGTCTTAATTATCGGTTCGGGTGCGCGCGAGCATGCCCTGGCCTGGAAGCTCTCCGGGGAGCCCATGGTGCGCGGGCTTTTTTGCGCCCCGGGCAACGCCGGGACCGGCCGCATCGCCAGCAATGTGTCCATCGCGGCCGACGACGCCGAGGGGCTGGCCGCGTGGGCCGAGAGCAGTAAGATCGACCTGACGGTGGTCGGACCCGAGGCCGCGCTCGCCGCCGGGGTGGTCGATCTCTTCGCCGCGCGCAATCTGCGCATCGTGGGGCCGCGCGCCGCCGCCGCCCGCATCGAAAGCAGCAAGGGCTTCGCCAAGGAGTTCATGACCCGCCACGGCATCCCCACCGCCCGCTTCGACATTTTCGACGACGCCGATGAAGCCCTTCGCCTGCTGCGCGCGCGCCCACTGGACGACTATCCCGTCGTGATCAAGGCCGACGGCCTGGCCGCCGGCAAGGGCGTCGCCGTGGCCGCCACGCCCGATGAGGCTGCCGCGGCCCTGGAGACCCTGGCGCGTCTGCCCGGCGGCGCCGGCGCGCGCGTCGTGGTCGAGGAGTTCCTGCGCGGCACGGAGCTCTCCGTGATTGCCCTCACCGACGGCGCGACCGTGCTGCCGCTCCCGGCCGCGCGTGACTATAAGCGGCTGGAGGACGGCGACCGCGGCCCAATGACGGGCGGGATGGGCGCCTACTCGCCCCCGAGCCTCGCCACCGACGAGATCCTCGCGCGCGTGCGGCGAGAGGTGCTCGAGCCGGCCGTGCGCGGGCTGGCCGCGGAGGGCGCGCCCTTCACGGGCTTCCTCTACGCCGGGCTGATGCTGACGCCGGACGGCCCGCGCGCGCTCGAGTTCAACGCCCGCCTGGGCGATCCCGAGGCGCAGTGCCTGTTACCCCGCCTGCAGAGCTCTCTGCTGCCGCTGCTGTTCGCCGCCGCCGAGGGCGACCTGGCCGAGCAGACGCCCGTGTGGCGCGCGCAGGCGTGCTGCGCCGTCGTGCTGGCCTCGGGCGGCTACCCCGGCCCTGGCCTTATGGAGACCGGGTACGGTATCCTGGGGCTCGAAGAGGTGGAGCGCGGCGCGCTGGTCTTTCACGGCGCGACGCGCGATCCTTATGTGAAAGAGGATGCGCTGGTGCAGGAGTTGCAGAGGCGCGAGCGACCGAGCGGTTTTGCCATGTTTGGGTTCGGGCGCAACCGCACCCAGAAAATCGACCGCCAGGCCCGCCAGTCGGTGGGCGATCCCTTCAGCCGCACCATCACGGCGGGCGGGCGCGTGCTGACCGTCGCCGCCCTGGGCGATACCGTGTCCCAGGCCCGCGAGGCCGCCTACCGTAGCGCCGAGCGCATCACCTTCACCGACCGCTATTATCGGAGCGACATCGCCGCGGATGATTAAGAGAAGCGCCCTCGCCGCCTCGACCCTCGCCGCAGCCCTATTGTTGTCTGTCGCGGGGACGGGGAAGGCTTTATCCTTCACCGATAGGGGGCCGCAGGCCACCGCGACCCCGCGAAGTGGTTTCGTCCTACCGATCGCGACGCCGGCCCTGGCTCGGGCGACCCCGCGGCCGGCGGCGTCGCCCACGCCGGTCCCCACGCCGGCGCCGTCCGCGCTGCTGCCCCCTCTCTACTATCAAGCCGGCCCGCGCGTCTACGCGGCCTACCCCGACGGCAGCGGCGCCGTGCTCGTGGCCACGCTCCCGGCCAGCGCGACAATCCGGCCGCAACTCCTGCCCGACGGGCGTCTGCTCTATCCGACGAATGCGGCCGGCACGACGTTCGCCACGACCGACCGCTATGGCCGCCTCTCTGGGATCCGCACGCCCGACCTGTACGCGGGCGAGAGCGTCTGGACGGTCGCGCCCGCGCCGGACGGCCGCACCCTGGCCTGGCAGCTCTTCGCGCCGCTGGGGCTGCCGCGCTACACCCTCAACACCGGCGTGGGGCGCGTCGTGCTGACGGAACGCTTCGGCGGCCGGGGCACGACCGTGCTCACGACCCGCGCGGACGCGCGCGCCTACGCGGTGCAGGCCCTGCTGGGCTGGCGCCCCAATTCTCCGTACGGGTCGGGTGGCGCGACCTTGCTGCTGCAAGATCTCTACGGCGCCGTCGACCCGGCAAACGGCCTGACCCTGAACACGCCGCGCGGCCTGCTGGAGTACGACCCCGCCATCGCCGACGTGGTGAACGACTATCTCCCACCCCTCTCCTCCGACGCGCCGGGGCAGCGCGCCCTGACCGTTTCGGCGGACGGGGCCTGGATGGTCTATGGCGACGCCAACGCGCTGCCCCCCTCGGGCGAGGGCCCGCCGCTGGCGCAGCGCGTCGACGCGCTCAACCTGAACACGAATAGCCTCGCCGAGCTCGACACGTCGCGCCGCTACCCGACCAGCGAGGCGGTCACGACGACCAGGCGGCGCACGGTGGGCAAGCGCGTGGTCACGACGCGCATCACGACGGGGACGCTGCGCATCTATCAGTATTTCAGCCATAATGCCTACGTGGCGCCCGGCGACGGTCACGCGCTCTACACCCTGCTCACGGTCAGCTATCCGCCCGGGGCGCGGGTCCCGCGGATGCGGTCTACGCGCGCGCTCGTGGCGACGCCGGACGGCAAGAGTCGCACGGTCATCGCCAGGGACGCGCAGGGCGAGGGCTGGATCGACGCGCGCACGGCGGTCGTCGCGCGCGCCGACGGGCTCTATAGCGTAAACATCGCCTCCAGCGCCAGGACCAAGCTGGCCTCCGGAGCGTTTGGACAGATGCGCTTCATCGGGATGAGGGCGAGATAGTACATGAAGAGATCGGTGTGAGGGCGAGATAGTACATGAAGATAGTAGCAGCCTTTTCCGCGACCCTGGCAATCTGTTCGATCGCGCTGGCCGGCTATCCCACGCTGCACTCGGCGGCGTCCCCACCGGTAGTGGCGCCGCGAGGGCTGCCGGCCAGCCGGCCTTCGTCGCCCATGTCGGGGGCGCTGGTGTCGCGCCCATCGGGCGCCCACGGCAAGAGGGCGACACTCGCCCCATCGTCGACACCCGGGAGCAAACGCGCCCCCGGCGGCACGCCGAAAGCGAGGGTCCGGCGTGCGACCGGCGCGCCAACACCGCGCCGCACGGCCACCCCGACGCCGACCGCGGTCGCGCTGCCGGCGCCAACGGCGACGCCGAAGGCGAAAGCGAAGCCGCATAAGGTCGGCCTGAACCAGGCGCAGTACGGCGTGTCGCACCGCCCCTATTCCTGGATGGCCCAGACGACGCTGCTGACGATCTACGGCCGCGCCTTTAGCACCGCGCCGGTGCTGGGCCGGCTGGGCATGGACGACAACTTCGCGCAATTAGACTGGCAGATCCAGCCGTACGCCCGCGGCATCAAAGAGAACAACGGCGGCGCCGACCCGCGCGTCACCGTGCACCTGATCTACGCCATGGCCGTCCCCTGCGCGCAGACGGGCAATTGCCTGTACTACCTCGACGACGCGGGGGTAGACATTGTCAAGGACTACATCAAGGAGGCCGCGCGCCGGCACTGGCTCGTCGTCCTCGACGACCAGCTCGGCCTGTCCGACCCGGTCACCGAGGTCAAGCGCATGATCGACAAGGGCTACCTCAAGTACGACAACGTCGAGGTCGCGCTCGACCCCGAGTTCCGCGCCGCGCCCGGCCAGCCCACGCCCGGCATCCCCATCGGCACGGTCACGGCGGCCGAGCTCAACAAGGCCAGGGCCATGCTCAACGCCTACGCCGCGCGCCACGACGAGCTGCACCGCAAGATCATGATGGTGCACCAGTTCCGCACGGACATGATCACGGACAGAGGGACGCTGCGGCAGGACCTTTTCTACGTCGACACGGTGTTCATCGCCGACGGCTTCGGCGGCCCGGGGCTCAAGGCGCACATCTACGACGAACTGCTTGGACCCGACGTGTCGCAGGGCATCCATTGGCGCGGCATCAAGCTGTTTCCCTTCAACCAGTACGAGGGCGCCGGGCACGGCGACTTCCCGGAGATGACGTGGCCGCAGGTCTTCGGGCGCGAGCCCGCCGTCGACACCGATGGACTCAAGTACGTCGTGCGGCCGCTGCCGAACGTGGTCGTGATCGCCTAAATGCTTCCAACTTGACTGTACGGAATAAGCCTGCGACTGCAGTCGCATGGCAGCGTACGGCGACTGCGGTCGCGCGACGTTGCGTGCGAGGTTCGCATCCCGCGACTATTGTTTGGAAGCATTTAGGGTAAGATTATAGACGCTACCATTTCCAGCACATCGGCCGTCGCCCGGGAGCCGGCCACGGCGGAGGGGCGCCTCTCGCTCGGGTGGCGCCTGGCGCGCGACGTGGGGCTGCCGCTGGCGCTCACCCGGCTGGCGCTGCTGATCGTGACGCTCACGGCTCGGCAGTGGCCGCCCGCCGTGCGCTCGCTCATCCTGCCCGACCCTGGCCGTTTCCACTCGGGCGCCCCGGCCGACGGCGGCCCACTGCTTTCGGCATGGTACCGCTGGGACGCCGAGTGGTACCTGCGCATCGCGGGGAACGGGCCGCAAATGGGGTACAGTAGCTACTGGGTGAACGCGGATCACCACTTCAGCGCTTTTGCCTTCTTCCCGCTGTACCCGCTGGCCGTGCGCGTGGCGGCCGCGGTCGTGCCCGGCGCGCTCGACGCGGCGCCGGCCGGGGCGCCCGCGCAACCACGGCTCATCCTCGCCGCGCTGGTCGTCTCCAATCTGATCTTCGCGCTGGCGCTCGTGGCGCTCTACATGCTGGCCTTCGCCCGCGCGGGCCCGGCGGCGGCGCGCCGGACCACCTGGTTGCTGTGCCTGTTTCCGACGAGCGTCTTCTTCTCGGCCCCCTATAGCGAAGGCATGTTCCTACTGTGGCTGGCGCTGTTCTTCCTGACGCTCTACCGTCGCCAGTGGTGGCTGGCCGGCCTGTGTGGCGCCCTGGCCGCCGCCACGCGCTCGCTCGGCGTCCTGCTCGTCTTGCCGTACCTGGCGGCCTACGCGCAACAAGCCCTCACCCTCCACCCCCCTCTCTCTGACCGGGGGAGAGGAGGGTGGGGGGTGAGGGCGCTCTTGCCCGTCGCGCTGATCCCCTGCGGGCTGCTGGTCTATATAGCCTATCTCGGGCTGGTTTGGCGCGATCCTTTGCGGTTTCGCGCGGCCGAGGACGCATGGGGGCGCTCATTCCAGCCCCCATGGGTCGGCATCTACGACGGTCTCACCTGGTCGTTACAGCGGTGGCCGCACCTGGGGCAGCCGAACTGGCGTGGGCTCACCGACGCGATGTTCGCCCTGGTGTTTCTGGCGCTGACGGCCCGGGCCTGGCGCGAATGGGACTGGGCCGAGCGCGCCTACGCCGTGGTGTTCTGGATGTATGCGCTATGCCCGGCGAGCCTCGCCAAGGACCATTACTACTCCGACACACTTATTTCGATGGCGCGCCTCCTCCTGACGCTCGCGCCCCTGTGGCTCTGGCTGGGACGCTCGCGCGGGCGCACCCTCGCGGTCGCCCTGCCCTCGGCCCTTTTCTTCCTCGTCTACGCCGGCCGCTGGGTCCTGGGCGGATGGATCGGATAATTTTCTGTGATTGGTAGGGCGCGAACACGTCAGGCGCGCGATGCCGTGGGCACAAACCTTTCAAGGTCCTTTCCCTTCCATGCGCTTTCAAGCACAGGTCTATCGCGCGTGCGCTCAACGTCGTGGCTCCTCCCTGTCCTCCTGCCCTTCATCTTCTTCCTGCCTTACCTCGGGGGCCGCGTCGTGCCGTTCGGCGTGGATATCGTGTTGCTGAACTATCCCCTGCTCTCGCTCGTGGCGCACGCCCTGCGCGCTGGCGCGCCCCTGCTGTGGAACCCCTATAGCGGGGGCGGCTATCCGCTGGCGCCCTTCAGCGCCCTGCCCTTCTATGCCCCGACGTGGCTGCTGATGGTCCTCCCCGTCGCCGCCGCGATGAGTTGGACCTACGCGCTCGATCTCGCCATCGGCGGGCTGGGCGCCTACGCGCTCGCGGCGCGGCTGGGGGTGCGGCCGGCGGCGCGCCTGGTCCCGGCGGTGGCCTACCCTTTCAGCGGCTTTATCCTGGCGCACGTGCTGGCCGGGCACTTCCTCGAGGTCGGGCTGATGTCGTGGTTCCCGGTGGCTCTGGCCGCGCTGCACCGGGCGCTCGACGCCACGTCCCAGGGGGAGGCGCTGCGGCGCGGCGCCCTCTGCGGGGGCGCGTTAGCCATGCTCGTGCTGGCCAACGGGGTGAGCTGGCTCATCTTCGTGGGGTATCCGGTCGCCCTCGTCGCGCTCGCGCTATCATTGCGCGCCCTGCATGTGGCGAGGCGCCAGGGCACGGCCGGCCCTACCGTGGCCCGGTGCGCGCTGGCGCTGGCGGCGGCCGGGGCGGTCGCCCTGCTGATGAGCGCGGCCGTGCTGCTGCCCCTGCAGAGTCTGGTCGGCGAAACGCTGCGTGGTAGCGGACCGATGAGCTTCCCGCGCTTGACGCGCACCTCCGAGCCGCTGGCCGGGCTGGTCCTGGCCGTCGCCCCCGGCATCTTCGGCTCCGACGTGGCGGGCACGTATTGGTTCCCCAACGGCGACACCTATTTCCAGGAGGTCTACACCTATATCGGGCTGCCCGTCCTCGCGCTTGCCCTGGCCGGCGCGGTGGCGGGGCGGCGCCGGGGCCTCGTCAGACTCTACGCCGCGCTCGCGGTCCTCGGGCTCCTGCTGGCGCTGGGCGCGCAGACACCCCTCTACGGGCTACTCTACCACCTCGCGCCCGGCTTCGACGTCGCGCGCACCCCTGCGCGCTGGATGCTCGTGGTCACGCTGGCCGTCGCCATGCTGGCCGGGCGCGGCGCCGACGTCCTCCTCGGCTCCGCCATCCGGCGCCGCGCGGCGCCGCGCCCGGGCCGCCACCCTATCGACCATCGACCATCGACCATCGACTATCCTCTCCGGCCGCCGGCGTTGCTCGCGGCCCTGGCCGCCCTGCTGCTGCTCGGGCTACTGGGCGCCGCCGTCGCGGCGACGCTCCCGCTCGACCACGCGCGCGCGGCGTTGCGGGGCGTGACGCTCGGGCCGGCCCTGGCGCGCTTGCTCGTCGTGGCGCTGGCGACGGCGCTGGCGATCCTCACCGTCGCCCAGCTTCCGCGGCCGGCGGGGGCGGCGCTGCTCATCGTCCTCGTCGTCGCCGACCTGTGGAGCGCCAACAGGCCGCTGGTCCACCCACTCGATCCCGCGCCCTACTATCGAAACGCGGCGGTGGAGTTGACGCGGACGCGAGGAGGGGCGGGGCGCATGTGGTCGCTCGACCGGGCGGCGCCGTTGCGCCTGGGCATGATCGACCGGCGGACGCTCGACATCGAGGACTTCGCGCCGCTCACACTCTCGAGCTACTACCTCTTCACGCACCCCGGCGCCAAGCTGGGCCAGATTGATACGGGCATGGCGCGCGCCGACGACATCGCGCCCTACAATGGCCGCATCGCGGCGCTGCTGGGCGTGTCGATCGTCCTGTCGCGCCGCCCCCTGCATGACCCGGGGCTCACACTGCTGGGGGTTGTGCGCGCGCCGTACTATGGCCTGCTCAAGGGCGACTGGTCGCATCCCGAGGCGCATCCCGGACCTGCCTACGCCTACAGGGTGACGGCGCGCCTGCCGTTCGCACTACCGCTGTACACCATGCGCGTTGCGCCCTCCGCCGGGGTCCGCGCGGCCGTCTTCGCGCCCCATTTCGACCCCCTGCGCGAGGCCCTGCTCGACGACGCGCCGGGGTCCGCGCCCGCGTCCAACCCTCTGCTCGAGGCGTGGCGGCTTGGCCTGCGTCCCCCGGCGTCGCGGCCGATGGTCGTGGGACCAGGTGTCGTGCAACTCGGGCGGTCGGAGAACGGCGTCGCGCTGCGTACGACGATGCGGCGGACGGGGGTGCTGCTGCTCGACCAAGTCTACGACAAGGACTGGACGGCGACGGTCGAGGACGAGGCGACGGACGGGCGCCCTTTGAGAGGGACGCAGGTCTACACCGTCTCCCTGCGTCGCGCCGACGGCCTGCTCACCGCTCTACCCCTGACGACTGGGACGCACAGGGTCACGCTCGTCTACGCGCCGCCGTCGTACCCCCTCGGCGCGCTCCTCTCGCTGCTGGGCTATGCGGTGGTCATGGCCGCGACGCTCGCGGGGCTGCGCGAGCGGAGGTCGTGGGCGCCCCAACGACCGGCCGGCGCGTAGCCCGACTGACGCTTGGACTGCCATAACATAACCTCCTACCATGCAAAAGCCCCAACGACTGGCCGGCGCGTAGCCCGACTGGCGCGCCGGCCGGGACCGGTTGGACGAGGGCGAGGGCGAGGCTAATGCGGCTCCGCGCCCCAGATGAGGTGCTCTACGCCCTCGTTGTCTTTCCAGTAGAGCGTGACCCTGTCCCAGTCCGCGTAGGAGGTCATGGATGGGTTGTAGGAGTAGTCGTTGTACTCATTGAACGGCTCCGAGCCGGCCGGGCACGTCTGGGCGGCGGAGCCGGGCTTGCACCATATGATCGAGAGCGCATCGCTCGCGCCCCCATTGGCCGCGATTGTCTGGGTATTTGTGACATTGGCGCTGAACGCGATCGCGACATCGGCCCCGGCTATGGGAGCGGTGGGGGTGTAGATAGCGGCCGTCCAGTTGTTGTTGTCGAGCGGGGCGCTGAACCAGTTCTGGGGCCGCGTCGTATCGGCACCGAACCAATAGCGCACGATCAAATCTTTGGCCGCGGCGTTTGCCTTGTCGGTATTGACAATCTGGATCTTGGGCACGATGTATCCGTCGCAGGGGTGGCCGGGGTCGCCGACCTGATACCGAATCTTCAACCCCTTTGGCGCGCCCTTCGGTAACCCCGGTATAGGCGTCGGATTACTGGCCGTTGTCGGCAGCGGCGTGGGCATCGTTGCCTGGCACGCTGTCGCGGTCGCCGTGGCGACGGCCGTGCTTGTCGTCGTCGACGTTGGCTTATTGGTAGCGGTCGGCAGCGGCGTACTCGTCCCTGTTGGAGGCGTCGCCGAAGGTGGCGGGGGCGGGGTGGCGCCGCCCCTCTCTGGGTCGTCCTCGACCGTCGCCGTCCTTGTAGCCGTCGCCGTCCTTGTAGCCGTCGCCGTCGCCGTCGCCGTCGCCGTCCTTGTAGCCGTCGCGGACGGCTCCCTGGTCTCCGTCCCAGCGGGCGCGGCCGGCGCGGCCGGCGCCTGCGTGCTCGTCGGCGGCGCTATCACCACGACCACGACTGGCGGGGATGTCGTGCTCGTCGGGGTAGCGGCCGGGGCGCTCGTCCCAGTCTGGGTGGGCGCTGCGGTCCCGGGCATACCCGACGGCGACGCGGCCGGGGACGCGGCTCTATCAGGGGGGACGGTCGTCGCCGGCGTCGGGGAGGGTGTGGTCACGGACCTGGCTAGCGGCGCGCCCGTGTGCGTCGCGACAGGCGAGGGCGCGGGCCGGTTGCCGGGACGCTTCGATGGCGGCTGGCCGGACGACAGGGGGACATCGCGCTCGATCTCGCGGGCCTGCATCGTCCCATGCCCCGTCGGGGACCCCGATGCCTCGACGCCCTGCCCAACGCGGTAGGCCGCGATTGTCGCGAGGCTCACCCGCACGATTGTGCCCAGCCCATTCTCATCCACGACGGTGATCGTCCCGGCCTTGCGGTCCACCCGCGCCACCGTGCCCTCGACATCGATGCGCGCGACGCGCGCGGCGACGACCCGCACGGTTGTGGCCGCGAGCGCGCCCGCGCGCCCGAGGGCGACCTGCATCTCGATGGCCTGGCCGATCACCAGGCGAGGCACGCGGGATTGCGGGCCGTTGGAGGCGGCCGAGGCGAGGGCCGGCCCGAACAAGGTAGCACCGTGTTGCGCGGCCGCCGGCTGGACGTCGGACGTCACGAGCGCGCCGGAGGCATCGACGACGATGGCCGCGCCGTTGACGCCGAGCACCTCCGCTCGCCCGTGGTCGAGCGTGCGCGCAACGACGCCACGCACGCGCCAGTGCTTGCTCGCCCCCCCGACCCCTCCCGAGCGCCAGTGCTTGCTCGAGAGCGAGCGCACGAGCAGGCGGGCATGGCCATGCGCATCGGCGGAAACGGCCAGCGTGTCGCCCGGATGCAGACCCCGCTCCTGCGCGCGCGACGAGAAGCGCAGGGGGATGAGGACCTCGCCGGCCGTGGCCAGATCGCCCGTCTGCCCCGCGTCGTGCAGGGCGACGAGCGTGCCGGTCCCGCGCCAATGCTTGGAGAACGTCCGGTGCTGATCGATCGATGGGCCGGCGGCGCGCGGCGGGGTCGCCGCGGCGGGCCCCAGGCCCAGCCCGAGGAGTGTGAGGGTCGTCACGCTGGCGAGCGAACGCCCTAATGGTCTGGCGCCGAGGCTCATACTCCGTGTCTCCTTGCCATGCTCATACTCCGTGTCTCCTTGCCATGCTCATACTCCGTGTCTCCTTGCCATGCTCATACTCCGTGTCTCCTTGCCATGCTCGTACGGCGCTGTCGAACGTTGGGGCGTGTGTCCGGGTCGATAGGGTCGATAGGGTCAATAGGATCGCTCAGGTGGTCCGTGGGATAGTCTGACTCAG
>JAABUP010001348.1_pt1 | contig 51426 bp, 63 predicted proteins | sample 5559201 | NCBI WGS metagenome assembly JAABUP01 (sample SAMN10711887, study PRJNA513373) | rock metagenome | isolation source: Antarctica rocks | place: Antarctica | reverse complement strand
GATGACCCTCTGGCAGCCTACGATGTAGATGTCAGACAAGAGGGCCTGGCCATACAGGAGTACCTCATGCTACTGCAGCAACGGCAGAAGCAATGACATCCACAATTACAGACACTGACTGCTTTACAGTCATTCCTGGAAATTTGTTACATCTGATCCCGTCGGCAGCGCAAATTGCTAATGCAGTATCAAGTTTGACCAGACTGGTAGCCACTATAGTGCGCTCACTGTCAGATGACAAATAGAGTTTTCCTGCGCATGGTCATGTCTTGTCTGAACCTTTAATAGCGCTTCTTTTGCTTGTCTGAATGCTACAGCTGCTTGGCATATGTGTACACCCCTTTATGAGCTTTCTTGCCCATCCATCCTGAACACCAACAATGCCCAGCTGACCATAGTCAACAAATACAAGGTTTGAGGGCAGCGTCAAAGCAGCATTGCAAGGTGCTGTGGCCTGAGTCACATCAAACTTTTGCATGTGACAAAACCTTGAAGTGCAGTGTTCACATCATACGTCCTGCAAACACTGTCGAGCCACTTCATGTTGCAGACACTCACCTGCATCTACATATTGAACCAGTAAGGGGCATGGTCGATATTTGCTGTCTCCTAGTCCTGCATGCAAGACTCTCATGATGGCCAAGCAAGTGTCCAGCCCTGCATGGTCACAATGCCAGAGTGGAAGTCACCCTCATGAAAGATCAAGACTTAGTCAAGCAACAAATGTCAGGTGTATTTGACAAAGACAGTGCTTCACTTGGATGAAGCAATACATACTGCATCTGTGCATGCATGCACTGCACATGCATTACTCTGCCAAACTAGCAGTGCACAGCAAAGTAGGAACATGATGAAGTGTGTACCAATGAAGTCTGCCAGCTGCAGGGGGCCCATTGGCTGATTTGTGCCCAGCTTCATGCCATTGTCAATATCTTGTGCTGTCCCAACACCCTGCACAGCGAAGCTTGCAAAAACTGCAAGAGCTTTTGAATGCATTATCATTATCATTATGCATGCGTACAGCTTTTACACGTGTCTCCTGCCAATGCAGATGCACCAAAAAGGCACTTGGTGCTGGTACATATGTCACATATACAGATGCGCCTCAGACACATCAATTTGTACAACAAAGACTGGCAGAGTGCTTGACCTTCTCATTTCTGCCTGCTGAGTTGCAAGACTTATACATAGTATATGTGCATCATACACCGTAGGGCCAGGTCTCAAGCATGTACCTCCATGAGCGTATAGAAGGCTTCATTGATCATAGGCATCAACACTCTGTTCACAATGAAGCCGGGTCTGTCATTGGAGTTGCACACAGTCTTGCCCAAGTGCTGTGCAAAGCTATCAGCAGCCTGGTGGACCTGATTGCAAGCACACCAGCAAGTTTGAGCATGTATGTACGCTGAGAGCAAGTTGTTAGCACAACACGCAGCTCAGAGAACAGCATTTGCCATCCATGGGGTTGCACTGATTCTTGATGGGACACATGGCAGCGGCCTTGTTGACAGCAGGACTTGACAGCCTTCACCCAGCTCCAGGGGCAAGGTGTGCAACCCTGACATGGGCCTTCTTCTTGCAGTACATTAGCGCCTTGTGTCAGAGCTAAACTGCCTTGAGACAGATCCTGACGGTATGTGGGCACAGCCCTCCCATAGAGGGCCTGCTTGACTGTGGTTGTGCACAAGAGGCTGGATGCGCTAGGTGATCATACCGCATGCAGGACCTTTTGGTTTCATGTGATATTATTGAAGACATTGGGTGTTGGCGCAATGCAGCTTACAGCTTGATGTGAGAGATACACAGGCAGCTGCAGACATGCAGCAGGGCCCGGCAAAGGGTAGAACAAAGGCCTGAGAGCGGTGGAAGCTTACCTCATCTGACGTCTGCATGCCTCTGATCAGCTCCACAAGCTTCATCACAGGAACAGGGTTCATGAAGTGCATGCCCACCTGAGCTGCAATGTGAAATGTAGTTTAACCAGTGTGTTGTGTGGACAGCTAGGCAAGGCATGCTTGACCAGCGCTCGCAGCAATCAAACAGCGCAAATGCATTCATGGATGCAAGTAGCAGGACTGTTGATAGTGATTGGGTGTTATATGAGTTTCCGGCGCACCACTTGCTGAGGTCTCTGCGTCGCTGTTGCAATTCTGGTGATGGAAATTGAACTTGTGTTGGACGCCAGCACTGTAGCTGGCCCTGTAATCTGATACAACAAGCCAGTGGTAAGGCCATATCAGTAAGATGAGTTTGTCAGCATGAATATGGAAACTGAATACATGAGCAGGCGTAAGTTTCAGCTGCTGGCGGGCGCTGAGTTGGTCGCACCCGGCTCAGCTGCTCAAAGATGCTTTGCTTTACTTTCTCATTCTCGCTAACAGCCTCGATGACAAAGTCGGCCTTGCCTAGAGCCTGCAAAGGCGAAATAAGAGTCAGCTTGAGAGCAGGTACCAAAGCAGGTAGGATGCGGCCTGAGGGCAGGACCTTTAATGACAAATCCGCCCGAATCCGTTCTGTAGCCAGAGCTGCTCCTTCTTGTGTGATCTGGCCCTTTTGTACTTGCCGAGCAAGCGATCTATGGATGGTTGCGGATCCTCGATCAAGAGACTCCTGACTGACATCAGCCAAAATCACAGGCACTCCCTTCGCCGCTGCTGTTTGTGCTATACCGGCTCCCATCTGGCCAGCACCGACCACCCCAAGGAGTCGAGGAATCTTGGGCGCGATGCTGCTAGCCATGCAGGTTATTGCACCGCCGGCGCGGTCAAGACATGTGCTCGGCACGTAAGATGTTGCGGCAAGCCGGGGTGCTTCACTGGCCGCTGAGAATACGGTGGCGGTGGTGCAAGCTCGTCGGGAAGCTCTGCTCGACTCTGCTGGTTTGACAAGGGCTTTAATGGGAATCGCAATGCTGCTGAAACTGAAACGCCAGCACGGCCTTCTGCCTGATGCGATAGACTTCTGCGCTTTTGCCTGGTTGCCTCTTAGTACTCTGAAGGGAATTTACGCTGGTTCATGGGGAAGCTCAGGTGAAGCACTAGTGATGCTCGTCAGTCCGAAGCTGCTTGTTTGTTGAGTCGCCTATTTCGGCATGCCGCTCTGCGTAAAACACTGGCAAGGCCTTACTTGACGGTCAGGTGTACTGACATACTACTTGACATGTAGTTCGCACGTGGACAGCCCGCCGCCCTTTGCCTTCGTGACACCAGATCAGCAAATCAAGCCTTTTGGCAGGAGCTTGGGGCCCAAGCATGCACACCTGCACCCTTCGAATCTCCGGGTGGATGATATCCCAGGGTCAAGACCGAAACAGCACTGTTTCAATACTCCGCCACGGCTTACAAATCCTCTTGAACCTCACTACCGCTTGCCACACCACAACCACCCTCAGCCCGCTGCGCCTGTGCCCAAGTTCATCAAGGACCCTCTCGACAACTCTGACATTCCTGGGGCACAGGTGAGATACACCTGCTGCTGAGGATCAGCGCAACACAGCGCTGTCACACTTCTGCCAGATGCTAGTCATAGCCTTGCAAGAAAGATGTCAGACATGGTCTTTCACCCAGGCCTTCTGACGAGCATGCACAGCATCCCAAGCACTGCAGCTACTGTGCCAATCGCACAGCCAACACTCACGTGTACATCTTCCATGAGCATCTCAGGTCAACACTGATCATCATATCCTTATGTAGGCGTCGCCGCGCCTCCAGACTCAGCAGTACAAGCAGAACTTCAGGCTTGACTGCTCTGATGTGGATGGGGCAGCGCCTGCCTGGCAGCCGGACTGGAAGAGAGCTGCAAAGGCCCGGCATGCATCCCTCAGGCCTGCCACTGCTCCTACACACAGACACCCAGAACGAGCTGTCAGGTGCTGATCACTCTGCTATAGCTGTGTGAATGCAGTGGCTCTTGGCAGTACAGGAACAACAGTCTGCTACATGATGCTGACTTCTCATGTAAACAAAATTGCAGCTGCATGCAGTCAAGAGGCATTCATCTGCGCTGACCTGACCTGCTATGCAGATATCCTCCTGCTGCACCCCTGCTTACAGAAACAAACTACCACCTGTTGATTCATGTCGCAGCATGAGCTATGTAACAGCTTATGCCCTGTGAGCTGTTACACTCAGCGCTTAGAGGCCCATGTGCCGGCAGATCAATATTCTCTTGCTCTCATGGTATGTACACACAAAAACATGCACTGCTGGCTTGTATGGGTAAGTGCTGTCTTTGGTTTGCAGGCCTTCCAACTATGTCAGTGACATAGAAAGGACCTCGCCCTGGCACCCCAGCAATGCTGATGCTCATCTCTCCAAGGTGAGCTGGCCAATGCATCGTGTTCGAACACCACCTGTCTTGAGCGTGCGTGCCTCAGTCTGTCCATAAGACTATCACATGACATTACTGTGACATCATTATAACATCAGTGTAGGAATGCAGTAGCGCCCATGGTGTTCATGTCTCATCTGACCTTGTATTGTCAACATGGCAAGTTGCTATCATTGAGGCAGGCAGCACAGTTGGACCACTTGCTCTTTAGCTGCCAGCGTTCTAACATGTAGATGGCTCATCTGCACTGCACCCCTTATCATGATTGTGGTCAGCAGGGCTGCCAGGTCAACACTGTGTTGTATGCGGTGCGACCATGTGATTGTTTGCCTGATCTTCTTGTGTAGGTGCATGCAGCTGATGTAGCTGCCAGCAGCCATGCAGCAGCTCAGCAGCTGTTACAGCAGAAGGTGGCAAATGCCAGTCCAACAGCAGTTGCAACCCTTTGGCGCCAATTCCGCCAATTTGACCGGGAAGCCAGCGGCAAGTTGACAACCAGCGAGTTTGCCAGAGTGTTGCAGAGCAGCAAGCTGCTGCTCAGCAATGCAGAGGTGCTCAGAGTGGCAGACGGGATGGCTGACTGTCATGGCTTGATGGACTACAGGTGTGTGACACACATGCTGCAGTCACAGAGTTTACACAACCCTAGGCCGCAAACAGCCGGCTCAGCTGGTTTAGATGCCAGGAAGCCGCCACTTGCAAGGTCCAGTAGCTCATCAGGAACCGCTACAGGTTCAAAAGAAGCTGGGCTGGGGCCAAAGCGCGCTCAGCATGCAGATCAGCAGGTACAGCCAGCATCAGTCAGCTCTGCAGCTGTTGATGCAGCTGATAGACAACAGCTTGCAGGCAGCAGATCCAAAATGAGTAAACATGAGTCAGTTTGTGCAGCGCTGCAGCAGGTGCCACAGCAGCCACCTGCGTCATCAGCTTCTGCTGTCACTGCAGATCAGCAGGAGCACAGGGCTGATGCTGCCCCCTATCAGGCTATCACAAACCCATTAGGGTATGTTGCAGCAGCCCCAGGGCATCTTGAGGTACCCCCAGCACCTGCTGTTGTCAAAAGTAAGGGTCCGCCTCAGCAGAAGGTGCCCTACTTCTTCAGCAAGGGGCAGGTCAACATGGAGCAGCCCTACAGGTGGATGCCTTCAAAGGATAACACCACCATCCAACCTGCTGGACCCAAGGGGCAATTTGTGCGGCCCTGGACAGCACGGCAGGCTGCAACCATGCCTGCCCAGGTTGGGCTTGCCAATACCTGCTTGTGCTCACCATGTTGCGCGTCGGCATATATAGGTTTTGACACTACGTTTTGCAGCGAAAAGTCCTCGACTGACTGAAACACTTGTGTTGGGATTGAAATCCTAAGTGTGTTATCAACCTGATCTCCGCTTTCATGGTTGCCCACGCAGTACACCCAAAATACAAGCAACTTGTGCAGAGCTGACAGCATTCAGCTGCATTTTTACAATTTTAATATTATTATACTTATATTGTAGTTTAAATTGGTAATGATTATGTTATGACTTATGCATGTTGACTTACATGTGATGCTGCAGGGAAAGCAACATGCTGGGCTCGATCCTGTGGCATTATGTGCTGATGCTGCCAGAACAGAGAAAGCCTTCTTTGATGACTCCCGACCTTATCAGAGGCCTGTTCCAGCAGTTGCTTCGTTGGACGTCAGTCACAGGCAAGCAGTCTCTTGTTACACATGCACAGTCGCATCATGCGCTGCCCTTGTCTGTTCACGCTTTTTTCCAGCCATGTTAGAAGACAGCAAAGTCCTCATGGTGCAAAGATTAGCATGCTGTACAGCCACATCAGCATCACAGATGCACAGCAGCTCAGACAGAGCTGGCTTCTTTGCCCAGCGGCATGTTGAACATGTTTGATTTGACCTTCAAAGCATGCCTGTGGGTCAGGCAGCTTTTTTGAGCTGATTCACAAGCTTCGCATTATCAACATGGCACTTGCTGAATCAAGTCAAGAGCTCATGCAGATAGTGGTATGATCCAACCACATTTGTCATTTCAGTGTGGTCCTGTTGCTGCAGAGACTCTCCCACAGTCCGCAGGCAAAAAGGCAGTCTGTTGGAGGACATGATGACCATAAAGCGCTTGTAGTACTTGTACATAACATGATCATCGTTATACGCTCATGGTGACTATCATACACATGGGATAAGGTCACTACCAAGCGCTGCTGTTGGACAAGTTGGTGGTCACCCTGTTGTCATTGTAGCTTTGGGCCGGTTATGAACCCCTCTTTGGCTGGAGATTTTCTGCAGTATCTAGGACTTGGTCCGTACAAAGTTTTGCAATTGAATGTATGCTGTTCCGGCTCAAATACGAGGTGCTACCATCACGCCTGTACAGGAATAAAACTCAGAATGTACAGTATGCTACTGAGAGCTGATGTTGCTGTGCTGTCACAGGATATAGACATATGCCAGAGGTACATTACAAGGGCTACCGCTGTTAGCTCAAACGTGTGACTTGTGTCTGAACACATCATCAAAGTTTCAACTCTCGCATCTGGTACATTACACACTTGGCAGCATACAACGCCCGAGTATAGTTCTGTGACTACGTTGTTACACTAGTTGTCCTGATTTAAAAAAAGCGCTGTAAAGAGAGAATGTGGCATATGCATATGTGCCTGTGTGCAGAGTACTTATAGCTTGCAAGTGTTAAGATAAAACAAACGCAATGCTGCAAACAACAGAAGTATAAAACCGTAAACTGCCTCATACGCTGATGTGATGAATGCTTTGTTCGCAGTGGTTCTAGCATACCACATAGCCAGCAATGCTGCGCAACAGACGTAAACCTTGCAAACGGCAGTGTTCTTATGTTCTGCAGATGATCTAACTATCTGTGCCTGGCGACTTGCAAGACATACTAAATTGAATGAAAACACAACAGCTGCTGTTGATACACTATGGGCAAAGATGCATGGGCAAAGGATGGTGTGTGTGCCAAACTGGACTGCTGTTGTCAAAAGCGCAGAAAGTTGGTCAACTTGGGTTTGACAGCGGCAGCGACATGACGCAGTCGCAACATCATGGCAAGCATGCCTCTGAGATGACTGCCCCTAGCGCCTGAAAGTAGTTTTCAGTTGCGCTGCTGCTCCGAGTCTGTGGCACCCCGACCCCTGATGACTAGCACAGCTAGCTCACTGCATTTCTGACTGCATTTCTGGCTGGTTCTTACGCTTAGATTGTGGTGCAAGTGGTGCTGTCTCATCAGAAGCTCCAAGCGAAGCTACTCCAGCTGTACCAGCCATCAAAGCCACTGTAGCTCCCTGAAAAGAGTATTCAGCAAAGAGTAGGTAAAACAGTTTAAAAAGAAGCTTGCTTGGCATACACTACGTTGAGCACACGTGCGGGCTGAGCAGACAATATGCTGTGATGCCATTGAAGACCCAGCAAGACGCAGGCAGACACAAGAGTAGTGACCAGCAGACTACTGCTCACCTGAGCAACCACACGTGCTCGCATCATATGCTGTGACAAGTTTTGATTGCCCTGCAAGCACATCAATGTCAAGCACATCAATGTCAACACTGACAGAAAGAAAATCAGTCCCACTCTGCTGACAGTTTACGCTGAGATGCTGACCTTTTTAAAAGCCAGTAAGCCTCCCAGCAAAATAGCTGCAGTTCCTCCAGCGCCTGCACACAGCAATCGTACACGCTGGTATCTGCCTGCCATCAACAGCTGCACACATTTCTCGCAAGAGCGTATAAGGCCCCAAAAATATACGAGAGCGTCCTGAAGGTGAACACCCACCGACTAATACCCAAGGAGATCGTCGGCGAGGCAATACATAATCGTCCATCTCATACTGATTCATTGCTTTGGTTGGGTTGTCTTTGGTGTCTGTAACGAAGGATCCAAGTTGTTCACACTTGACATCAAGCCACGTTGACCGGAGTAGCTTCACGGCGACCGTACGGGGGGCGCTGAGTCACGGTGCGAGAGACAAAATGCTTGCTTGATCGTTGCCTTGCAGGCAATGCCGGCGTGATCAAAGATGATTGGTCTCGTGTCAGCATGCTACACCGTACAACGCAGACTTTACAGATGTGCACTGAGGTTTCCGCCAATCACAAGCAAGCCAGCTTAAATTAAGCGCTTGTACAGCTGACGCCTTAAGATGGGTTGCAGGCAGTCCAAAGAGGGTTCAGGTGAACCATGTGTCAAGACCGCAAATGTTTGCACACAGTGCCAAGCAAATCCGTATCTGCCGGTGCAAGCACTTTCTGACTTTCAAACTGCCTGGAAATTTGCAGAGCAAACCTCTCAGCAGAACAGCACTTTGATCTGGCTGACTTTCATAAGGCTGCCACAGTACTATGCAGCTTTCTATACATCAGGCTATACCAATGTCCAGTCGATCATTGGGCTAACAGACAACCACCTCAACGTCATACAGCGGTGCTGTCCTGACGGCATACCATCAGAGCACAGGCATATCATTCTGACCGCAGCAGAACAGTTGTCCTCTCAATTGTCACCTGCTGTGCATAACACAGCTGTCTCTGCAACTCCTCCTTGGCTGGAGTCCAGCTTTGTAACAGCGACACATGTGCAGCCGAGCACCAATGCTGCCAAACAAAACCCAGCTCAGCAAGGAATGGCAGATGCAGCACTGCAGACACAGGCCACACGACTTACTGAGAGTATTGTTCTTGGCAGCACCTGGTCATCATACAGCAGCGCCAAGTCCTCAGAAAGTGACCTGGATAGTCTTCCAGCTGACACCAGGACAGCTTTGCCAACCAGCACTGTGTCATCAGCTCATCAGCAGCCTGAGTATGGTCACAACAGTGCTGCTGACGCCATTGGCAGACCAGCACCCAGTCAGGATCAGCTGCAAGTGCTGTACAGTCAGATGGAGGCTGACTACAAGAAGCTTCAAGACAGACCAGCTCATGCCAGAGCTGGTGTTAGGGCTCACTCTCACGCTCCACGCAAGGAAGCAGTGACAGTCTCCACTCCAGCTGAGCCAGCACATGTCGTCAGTCGCTCACATCATCCAGCACCAAAGGCAGCAGTGAGTTCTGGGTATGGTCAGCCAACGCATGAGGTAGCTGCTGCAAGCAAGAAGAGGCTTGGTGAAGCAGCACCGCAAAGGGAGATCAGTACAGCTGTGGCTACGGCTGTGGTGGGTAGGGTTGAAACAGGTGATGCAGGTGTCAGTGGACGCACAGGGGCAGCAGCAGCTTTGAGGCAAATGAAGAAGGGCAGGAAGTCTTGGCCAGATGAGCCATTTGTCCAGGTGTTCACAAACTTCCATACGCTGGCACAGGTATGACAGTTTGTGCTGCTGGCGATGAAGATTCAAAAGGCATGTCTGCGCACACTGCTCTGCAGCAAGAAGCCCCTCACACTCAAGAAGCCACAGTGCATGCTTGAAAATATATGACACTCTAGTGTGCGTGACATTTGATGATGGAGTTTGTTACTCCATCAACAAATGTCACGCACAGCAAAGTTTCCAAATTCTGTTTAGCACATGATTGGGAACACTTCGTGTTACACGGCTGAACGTCAAATGCTGCTACCAACTTGCATCGGTTTCTAAGCGCATTCTGCAAATAGTTTTATCGTGCAACATTGCTTGCAGGATGCAGGATCAGGTACTGCTGTTAAACAGCCTTGTGCTCCTGATGCTGGGACAAGTCTGCAAAGCATCCAGGGACCTCAGCAGCTGATTGCAGCACAATATGGCCCAATTCCCGGCACAAAACAGCTCCAGGATCTGTCACCAGCAGTTTCGCAATCAGCTGCAGCTGTTCAGTCTGATTACAAGCGCAAGGACAGTCTCTTTTTGAAGCCCAGTCCTGCAGATGCATCAGTCACTGGGCTTCAGCCCAGCCAGCGTTCACCACCTCTGCTGCAATCCCATGCTCAGTCAAACGCTGCTGTTCAGATTCCACCGCCTGAAGCCAGTCACGGGATGCAGTCTGTGAGTCACCGCGCAGGCTTTGCCTCTTCCTCAATCTTGTACCAGTCGCCACAGGTCACACAGACCGCCCAGTCATCCCAGCATGTCTCATCGGTCACACATCAGTCGCTTGGTCAGACAATTAGTGGCAACGAGACTCAGCATACACAAAGCAGCGCGCACGAGACCTCTGCTGGCCACACTGCCGGTGTGCTGCACAATGCTGGGCAAGAGCAGGGCACAAGGGCAGGACAGCAACAGCCCTATACTGTACATGCCATGCAGCAGTCACGTATGGCAGAGTATACTGTCTCCAGCAGCCGTAGTGGCCATAGTGATTCTCAGACTGTCAGGACTAGCAGTAGTCACAGTGAGTTCAGTTTCAGGAGCAGTGTCTCCACAGCGCCGGTGTTCATGCCAGGTGACATCATGTCAGCCATGTTTCCTGGATCCCTTTCTTGCGATGATTGAGGGGTCAGTAGAGTGCAGGTTGCACTGCACTGCATCATTGTCCAACATTGATGCATATGTCCAGGAGCATAAAGGGCCATGATATGCGTGACGCACTGCTGCATGCAAGACCCTGGCATGACACAGCCGCAACATAAAAGGCCAGGAGTTGCTTTGACAGGCAGTCGACTCTGTACTTAGTGCTCAGCAGCGCTTTGTTGCCAGCAGCAGTTGTGGCTAACGCTGTCAATACTAGCAGCAGCATCTAGCTAGCATCATCAGGTGACAGGGGCTTGCCAATTGTGGTGAGTTTAGGGCTTATAGTTTAAGCGTCTGGGTTTTGCTGGCTGTCATGATTGTGTCACAGTGATGACCCAATCACTGAGCATTGAGCATTGAGCATACATGCAAGAAGCCATCTATGTTTATATACAGGTGCTGGGATTGCTGCTCAAGGCCCTGGATCCAGCTCAGCAGCAGCTGAGGCATTGAGAGTCATCAGAGCTGCAAAGCTGCACCGGCATGGCCCTCCGGCTCAAGGCCCTGCCTTGATTCAAGCACCTGCATCAAGGTACATTTGCAGGATTCACACTGGCTGTCAGGCATGTTTGCACTGGCAGCATATCTGCTTGACAGACTTTTGTCTGTTGTGCCATAGCAAAAGACTGACACATGTGGAATTTACCTGGGGTAGACATGTTGTGCTCTGCAGGCTGTATGCACCAGAGCAGAACGATGCGGTGCGGCAGCACATGCAGCAGATGGATGCTCAGATTAGACAAAAGGTGCAACAACTCCAGCAGCGACTGTGATATAAGATTCATGATCAGGTCTCAAGGCAGCTGAGATTTGTGTGTATTGTCATGCATCAGTCCATGTCTGTTGGTTTAGCCGTGGGCATTGTCTTGAAAACGAGTCTCTGCTGGTTGCATTGAACATTCAGCCTGCTTTCGCTTTATTCTACAGAGTGTGCGACACTGCATCTATTGGGTGCAATGACTTTAAGTGGTACAGCGCTGACACGTATCCTAGCAAGTAGGCAGTGTAACTCATCTTGATTTCCGGGGTTGACTATTGCTCTGCGGCATGCGTTGATGGTAATGACATTGCCTAGTGTTCAGCTGGACACACCCTGGTAGTGTACACATTGACGCCAAATGATCAACTCTGGTGTGAACACCAATGGACATTAAAATTATGGACATGGGCATTGATCTGGTGCGGTTGATTTTGGACTGCGCTGGTAAAGCTGGAAGTCATGCATACATATACGCAGTTGCGCATGTGACCAGATGCTCTGAGAGTCTAGGAATTACCGGACGAATACAGCGGTAAAGGCAGAGTGACGGGGACATGAAGTGCTACCACTAGGTGCTGCCAATCTTTCAGTTCTCACGCACTGTTGCTTCGCATGCGCGCTGTGAGCCCTGTCAAGGGTCAAGCAATGGCATAGCTCAGCTTATGGAAACTAGGCGTTCCAAGCGTAAAGAGGCTGCTGCGTCTGAGTCCCTTCCTCCTGAGCCTCGTAGCAAGAGAGCACGCCGAGCACCGGCGGAGAGCAAGGCCAAGGCCAACACGAACACTAAAGCCAAGGCCGAGATACCAAGCGCAGGAACTAGTGGAAGTGCGGATCCAAGCACCGTTCAAGGTCCCATACCCGCTGTTCCAACTACCACAGGCTCAATACAGGGGCCAGCGGCTTCCGAGCCTGCGGAAGCATCAGCTTCCAAGTTCGACGAGGCAGAAGATCGCAGGAGCGACGCAGACCTTAAGAAGCAGATGGGAGCTCGTAAAGACCTTGCAGAGGCCCAGGAACGTGCAGCGATGGAGCAGGTGAATGAATGGCTACATGTTGAGGTTGTGAGCACAGTCGATGCGCAGCTGCTAACATCCAAAAATTCCCTGTCACAGGAGAGGAGAGCAGCTGAACTGTTTGGAACAGCTCAAGCAGCTGGGTGAGCTCACCTTGGACTGCTTTTTGACAGGCTGGCTTGTTTGACTTTGCCCTCACAACACTGTACACATTGAGTCCATCGTCATCAATGGCACATTTCAGTACTGATACCTGCTCTGTAGGCTGGGAGGTTTGTTCAGCAGATTTGGAGACTCTTTGGGTGGTCCTTTGTCTAGCTCAAAGCTGAAGGTATATCATGCTGAAAGCTTGCAAGCACATGGCTTGCATTTTTGGCCTTCACCTTGCCAGCGTTGAAAGACGCAGTCCACTGACTGCTATCAGGATTGTCCATAAGCCCTTGCTATAAGTTTTGTAGCTCACAAGCTCTTGCGACAAGTCTTGTACTTAAAGCACACGCAGCTCACACCAGCAGAGGCTACGTCAGGCATGGACACTTTGAGACAGTGTACGCTTAGTCCAATGGTGCTGCACTAATGCGCGTGCCTTCAAGGCAAGGCTTGATGTCACATAATCCAGCCTCGTGCATGCACGCCTATATTGCTGCATCTTCAAGTCAACATGTCTCATGTGCAGGGCATCATGAACTCTCTCAAGGAGGACGATGAGATAGTACAAGAGGCAGCTCTGAACGAGCTGACAGAGCTGATGTCCATGTCTAGTGAGGAGGCTTTGACAGTGCTGCCGCTGGAGCAGCTGGTGCCACAGCTCGTATGTCAGCCTCCTTGTTGACTGTTGTCTTGTGCTCGGTGGCAGTACATTGGCCGCTACACAAACAGGCTGCTGCGCAGCTTCAACTACTGTGATGATCAGTAGCTACACTCTGATGCACAAAGCAATTAGATATGTGTGACAAGCAGGCTGTCCAGTTGTCTGCTGAACTTTGTCTGGCTCTCAGGCTCAGCACACGTTTCATCACTGTGTTCATTATCGATGATTGACAATCATCACTGCCATTCCAACATCAAATTATTAATGTCATTGCGGCGCTTGCAACACTAGCATCATCAAGGAGCAGTGAAGGCAATCGACCCATAAATAGACTGGCAGAAGAAGTCTAGACTGGATCAAAGGTTGATGTTGTGCTCTGCAGATCTCTCTACTCAATGCAGAGCACAACTCCCAGCTTATGCTGCTGGGTGCGCGCAATCTGACTCTTCTAGCAGATGTACTCCCCACCATCTGCTCCTCAATAGTCAGGCATGGAGCTGTGCCGGCCCTGTGCGCCAGGTTGATGACTATTGAGTACATTGACCTGGCAGAACAGTCACTGCAGGCATGATCTCTGCTCTCACACTTGCTATCACTGCTCATGACATCCAACAGTTGTGGAAATCAGGTGTGCCCTCTGCGAATTTTGGTGCAAAGGAGGCCTGTTGTCTGACAAGACACAAGAGCTATTCACTGCACTTCTCACGTGCAACATGCAATTGCCAGTTTGCTGCATCTGCTGATGCGCTCAAACGCAGTCTCCACACCAGCATCATCTCAAAAGCTGTGCTTCTGCTGGGTGAGAGTCAGGTTGGACTCCAGCCAGTACTCATGCTTGTTACACTTGCACAGCCTGCCTCTGTCTTTGCTGAAACCTCTGTACAACTGCAGGCCCTGGAGAAGATATCGCATGAGCACCCCGCTGCCTGCCTGAGACACGGCGGCCTGCTGGCCTCTCTTAGCTATCTGGACTTCTTTCAGACAGGAGTGCAGAGGGTAGCGGTGGCCACAGCTGCCAACATGTGTCGTTCTGTGACCTCAGAGAACACAGATGCAGTCGCCAGCGCTATCCCTATTCTGACCAACCTTCTACAGTATCAGGTAGACATTCATGTTGCTTGCATCACGAATATTTTAGGGATGTGTGAAGCCCTGTGCACACCAGGTTGCATCCTCCAATAGCAATCCTTTCCTTGTGGTCAAAGTCAACTGCATTGTTTGGGGAGACTGGTGCAGTCATGTTTGGGATGGTTTACACAAAGTCAGATCAGGATAACTCCCTACAAGTCCGCCATTCCTTGCTATGTTTGCCACCTATCAGCCAGCTATCAGGCTGGAGAGGTGCTGGCAGAGCATAGCAAAGTGTCATTCTGCATCCAAACGACATGCTGACTTGTACCTTGGTGGAATTGCAGGATGCCAAAGTGGTGGACAATGCATGCCTGGCACTGTCACGCATTGCTGAGGCCTTTGCACACCGCCCTGCCAGCCTCAACATGCTGTGCGAATTTGGTCTCATCAGCAACGCAGTTCAGCTGGTGAGTATGTTTGCCCTCGTGCTAAAAGTGTCTAGCATGAAGGACAGCAGTGCTTATGTATACCAATGTCCTCAACAGACGCAGGGTGTCCACAGTGTTGATGCACTGCACCAGGGTCTGCATGCTTGCTGAACAAGCCCTGCAGTCTATTTTTACTCTCTCTGCTTATACCTGTAGCAAGCACACACTTTTGCTGCAGCCAAATGTTCACACCAAGAAGCAACATGTGTGATAGCAAGCTTTCATTATGCATGCATTGACGTTGTCTTACATTGCTTGCAGATCTCAGTGTCAGATACAGGCAGCATGACATCACAGCTGTCAGTGTCCACCTACTACGGCTTGGTGAAGCTGCTATCAACTTGTGTCACTGGATCTCACACAGTAGCTGAGAACTTGCTGCAGTCTGGTATCTCAGACACCCTTCGCAGTCTACTGCGCAGGTAGACACTGCAGCCATCAGCTATCAGCACATATCCGGCATAGCAGCAAAAATTGATCTGCTCTGAATGCATATTTGTTGTTGCTAATGTGGATGTTGGGCACCACTGTTCTACTCCGTAAGGGAGATTTGCTGGGCCTTACTATGATGCAAGGATGGTTAAGCTATGACTGCAGATTCTGACGCTACTTTGTTTTTGACTCTGCCTTGTTTGCTTTTTTGCTCGCCGACAGTCTAAGTCTTGACACTGTCACTGTCTTGCTGCAGCTCAACTCTGTTCAGCACATCCACAACCAATGCTGTGTCAGTGTTGCGGTCATCAGACCAGCTGCATGAGGTTGTCACTCTGGCTTGTGAGCTTCTGCCTCCACTGCCCGATGCCTCCACAGTCATGCTGGCCAACCTGCCTTCAGCGCCTCAAATCCCTCAAGGTAGGCCTGGCAGCACATGCCACCTGCTTTCCTGTTGCATGACAGTCCATGTGCATCATGACAGCATCCTGTTTGATCTGGACACGCCAGGCTTTGGGTTTAATGGCAATTGGTCTCACCGTGTTCCTGGAGCCCTGGTTGTGCAGTCTGCCGCAGTTTCATTGATTCAGTCACAGCTGCAGTCTTGTTCCTTGTCTTTACTGAGATTGGGGACGTGTAAACATCAATAGTGGTCATTTGATCATATGCCAACATGCTGTTGCCATTTCCACATGTATATTCTGCTGAACTACTCACAATCATACATACCTCACCCTAGCGGAAGTTACATGCTCAATGGATGGAAGGATGGATGGATGAATGAATGAATGAATTGCTAAATGTCGAATTGCATGCTTGCAGACTGCAAAGGAGCAGACGAGTCAGGCAGTGCAGCTGAGAAGGAGGACTGCCTTCGCACCCGCTTCTTACAAGAGCACCCTGAGACCCTGCAGAGGTTCACGTCAGACCTGCTGCCATTGCTGCTTCAGGTTTATGGCAGCACAGTCTTGGACAAGGTAATATCGTCTTTGCCAGGCAAGCTGTAGGACTTGCCGGTTTATTGCTGCTTTGGTGTTGCAAAAGCTGATCCATACCCCTGCGTCATCTTCTGCACTGCTTCTGAGCAGCAGTCAAATCTCAGTAAGGTTCGCATGTGCCGAGAAGTTGCAATCATATCCTGACAAGTGTTGCTGGGTCAGAGCAAACCTGACATCTGCCACAGTTGAGATGCCTAACAGCTATTCATGCAGCGCTTACCAGCCTGGGCGTGAGTGATAAGCTTCTTTGAGCTGCTTTGGAGGTGCACATCACCATGCTGCAGGTGCGGAACCAATGCCTGGCTACAGTCACAAAGATCATACACTTCAGTGAGCCAAAAGCGCTCGGAGAGGAGCTTGGTGATCTGCCCATCTCCAGCTTCATCGCTGGCCTACTGACCCAGAAGGACATGACCACTGTTGCCAAGGCGCTGCAACTGGCAGAACTCCTGATGCACAAGCTGCCGGACATCTTCAGCAAGTACTTCCTGAAGGAGGGAGTGGTGCATGCTGTGGAGCAGCTAGCAGCTTCTGTGCCTCACCTGGCTGGGGAGGAAAAGGCCAAAAGCAAAGCTGCTAAGAGGGCAAGTCAGCGGCTCAAGGTCAGATTTTGGCGTGCTCTGTAGTCATCATTTTGTGCCTGGCAAGCTGAATGGTGCCTTATGTATACATCAAGGCGCATAGGCCATGCTCGTACATCATGTTGTGTTGTGTCATCTGGTCTGTACACAGAACCTGGCTGTGACCTCCCACAGGGATTGATGCAGCTTCCAGGCATGCACACACACAACAGACACACGCACGCACGCACGCAAAACAGAATGCAGCTGTTCATGATGGTCTAGTCAGCATTTGGATTTGGCTGCAATAGACCCCTTGGCCATTTATGCATCATGTGTGTTGTGCTGCTTCGACTTGCCACAGCACTTGTGTCCCAAAAGACTTTGAAGAAGACTTTCATAGTATGCACATTGGCTGTCAATGAATGCAGAACAAGGAGAAGGAAGAAGCAAAGGCAAACAAGGAAGGCAAGCCTGAGGGATCTATTCTCGAAACAGACACCCCTTCTGCAGCAGCCAACGCTTCCCCCAAGCCCAACCCCAGCCAATCACTTCAAGTCGCCACAGCACAGCGTGCTCAGCGTTTCCAGAAGAAGTACTTCAGTGGCAACAGCAGCTCCTCAGGGGTTCAGACAGATGGCATGAGGCAGCTCAGCAGCATATGCTCTGACCTGACAGCCCCCGGCAAAGTGCAGGAGCTGCTTGGTCTGCTTCGGGATCAGGACTCTGCCAACATCAGCACGTTCGAGTTCCTGACCAGTGGTGCAGTGCACCAGCTGCGGGACTTTCTAGCGGGAGCTGATCTCATGAGAGGCAAAGCCAAAGCGCATGTGGACAGTCAGAAGCTGCTGCAGCGGCTGCATGCCTTTTGGGAAGTAGCCATGGCACAGGGCACGGATGGGGCTCCTCCTATGCAGTCTCTGGTATGCACTCACTCTCCATATGGCAATCTGGCAAACAGTTTGCGCAGACGCTAGCGCTTTACGAAAAGTGCACTGCAGCTGTACTGTTTGCCTTGTTGCTAGCTTTGCTGACATACAGCTGATGTGGTCCCGCCATGGTCCCTCCAGTAACGATTTCAGCCTTGCAAGCAAGAGGTGTTCCTGGTGAGCCAACTTCGATGTGTTGCAGGTCTCCAAGCTGCAGAGCGTTCTTGCGTCACTCGAGACCTTCACTGTGTCGGAGCCTACAGCGCCTCCGCGTTCAGCCGGGCTACGCTTTGCTTCTGGTCACTCATACGGCGCCTCCCGCGGCTACCGCAGCTTCGGCTCTGGTGACGGTAGCAGCCTGAGCTCCGGGCTAGCGGCGTTAACGCAGCCGTTCAAGCTGCGGCTTGCTAGAGCTGATCATGAGAAGCAGCTCAAAGATTACGCCACCAACGTTGTGCTTATAGAACCGCTGGCAAGCATGACGGCGGTGGAGGACTTTCTGTGGAGCAAGGTGTACCGCAGCTCAGCGTCACCGCCACCATCTGCTGTACCAACCTCTGCGGTGAGCAGTCTTGCTGGGCCGTGATGTGCGCATTCGTTGCCATCTGTTGCTAGTGCTGCATCTCTGCAATCTGGATTTGCAAGGTCGTGTTGTTACTTGCATCCCTGCAATCCAGATGTTGCTGATGCAGCAGTTTCGGCTAGCAGCACTGTGGCACCCTGTGTTGCAACACAAAGCCCAAGACATGTTTGTGTTGCTGCAGTCACAGCCTGCAGCTGCTAGAGGGGCTGCTTCTGCAGCCACCAATGTTGCTGTCCAGCAAGCAGAGCTTGCAGGTGCTGCAGCAGCTGCATCAGATGCACACAAGAGCAGCAGTAGGGGTGCCAGCACAGCAACAGCTAAACCCACCACCAGGGCCAGCGGCAGGCAACCCCCTGCCAAGAGCAAGTCTCAGGAGATACCCAAGGGCAGGACCACGGCCAATCAGCGCATGACTAGGGCAGCAGCTGCACGAGCAGCTGCTGAGTTGGCAGACACTGCTCCCGGCAGTGTCATGGAGGAAGAGGATGAGGACGCAATGGATGAAGACATGGCGGAAGGCCCTAGGCCTGACTATAACATGGTGATCTTAATGGCATGCTCTGTCATGTATTGCTTTGTGTCAAGTAAGCATGCATGCACCATGATGAAACAATGAGCTGTACAATGAGCAGACTGCTGCTGTAACACCAGCACTGCTCTTGCTGTGAAGCCTCATTGCAAGGGTGTCATCAGCAGCTGCTGCATTGAGCAACAAGCACAATCTTACTGCAGCAGGTCAATCGCCCAAAGCATCTTTCTGCACGCGTCTGTCCAAAGCCTCACATGTACTCACACAGCTTAACTGCAACGCATTCTAATGACTGTGCTAGCTTTGCCAGCAGCTGTAATGTTGTAACATTTCTTTCGCATGCTTCAGATGCAAGAGGAGGCATTGGCTGCAGCATCTCGTAGCGTGGAGGCCCTTCAGGCAGCAGTTGCTGGATCCATGGACAGCGCTGATCAGATGGAAGAGGATGAAGACGAAGACCTTGATGATGAGCTAGATCCTGATGATGACGAAGAGGAGCTGGAGTCACGGCAGCCCACAGTACATGATGTGCATGTAGGCGGGGAACCTGCACCAACAGCTGGTGTCTCTGGACGGGATACATTACCAAATCCATCCAGGTCAGTTGACAACTGCATGGCCTGACATGGTGTGTGCTGCATGCATTATCATAGTATTTATTGCTTGCAATCTAATTTGGAGCTTCAGTGCCAGACATAGAACATGAAAGCTGCTCCAGGCATGGGCTGCAGCAGTGTACTGGCTCTGCATCACCAGCACCCACTTGTCTGTTTACCAGCAGCCGCACCTGTTGAGTGTTCGCTCTGAGAGACTTGCATCCTTTTGGAGTGCAGTTTGTGTGTCGTATGTGTTTTGGACTAGCTGCAGTCTTACATCGCCTTACATCACCTCTTGCAACTGCCCTTCTTTGCCTCCATCATGACCACACAACCCAATATACAGCCCAACTTGCATTTTGTGCAGGTCGGGCTTGAGTCAGTATGTCAGTGGTCTTGTTTCATCAGATGCAGCTACCGCTGCTGCAGCCCAAGCAGCTATTGCTGCTGTTGCTGCTGCTGACTTGGCTGCTGCAGCAGCTGCTGGTGCCAATAGACAGCGTGCACAAGCCAGGTGCGATTTGTCTGTCTTGCACCTCACTGGATGGCAAAAATCGTGCTTCTGGCCCACTGAACTGGCACGCCCACTCTGCCTAGAGGGAGAGAGAGAGAGAGCGAGTTTTCAGTGCTTTAGCCAGCCAACAAGTTTAATCATGTATAGACAACTCAGAACGAACTTGGAAAACTGGATGTGACCCAGTTGCACAGAAAGGACCTTATGGTGTCGGTGGTCGCAGAGAACAAAACAACATACTGCTGCCCAACTGGCTGGAGAGCTGCATGATAAGCAGTGTTGTGCACTTGAAGATCTGTGGACCATTAACTTGCGCTGAGAAGGTTTTCCATCCTGCAACTTGACAATGTATGCCCTGTATTGGTGCCAAGCCCTCTTGTAACGCCAGTACATGACATGCACTCGCGTTCTGCAGAGTGCCAGTGGCGTCCACTGCAGCCGCAGCTACCAGCAGCTATGCACAGGCCACAGACGCTACCAGGGCAGGCCAGACAAAGCTGCGCTTCTACCTGGCAGGCAAACTGGTACCTCCCACGTTCACAATCTTTCAGGTCAGTCCTTGTATTTTCACTCGTCTGCCAATGCTTGGACCTTGATTTGAAAGCCTCTGGGTTATATCTTCTGCTCTTGATGCCTGTCTGCAAGTCTCAAGCTGCATCTGCACTGCCATTGTTGCTCTGTGCCATTTGCCTGCTATTTTGTCCTGCTGGGAGCATTGTTGCAGCAGTCTCTTGTGCTGTCCCTGCAGCCAGAATCTTGCTAAACCTGTGACATTTATAGGGCTTTCGTGGCAGATTTCTCCAGGGAGTGTTCTACGCAGCTGACGACATTTCCATTAGCTCTTGGCCCAATTTTGGTGCTGGCACTGCTCAGTGTTGTTGATATAAATTTTGTGCTACCTGGGAGATTGCCTTAACCATGGGTTCTGTGTGCAATTGTCTTTGCCTTTTCATATAATCAGGAGAACACTTGATGACAAGGAGAACACTTAAATGTTTGTATCCTTTTCCTTGGGTTTTTTTCTCCTCAAAAAGTGCCCATGCTTGATTGCAGGCTGTCCAGCTGGTGCAGAAACAGCGGCAAGCTGAAGAAGAAGCTAATGCACAGAGGGCAGGCTTGCAAGCTGAGCCTTCTGAGGCTGTGGCTGCTGCCTTAGCAGGGCGACCACAGCGGCGCCTTTGGGAGGACATCTACACCATCTCGTACAGCAGGTACAGCAATTCACAAAGCAGCTCAGGCCCTCACCAGGAATGCATGCACTCAAGTGTTGCATGCTCCTTTCATCTACTTGCTGATCATGCACTTGTCCACCGTGCCAAATGGCGGCTTATCTGATGCAGAAAGCTTGCCAAAGCTGTGTTGTCCAAAGCTCAAAAGTTCAATTAATCAACCTGGCATGTGTCACTTCTACACTCTGTGTTCAGGTATGAGAACATGGAGGACAGTGTGGAGCAAGCAGACAGTGCCATGGCAGGCCTAGCCCAGCTGACCCTGGGTGCCCCACCCCCCAACTGTAGAGACCCCCTCAAGCACTCACCCCTGGCCGAGCTGCTGTACCCTGCCTTACCTCAGTCCCTACATGCGCCAACCCAAGTCCAGGATGTCTTGCTTGTCCTCAAACTTCTAGAATGCATCAACAGGTGAGGGCTTTTTCTTATCCTTGCCTTGTGATGTTTCTTGGGGTCATCAAGTGCACAAATATACCTGCATGCTGACACATTCTCAGCCCTCCCATCTACCTTGTTCAGCTTGCTTTTGCTTTCTCAAGCTGCTGCCTCATGCCCAGCAGCCATTCGTTGATCTTGTTCTGGCTACCAAATGTGTAAGTAGTCCATGAGTCAGTGCATATCAGCCATCCATGTCTCAGCACATAGCACATACTGGTCAAGAGACCATATGTCAGCAACCCCCCCCCCCTCCTGTCCCGGGGGTCTGCAAATCCAGCACTGTACTGTCATGCTGCTGTAATTTGTGCAGATGTGGAGCACACCTGGGCTCATACGAGGAGGGTCTCAAGGGGCGCACCGACAACAGCAAGAAGCTTGTGAAGCACAACCAAGTAGGCAGGGAGGAGTTCACCAGCAACAAGCTGGCGCCCAAGCTAGCTCAGCAGCTCAAGGTACACCTGCCCATCAGGCAGCCGCTCAATGGGACATAGAATGCACTGCACACTCAGTGCAGCTCCTGCTCACACACGGTCCCTCTTCAATTTTGCTTCAGACCCGTACTTTGAACTCAACAGGTCTTCAAATCATGCTTGCAGCATCAAAAACTCATGTATGTGTACCATGCTGCTGTTGTGCTGCTGAGTGCTTTGGGCCAGTCCATGGCTGCACCCCTCAGGCATCACGTCGTCCCATGTCTCTCCTTGTTCAGATTCTTCCCATCTGCGCAATAGCTCAACCTGCCAGGCTTCATCACACACAAGGCAAGCAAACACTCTTGGCTACTCATTCAGCATCAATGACACTGGGGCCCGGGCACTTGTGGTAAACTTCCTGTCATGTGTGCTTCTAAAACATCTCCCCAACGTAGAAACACGTTTTTACTGTCCCCAGGCGTTTCTGAGTTCAGGTTTCCACTGTAGAATGGACGTTTCTGAATTAAAACAGACGTTTCGGGATTTAAAAGAGCTGATGTGTGATTGCAGGATGTTTTGGCCATCTGTGGCGGGACCCTCCCCAGCTGGTGCAGTCAGCTGCTCTTCTCCTGCAAGTTCCTGTTCCCCTTTGACATCAGGCGCCGCTACTTCTACTGCACAGCCTTTGGCCTGGCCCGGGCCCTTCACCACCTGCAGCAGCTGCAGAATGCTGAAGGAGGCAGCGCAGGCAATGTGGACAGGGAAGTCAGGGAGCTGAGAGTTGGTCGTCTGACCAGGCAGAAGGTGTGTCCTGTCAAACTGATCTGTAGATGTACGCTCAGATCATGTGTATAGCGTCAGTGTCCACACGCTGGATCATGAAGTTGAAGGTGCATGTCAAATCAGAGCAACAGTGCAAAGGTATCTTCCATGTCAGCAGTCAATGCCCAGGCAGGCACAAAGAGCATGGCTGGCCTGGATTGCCAGTCACTGTCTCTGATTTTGTGAAGTTGCTGTTGATTTCTGGTGCTTCCTGTACTATGCCCTTCGTCTGTAACTTAATCGAACATAATGCATGCGCTGTCAGTAGAGTCAATTTGATCTGATGCCTGACTGTGAGGCTGCCTGCCACCCTTGTGTCCCATCCTTGGTTGGCATCCCTGAGCTTGAGTGCTGTTTGACTGTCACATTGCTGGCTGTGCAGGTGAGAGTGTCTCGCAAGAACATGCTGCTGTCAGCCGAAAAGGTGATGGAGACGTACGCCTCCCACAGAGCAGTTCTGGAGCTGGAGTACTTTGGTGAGGTGGGCACAGGTCTGGGTCCCACCCTGGAGTTCTACACCCTTCTGTCTCATGAGCTGCAGCGTAAGGGCCTGGGCATGTGGCGCTCTGACACCGGCAAAGACTCTGAAGCTGCTGCTGCCCAAGGTAATCAGAAAGGACTTGCATGCCATCGCATCCAAGGTGCGACTCATGCATGTGGACATGGCAGACTGGCCAGAGTCGGACCCATTGCTGCCATTGAAGTCTGAGTCAGTCAGGTCTGCAAAGCACATACCAGGCACAGCAGCAGAGGAATTGTACAGGCTGCCAACCAGCATCCTGACCAGCCAGAGGTGCAACAGCTTGTGGACCTGCTCAGCATGTTTGTCACGTGCTTCCATGCTCCACTTGAGATGTTGGAATTCAGCAGTGCTGTAGTGTGTGTGCTGTACTATCAAGAGGGTTGATCCCAATATCATGCTGCTGCTGTGCGGCAGATGAGTCTTAGGTGTGCTTGGGTAATTGTATTGTGGTTAGTCATGTTGTGGCTGGTCATTTTGAGGATTGTGTTGTAGTTAGTCATGTTGTGATTAGTTGTTCTTTGTTTAGTCATGTTGTGATTGGTCCTGTTGTGGTCAATTTCGTTGTGTTTAATTGTCCGTAACAGTAACTGGCTGTGTGCAACTGCCCTTACCTGTTGCAAGCTGTCCATCTTGCCTCTGAATGTAACCTCTGCAAGCAAGACGCTCTCAGCATCTTAGACGCTGTAGGGATGAGGCTTGAATGTTGTTTCACGGCAGTCCACTGTGCAACAGAGCTGCACCTTGAATGTGGCTTCATTGCATCAAACTGTGCTGACTGTACTGCTGACTATGATCAACAGGCACCCCTAAGAAGCCCACCGCAGGAGCAGACATCAAGGCCAGCAACCCAGACCAGCCCCATGTGGCCGCCCTCCAGTCAGATATTGCCCTAGATGGTCAGTTGCAGCAGTTTGTGACTGCCCCCCAGGGGCTGTTCCCTGCTCCCCTGCCCCCTCACCTGCTAGCAGACAGCAAGGTGCTGAGTCACTTCAAGCTGCTTGGGCGGGCAATGGCCAAGGCGCTGCAAGACAACAGGCTGCTGGATCTGCCTCTGTCATATGTCTTCTACAGGTGTAACACCATTGTGTGTTTCTCATGCTTTGCAGTTACATAAGATACGTCCACAATGTAGCAACCCCTGACACTAGTCCCCAGGCGCTGCTGAGTTCAGATATACACTGTGGAACAGGCGTGTCTTGAGTAAATGATGTTCCTGAATCCTGATGAGCTGAGTCTCCAAACCATGTTGACACATTCCCTGTGTACTCCTGCATACTTCACCATGCAATGTTGTAGCCTAGCACCTGCATTATGGTGACGACTACTGAGTATGCAGTCGTGCTTTTGTTGCATGGCCGTCTTGTCACATCCAGTTTTTTGGATGGCTGCTGCGGCTGTTTATTACGAAACGCCAGATCTTGCTCAGCTTTGTTAGTGATGTCATGATCTGTCCACAATTACGAGATTAGATACATGCCTGACCCCTGTGTGTCATTGACGTGCAGGAAAGCCTTAGGGCAGCCTTTGGACCTGTACGACATCCGCAAGTTTGATGCTGCCCTAGGAGCAACCCTTGAGAAGCTGTACGCTGCTCACAAGGGCCACCAGGCCCAGGGTGGTTCCCGCAAGGGCCCCATGCTGGTGGACGGCTGCCCCATTGAGGACCTATGCCTCACCTTTGTACTACCGGGCTACCCTGAGTATGAGCTGAAGAAGAATGGCGGTGACATCATGGTGGACGCAACCAATGTTGGTGCTTACATCAGTGCTGTAGTAGATGCCAACCTAGAGTCGGGCATCAAGACTCAGATGGAGCACTTCAGGCAAGCCACACTGATGCTTCTTTGTAATGCTGCCAGCCTGTGACTGTCATGTCCTGAAAGGCATCTCACTTGTTGATTGCTGCATGCATGCACCATGCTGTCTCATTTGTGCTCAAAGCGCTCTGCCTTGCTCAAGTAAAGTAGGTTGCATTTGCAAGATGGCATCTCCTTGGTGAGACGCAGGTCAATCCCCATCAGCCATGCAGTGAGCCGAAGAGTGGACTCTTACCATTATATGTCATGATCCCCTTTGTTGTACTATCATATCAAGTTAGTATTTGTCTAAATCAACTGAACATGCTGTGCTGCAGGACTGGCTTCAATGAGGTCTTCCCTCTTGACGCACTCAAGTGCTTCTTTGAGGATGAGATTGAGGCTATGATGTGCGGCACCGGGGAGAAGTGGACCGTGGAGGCCCTCACCGACACCATCAAGTTCGACCATGGCTACACAGCCTCCAGCACAGCCATTGGCTACTTCCTGGATATCTTGACAGAGCTGGATGCGGCAGACCAGCGCAGGTTCCTGCGCTTTGTCACTGGCTCCCCAAGGCTGCCTCCTGGTGGCATTGCTGCTCTACACCCCAGGTAGCCCTTCCACTGTTGCTTGACTTCAGGACCCTATTCAGCACTGTACAGTCTGGAGTACGCAGCCAGTTGTGAGTCATCAGGCACTCTGGCTCGAAGGCATGAATGTGGTGTGCGATAACAGCGAGCTGGTGAGAAGCTGCTCAACGCTCAAGAGCCTCGTGTCCCCTGCTGGTAGTATGGGCCAAAAGTGAAAAGTGCTGTCTTCACCGCTGCCAAGGGCTTACACTGCTGCTCAGCGCTGCCATTTGCTCTGTTCACCCTCCCTCAATGACAAGCCAACTTTCTTGTCAATCAGCAGCAGTGTGCCTGTAGAATGCAAAGGTTGTCATGGCACGTCAGATGGTGTTGTAGATGCTCGACAGGGCAGAATGTTTGATCATCGCTGTCTGCTTGTTGCTCTCGGCACACCCAGGGACGTGTTTCAGGCTACCACTGTATCATGATGGTTATGCAGGTTGACAGTGGTCCGCAAGCACTCCAGTCTGACGCCAGAGCAAGCTCAGTCATTGGGCTCATCTGCCAGCCCCATGGCGGGCTCACTAGGACACCAAGGGAGTGTGTCGGTCCTGTCAGACGGTGACTTGCCATCAGTCATGACTTGTGCCAATTACATCAAGCTGCCACCTTACTCCAGCAAGGTCGTCATGAAGGAGCGTGTTCTGTATGCCATCAGAGAAGGCCAAGGGTCGTTTGACCTGTCCTGATTTGTAGATAGCTGAGTTTTGTCTTTGCATGCCCAGAAGTGTATACTGCAAAATTACCAGCAGGTGTCTGTCTGCTGAGTCAATGTTTCTGCTTTGCAATGGCGCTTTTTGCTAACAACCTTATTTGTCTAGATCAAGCTACTTGATAGCATAGCCTATCAAGCGTGTACATTCTCATGATAACATTTGCACTCGAGTAACCCTGTAATATAGACAATTTTGCTTTCAGCATCATTGTGCTCGGTTTTCAGCTGATTTAGCTACTTCAAAATTGCATTCAGCAGGAGCCAGCAGAGATCTCAGTAGCACATCTGTATATAGGCCTACCTGACCACCGAACCAAGGGCTTGCATTCACCGATTGCATGCATGTTTTCAAGATGCTATATAGCAGTAGTCCTTGCAGCACTGCTTACAATTGTCCAGCTTCTGTCTGCATCAGTACTTGCAAGCATGTTGCATGTGCCAAGTCTAGACACTAACTTTTGTCGTGGTTGATGTGGTGATATACAAGCTATCAAATATCAGGTATAGACTGAATGCGGTGTTCATTTCATGTCAGCAGCCACTGACTGCATCACAATGTTCATTCTGCTGTTAACTTCCGTCAGCTCTATCATGCGTGATCGGGATGCTGCTTCTTTATATGAACAGACAGTGATGCTGCTGATACCCCAACGACTTCATGGCAGATCGAACACACTCTTGGATCGGGCTTGGTTCGCTTGACCTGCACAGGCAAAGCAAGCGTGGAAAAAAGTGCTTCAAGCATTGGAAAACAACCCAATCACTGGAGTAGCTGCTTCCAGCTGCCTTTCAAGGCATTGCAAGACAAGCCTGTGTTGCCTGTATGACCTTTTCGGATCCAGAATGCCTGTCAAATAGGTCACTGCTGTCAATATCATGAGCACCAACTTTGGAGGCACAGACGCTGCCAATGACGCACCTTGACAGTCTTCTTGCCATGTAGCTTCTGCTCCAGCTTCAGCAGCTGAGTCATGAACCCAGCGTTGGGGCTGGCACAAGGGCGATGCTGAGTCACAAACTCAAGCGCCTCCTTCAATGTCCAATCCTTGGTCTGCATCAGGTAGGCCAGGGCTAGTGTGATTGACCTGGACTTGCCCTCATGGCAGTGAAGAAGAAGTTTGCCGCCGCTCTGCTGGGCTTCATTGATGAAGTCTGTGGCTTGAGAGAAGAATGGGATGATCTCTTGCTGTTCTACATCCTTGAGGGGATACCGGCGGCACCTGCAGCCAGGGTTTGACAAGCTCTCAAAACAAAAAAAGTGGGGGTTGCCCTCAGTTGCTTGGACCCTTTCTGAGGGCAGATTCAATGGCAGCATTGTTTCAAAGATAACATCAGCAACAAATGTGCAGGTTGCCCGCAAACTATCAAAGGCAAATTGGGGGCAAGACACTGCCCTGCTGCATGGAAGCCTTATGGCTGTCAAAGCCTGGACGCAGGCCCTCATCAACCCACAGTTATGCTTGGCACCCCTGATGCAGCTAGCATCAACAACACAAGCACGCACTACAGATGTTCCTGATTGCGGCTTCAGTAGCATGTAACACAAGCCAGCAAGCAGCAGTATATCATGTCAGGCTGGGTCATCAGACAGACAGACATGCGGACAACATTGCCTGGAAGCAGGCAGGGTATGTCGCTTGTCAGAGGTTGACGTCATCAGCATGTCACACAGCAGAGCCTTGGAAGAAACAGGCGGCAGCAACAGTTTGTTGCATCGAGGAATCGAGAACCATATGTTTCTGTCCTTTAACGCTCTTTGAGATGCCTGCAGAAGGCGCTATTTGCATTCATCAGCATTTCAAGTAGCGCTGCACTGGAGGATGCTTACACAAAGCCTTGTGCCTCATCAGGCTGCAGCAAGTCCTCAGTTGCGTTGAGGATGTGGGTGATACCCAGGTGGCGCAGCACATGCAGGGATGATGCTTCGACTGCTCCAGACACATACAGATGTGGCAGCAGCTGCGTCGGCCTGGAAGTGGCCGCAGCATCTTGTAAGCTGCGCAGACGCTGCAGCATGTGCTCCAAACGCACCTGCATCCCATGTGACTAAGATTGGCCACACACACACACACACACACACACACACACACACACACACACACACACACACACACACACACACACTGCTACCCAGGATCAAATTTGTGTGTTTATGTTTGTATACTTGTTTATTCTTGGTGACAGCAGGTGCTGGTGCAGTTGTTGATGTTGCCGCTTGCAATAAGTCTGGGTGAATGCAGCATGTACTTCACATCTGCCTGCAGTCCATACACCAGTACAGCAATGAAGCGCAGCCTGGTCTGAACAGTGACAACATCAGTTTCATGGTTGCATGAAGTTTTTCTACCATACCTGCTGGACAATAGGAAGACAATGGGATGCATTTAAGTAGAGGGAATGTCTGCAGGCAAGGGCACAGGGTTTCACACAGCAGCATGACATCCCTCAGAGTGACAAGTTCACTTTCCTCAGTACCTGCTGGAATACTATCTTTTGTTTGATTCTTTTTCCGGGAACTATATACATGACGAGTGTTTCAAATATACCTTGAGTTCATAGCTGTCCACAATGGGCTGAATACCATCCAGAAAGCCTGTGGTAAGGCGTGGCTCTGGAACAGCCCTCTTGGTTTGCCACTCCTCTACTGCCGCCCTTAGCTCCTCCCCTTTCTCCCTACAGCATTGAAAGGCAGAGTTTGAGGCATTTCCCCACAAGGGAGGCACTCCACCATTGCTGCCCTCGGCTCCCTTCCCTTTATTTACCATCAAAAGCCAAAGTGTAAGCTTTTGCCTGGGGAAAGATGAGTTAGAGGACTAACAGGGCATCAGCTGCTGCAACTGTTTAGCTGCATCTCTGTTCAGGCAGATTTCCTCAAATTTTCAAATCTTGATCTCTGCACAAAAGAGACACAACACTACTTTGCCCATAAGGGTTTCCAGTTTGATTCCGCCCAAATTGTTGCTTTAATCCTCAAGCACACAAAGGCCACTTTTATGGCCACTCTGTCTATTAGTGCCTACATCTTGCCTTCTCATTCACACAAGCCTTTGGGTGGCAGAAGGGCAACTGTTTGACTGACAAAGTCACCCTTGGTGTTCTCCCTTGGATTTTGCTGCAACACAACGTTGCACGCTTACTCACAAATGATCTGAGAAGACACTGCAGATGGTGCAATGCAGCATGGCACACATGGACTATTCAGGCCTTAAGCAAACACTTGTGAAGCCGTTGTGTGTATGTTGTCTCACATGGATCAAATGTCCCTACCGTGACGGCCAGAAAAGGCCAGCCTGGCCAGACAAGAATTGTGCCACACACACCTATCATTTGCAGCAACATGCAATACTATCAATATCATAATTAGAGAGGATACCGCATATCAGCTTTCCAGTGGTCCAGGCGCTCCTTGATCATGTCATTCCTCTGAGCTTCCCTGTTGATGCTGCGGATCTTCTGAGTAGTAGATGGGCTGGTGCTAGAGCGCCTGTGAGGAGGCCCTGCACACCAAACCAGCTTTCACATCAGATCCTGAGTATAATGGAATTGTACTGTGCAACCAGCGGTGTAGGTCCATGCATGCATCTTTCTTCTAGGGCTCTAAGTGTTTGTTCATTCATGCTGCCATTCAACATATGTCTTCCCCTAGGGTCAGGTATGCACAACGCTGAGTAGCTCCCTGTATGAGGTCCTGTCTAGGCAGTCAGGGTACTAGCAAGAATGATGGTGTGTATGCACACTCCTGTGATGTCTATTCCAGAGGTGCGTGAAGAGCTTTTTGCAAGTAGACAGTTGCATTGTGCAAAGACAGCATGTAGCAGAGGATCACAGACTCAGCTATCAGCATGCAATGCCTTCTGCTGGCCGGTTTGGTACAGAATCTCTGCCATCTTTGGAAAAGACTGCCTTCGGTGTTGTGCTGGCAGTCAGCCTGGCTTCTGAGGGCCCGGCTGTCTCAATGGCCAAACAAACATACTGATACAACATTCACATGCAGCTATACCTGCATCGTCTCCATTGTCTATGTCAACAGGCTTACCTCTGCCATTTCTGTTGGCGCTGTGCTGCAAGTTTCACTAGCTTCCAATTTCTCAATGGCCAATGAAAAACTAACCAAAACAACATTTGTTGGCAGCCATGTCTGCCTTCTACTGCTTACGTGGATTGGCTTACCTCTGCCATCTCTAGGAGACAGACTGCCCTTTGGTGTTGTGCTGCCAGTCTCACTGGCCTCCACCTCCTCTATGTCTTCAATGAATGCATCGATCCAGTCACTCAGTACCTCAAACATCATCTCCAACAGCCCCTTGACCCTCATTGTGCCCTGCAGCCCTGCCCTCATGGCCTGCATTGTATCATGAGGCTTATCAGTGACAAACAAGACTTCATGGTTGTCATGTGACCGCGTGTCTGCCGAATATACCTGGGTGCGTTTTGTTTCTGGGTCTGATTAGGGAGGAAGTGTGCTGGGCAATGTTTGCAACCGCTGAATGCTCTACCTATAAGACTTCAAGTCATGTGTCCTTACATGCTTCAGGGCCTGCTCGTCGCTGCTTTGGTTATGACAAATAACTTCTATTGGAACAGCAGCTTCCAGTGTCTCGGCTTTGTAAAAGCTGTATCCCTGTGATAGAACAGCCTTTGCTTCTGCAGCAGGGCAAGACCCCACAGCCCTAGGGCAGGTCCATCAGCACATGTGCTGCTCCGAGCACCCAATTGATCACATGCGATAGGTAGGCTGTGATATGTACAGTCTATAATGCTGCTACCTTTAGACGGTGCTGTGATGAACAGATTTGCACCAAGTTGTTAGCTAGTTGCAATTCATCAGCCATGTCATGGCGCAAGTCATGCAGCAGCTGTCTGGAATAAGCTCAAGCCATCGCATTATCAGAATTATCAGCTGACACAGAGCTTTATGGGCCCCTGTTGCTGCAATGGGTGACTGCAGTGAATGCCAATCCTTTCAATGATGCTGACACCTCCAAGTGGTTCTAACAACCCAGGTCAAATTGCAAGTTGCACCAATGAAGATGGGGAAAAAGATACCCAAACGAGTCAAGTTTGATTACACTACAAAACATGAAAAAAAGTCAACTGAAGTAAAGCCAATGCATATTGAGACCAGATTATACTGCAACAAAATTGTTACGGTCCGCTTGCAAACTCACCTTTTGGAAGGTGATGTGAGCCACATTCGACTGCTCAACAGCCTCCACAGCAAACTTGCTGCCTGACACAGCCTCTTTCAGAATTGCCTTTGCTACCTGCACTCAACACGCAGGTGTCTGTCCGTCACAAGTCTGGCTTCCTCAGGAATGAACAACAATGATTTCTTTTTAGATTTAATACTATTGATGGGAAGGTAGGAAGCCTGCATGATGGGAGATATGCAAGAGGTGCTGCAACAGAGCCTGGCATTTGGTCGCTCTGGATGGAAGCACACATGGTCAACTGAAGATCTGCAGCGTTCTCTCATGCATGAAAGTACCACATGCTGTGTCACACCTGACAAGATTGAACCCGTACCTGAGACAGAGGCGTGGGCTACATGCAAAAAAGGACCCTGGGGTGGTACAAGGCAAACTCACCTCAACATCATTGAGTGCGAGCTCAGTGAGTCGATTGCAGGCTGCATCTTCAGCCGAGACCAGTCCACCTGGGGGCCGCCGCTGCACTGTTGCATCTATTGCTACCAGGCGACCCTGCGCACTGTTGCCCACTTCAGGTTTGTTGAATCTGAGGGCAAACAAAAGAGGGCAAGTACAAGTACAAGGGCAAGAGCAAGGGCAGGGTCAGGGGCAGGGGAAGGGTGGGGGCAGGGGCAGGGGCAGGGGCAGGGGCAGGGGCAGGGACAGGGGCAGGGGCAGCGGCAGGGGCAGGGGCAGGGGCAGGGACAGGGGCAGGGGCAGGGGAAGGGGCAGGGGCAGGGGCAGGGGCAGGGGCAGGGGCAGGGTCAAGGGGGAGGGCAGGCCCAAGGGCAGCTGCAGGGGCAGGTACAGGGGCAGAAGCATGATTCAAGCTTGCTGAGGATTGTCAATGGTTGCTGTAAAGTCTGACTGTGACATGAGTGCAGAGTGTACCTGAAGGGGGCCATGGTTGCTGTACATGATGTTGTGGGGGTTGCCCCGCCACCCCAGGGCCTCACAAGGGAATCTGTCAGCATTGCCCAGCAGCATGTCCAGCAAGAACAACCTGGGCCACGCATCACATGCATCATAAAACCTTTAGGTTTTTTAACAGACCAGACATGGGGAGGTGCTCTCCCAGGAGCGTCTACACAGCTGTCTAAACTATGTGATGGCGGCCCAGGCTTTCTCAGGGCATGCAAAGCCTGCAAAGAGCTCAGGGATCTGGCTCTTGCTGCAGCCGACAGGGGCTCAAGCACTTGCTGCTGAACAGCTATTCTGTGTTTGCATGAGTCATGACTACATAAACTGTCTGACCACAATCATATTGTATCGTAAACTTGCTGACAACAGGCAGTAAGTGATTCGCCCAATGTTATGCACCGTTGCTGACCCAGTGCTCGCTGCCGGTATTGCTAAAGGCGAGCGCAATGATGAAGCGTCACTCTGAAGCACTTGCCAGCATACACTCTCAAGGGTATTCACGTAGAAATCATCGCATTGCTGTCACGGTAACATCACTATGGCAACAGTATTCCGGTGTCACCTGCCCAAGTCTGCTGCTGTCTGTTCAAGCGTCTCTGCCTGAAAGGGCCGGCTGACAGCGAACAATGCTGAGCCGGGCACATACTCCATGACCAGCATGCAAGCGCTGCGCTGCATCTGGTCCGCCATTTCTGAGCCCCGCTTGCCAATCAGCAGCGCCGCCGCATGGCACTCTTTCCATTCTGTTGATGTGCTGCCCTGCGCAGAAACCCACTTACCCATGTGCTGTGTAACGGCCGCTCAGTATGGCTAGATTGTGACGGCAGCCTCATGTGTGAAAGCAGAGACCCTGTGTCGTGTGTGCTTTGCACGCTTTCTGTCCGGCTTTTTGATCCCATGTTTGCCGGTTGTGCAACGTCAAGTAAGTATCAGACTGCAGTAGCATTCTCAGGATGTTTGGAGCAGCAACACACAGGTCCAAGAGAGAGGCACTGCCACCCAACGTCATACAACAGCCAAAAGGGGACCTCGTACAGGGAGCTACTCAGGACTGTACATACCTGACCCTAGGGGAAGACACATATTTGAAGAACAATGGAGCGATTGAATTAGCCTCATTAGCAGCTGTCATTGGCATGAGTCTCACCTTCTGGCGCAGAATTCTGCAATTAGGAGCGCAGATGTCCAGGTGGCGAGTCAGCTCATTGGCAAACTGCTCTGACTGGGTGAGCAGGCGAGTGTGCAGGAACTTGAGGATGAGGCAGCGCTCCTGGCTTGGGAAATCCTGGGCTGGCTTGAAGAAGCAGAAGAGGACTAGATTGGTGTTAATCTCTACCAGGTCACCTGTGAAGCAAAAGAGGACCAGATTGGTGTCGATCTTAAGACAAGTCACCTGTGAAGCAAAAGAGGACCAGATTGGTGTCGATCTCAAGCAAGTCACCTATGAAGCAGAAGAGGACCAGATTGGTGCCGATCTTAAGACAAGTCACCTATGAAGCAAAAAAGGACCAGATGGTGTTGACCTCTGCCAAATCAGCTGTGAAGCAACAGGACACCAAATTGGTGTTGATGTTTACTGAGTCATCTGTGAAGAGTCATGGCGTGATGTGATCAAAACTGTCGGCTAGGAGCAACACAATAGCTCTTCTCTGTCCCACGCTGTGTGGCTTGACAGCAGGGCATGTAGCGCTGTGTGTTGAGTCCAAGCAGCTTCTCAGATATAATCAAACATCATGCATGCACATTGCACTTGGTCACGGTATGCTTCTGTGTGCAGCTTTGTGAGTGATGACAAACAGTCAGAAGTTTGCATGCTTGGCAGCCAAAACAGGCCATATTGTCCTGATAAAGACACAGTTGCAGCAGCAGCAGCAGAGACAGCAAGTCAATCTAAGCATACGAGGCAGCAGCTGGCGCATTTCACGGAGTTAAATTTTGACCCCCTCTCTTTACCACCTGGGTGACTACTGGTTATGGCCTTAGCTATGTTTGCCACTGAGAGTGGCCTTTCAAATGACTATCAGAGGCTCCTTTCATGATCGCCTTCCGGCAAAAAGCTTTCTTCCCTTCCCTTTTGCTGTTTTCAGAGCATCTTAGAAATCTTGCAGCTGTTGACATGCACAGGCGTTACCTCTAGGGGAGCTCAGTTGCTCCATGTTGCCGGACCCCCGCCTGCTAGGGGGGGTGCAGGGCCGCTCCAAGGCTTTGGCCGCCTCCTCCAGGGCTGCATTTGCGGCTTCCTCCAGGATCCGCTGCTCTTCCTCAAACTTGAGCATCTCAGATGAGAACACTGTAATGAGGCTGTGCCAATTGATGTCACCTGGCCCTGTGTTCATCATGCAGTCTAGATGACGCTTGTCCGAAGCCTTATGCATTATGTGGGGAGCATGCACTGATCAATGCATGCGCACAGCACCCGAGAAGCATCAGTGTGCCTTGCTGAAAGCAGCAAAGCATGGATGCATAATGTAAGCTTACTTAAGTTCAAAATAGTGCTGTTGTTTTGAACCTGGCATGACGTTGGGTTAGCTGCAGTTGGCAGCTGAAGCTCTATGTCCAGATGACGTTCATATGACTGCATGCAGAATTTTGCAAAACATGAATGTGCGTTGCTGCAAGGCACCTAACCTGAACATTTCATGAGCAGAACTTGGGCACCAGATCCAGGTCCTGTCTTGTCGGCAGGCTTCACTGTTGCTGTCAGTGCATATGTGTCACACTCACTCCATGATACCAGACAGCTGATCAAACAATTTCCACAACGGCTCAATGAACATGCATGAGGACGCACCCACAAGCATGGGCCTTGCAGCTTGAAGGCGCTGCATGAGGCTCATGTCCGCATGCAGCAGTTCCAGAGACTTTCTGGAGGTGGCTGCTCTGCTAATGCCAGGTATCTTGGACTTCTGAGCATTGAAGCCGAGTTTGGGTGCTGCCTCAGAGAGCAAAGCGGCTAACTCTGCGGCATCTTCAGGCTGCTCTGCAAGCCAGTCTAGCGCCTTCTGCAATGCCTGCAAGGGTGATAAGCTGGTCAGCATGCATGCTTGTTGCTTGCGCTCCGCTGACATGCTAGATACTGGCCATACAAAGCTGAGTGAATGCATGGAAGGCCTGCATGAGGAAGCAGCACATTGTGCAGGCATACTTCGACTGGGGCATTGCTGACAACTGATCCCAATGTGATGAGTATGCATGCGATGCTATGATGCATTGGTGGACAAATTTGGCATGTAAACCATGAGACTCACTGTCTCTGAGGACTTAGCAACATCCCCTCCAACACCATTTGCCGCTAGCATAGCTGTGACCGTGCCTGCATTGCAAACTTGCTCCTCATGATGTTCCTGCTGCAATTGCTTGCACCAGCAGCATTGTGTACAGATGTAATCACCGGCAGCAAGTGTCATTGTGTCTGTATCCATGTTGGCAGGAAAGGCCTTGCCACCAGCAAAGGGGCTGATACTGCCTTGCCCCTCGTCATTGGTACTTCTGGGCTTCCTCTGTCCTTTGGTGGAACCGACGTCTGCAAACGGCAAAGGATGAGAACGAAATAGCTCCTGTTTGGCTGCTGCAGCAGACTCATCTCACCGCTCAGGTCAAGCTGAGCTATGCGTTCTGACATCGACTGCCTTGGCGGTCGTCCGTTCATGGTTGACTGATCACAACGTGTAAGCCCTTCTCACGGTCAGTAGATCCTGGCAGGCCTCCTGAGTTGACAGACAAGTCATGTAGGTTGTGATCACTGTCGACCTGAGTGCCTCGCTGGCAGCGTCGCTGTGGACCGTCGCGCTGATCGATCGACAAAGATTTTGTAGTGCAATCTGAAGACCGACTTTCTAAACTGCAAACTATTGATATAACGTCGACAATTGCAAGCTGATGTCTTCATCAGAGCCTTGTCACAACTTTGTGGTATGAATGCCTACCTTTTGGTGGAAACCTTTCGGTGAAACGCCCTTGACCTAACTCGCTCCCTTGACTCTCTTACTCGCCCCGAACTCGGCTTCGAAGCTGTCGCACTGCGGGGTTCGACTGCCCACCTAATACCGCGCGGAGGCCATGCCCCCGTCCGGCCTTCGGCCGGACGGGGGTTGCCCTCCCTAATCGCCACAATCTCATTTTTTGAAGGGGGCTGCGCCACGCAAAATGGTCGAGCCAGAGTAGAGTTCGCAGGCAGCAACAACAGGTTGATGCAACGATTAGAGTGAGGGAGCTGTGTCCAGAGTACCAAAACTTCAACTACCAGGCTGCCATTGACATGCTAGACAATGTGAGTTCTGGCCTGTTAGCCAAACTTGCCTCAAACGTCAGTGATTTGAACTGTGACTTCATAGCAATCGATGATGAAGCAGATGTGCAAGATTTTTCTGAGAATGGATATGAAGTAGCTGGTCTAGAACAGCCAATAGACATCAGTGATGATGAAGAATTGGGTCAAGTTTTTGATCAGTCTGAGTTTCGGAATATGTACATTGATATTGGAGGTGGTGATGATGACAGTGTAGAGGCTGCACTTGGCCTAAGCCTGTAAATACCGCTCTAGTTGCAACTTGGTCAGACTGCTGCAATTGTGCTTCGATAAAACGAAAATTCTGTACCCACACCAAAAAAATGTGCCAAGTGGGCTGCCCACACAAAACTGCGGGAAGCAGAATTTTGCCCTCCCCAAAATTCACGCCCGACGTGGGCATCCTACCTGTTTTGGGACCTGTCGAACCCTGTGTCGCAGCATGCCTTAACCGCAGCATGGATCCGTTTTTCTTGTGAACACCAGGCACTAAGAACGCTCAAGCAGGCTTGCATTTGGAGCTGGGCATATTGTTCGCTGGCAGATGTAGCACACACCTGGCGCCGACGAGCTCGAGCACAACTGTCTGCCATGTCATGCTTTGACTTGGACGACAGGCAACGCGGCCTAGTCCATGCGTCGTCTCGTCTTCATCTCGCTCGAGTTCAGCGCTGCTACCTTCAGTGGAAACGGAGTGTACGCGAGTTCACAGGTACGTGTCAGTTACGGGATGATCAGCTGAGATGTGCAACCTGGCCTGTACACAGTGGTTCTCGTTTCGTGGGCAGGTCAGGAGCTTGTGCAAACAGCAATGTGAGCTGTTGGTGATCAGCGGCAAGCCTGTTGGTCATGCTGGTCCCAGTCAAACAGAGGGTGCTGCCCACCTGATAGAGGTATGTATCTGAGTTTGCAGGGCCCGTACATATGCTGTTGTCCTCTTTTACCTGCTGATATCAAGACCTTGGCAACAGGTGACGGTACCTGTGTGGGGCAGGCTGGATCGGCTAAGTGGCTGGGCAGAGTTGGCTGAGCAAGCTGCATTGGATGCAGTCGTGGAGCAAGTGGCCAGCTTTCAGCCTTCTGCTATCCTGGGTGTTGACTGGTCCAGTCTGCCTGCATACAAAGCTCTTGCAACTGCACTGCAAGCTAAGGGGCTTCATGTGCCTCCCTACGTCTACATGAACTACAGGTACTTGTGCACTGCACACATGACATGGATTTGTTGGCTCATTGAAAGCCTGTATGAAACTGACAGTGTCATCTTCACCAAACGTGCAGCATCTCCTTTATAAACTTCATAATGCCCTGTGTGCAACTTGATTGTTGGGTCTTATAGATGTTGTCATGCAGCTGAGTCGAATGTCAGCTTTGTACAGGGTATACTCGAGAACATGCTTGCCGGAGGATGCAGGGTTCATGCAGGAAATGGAATCAGCAGCAGCTGCCACGGCAGCTGCGACTGTTGCCCTCAGTAGGAGTGACGCTGACTTCATCAAACGTCATTTGCTGCCTTCACAAAAGCCTGCTGCATCTGTAACGGTATGGTTGTATGACTTGCTGTGTATCTTGCATGCGTCTTGCATCAGAATTGCTGCTTTCCATCTTGGTATGTAATTAGGTCTAATCGATTTGCAAGCAAACTCAGGGCTGACTGACATAAGTCAATGGAGCTTTGCCCTGGCAGCATCATGTTTGTGACATGTTTGGCAATGTAAATGCTGCTGATGTTCACCAACCCAGCCAATCTAAACTTTGTGAGGCAAAGATAATGCAGATACTGCAGAGCGCAAACATTAGCTTGTGACTCACTCTGCTGCTCTGCCACAGGTGCTCCTACCAGCACTCAGGTCAGACATGGCGGCTTTGTCATTGCCGTGTGATATGGATGTCAAGCACAACAAGCTTGAATCAACCCACACTGTGTCAGCAGCTTGCACCATGCTGCCAAGAGCGCACTCAAATGCCTCAATCACTGCTCAGTACAGCAGTCAGCCAGCAGCTACTGCAGCAGCTGCTGGAGATGCTCACAATGACTCACCACCTTCTACAGCAACTTCTGAGATAACTGCTAGAGCTGTGGATGGAAGCCCCATCAGGTCAGTAGTCAAGCAGACTAGCTTCGGAGCTCGTGTCTCGCCAAGCATTGGCCGCCGCACAACACCTTTCTCCACCTCAGCCCCAAATGATTCTGATGGCATAGAGTCATCTCTTGTGGATGATCAGTCGACTTTTGCGCTCGCTCTACACGATCATCATGCAACAGCAGATGGTTTGTTACACCAGGAGGTACTCAGTCAAGACTGCATGGCTCCTGCCCAAGATGCAGAGCCAAGTCATGACAGTCGCAGCAGGCCATATTTGACGTGCTGTGTGAGGCTATCACCAGAGAAAGAGCCCCACAGGTAATCATGTCTCCAAAACATCCTGTCCACCAAGTACTTGCGCCATTGCACACAAACCACTGCTTTGACAAACAAAATGCATGCTTGCTTGCCAGCAGCAAACTCTTGTGTGCTTGTTGATTTGCAGAACGTTGCTTTAGTTTGCACTTCATACAGTCATGCATCATCTGATCTATACTGTAGTCTGCCCAAGCATGCCATCCTTGACAAACGCAGCATCTGTGTACTCTGTGGGCACCCTAAGGGGAAGACATGTTTACATGAGATGCATGATGACAACATGCAGATTTGTGGAACTGGTGGAGGAACTGGCACATCAGGGCATTGTACAGCAGCTTGGTATAACCCCTGTCATGTGCGCTTCAGCCACCACGCCCTATGCTATGGCCCTGGTGGCAAGGTTGCAAGCTGCTGCGCCCAACTGCATCATACATACTCAGTTTCTAGGCCCTGAGGAGCTTGCCCAGGTAAGAGGGGGTCCCTGTATGCCTGAGATGTCAGCATGTTGCATCAGCGCTGCTGAAGATTAGGGAGGGTCGCTTTTTTCAACGATTGCCATGGTAGCAGGACTGAGGCACCCCTCCCCCCCCCTCCCCCTCCGGCTCTTCATGCACCCATCTCCCACAATCGCCCTCCCATGCCCGCCCTTGCAACCTCTCCTCGTCCTCCATATTCCTCCCAAATTCCCATTTCTTACCATAATGTCTCCATGGCCAGGCTTTCCTTTCTGGCCAATTTGTGTCTTTGGTATGAGCTGCATATGTCACACATGTCACGAATGAGTTTTGCATTGCCGAAACTACAGCAAAACAGCCTGCAGCAACCTTCACTGTGAGTGCGCTCATGTATCTCACAGGCTGACAATGTTGCCCTCGCTGTGCATTGCAACAGCAAAGGTGTGATGCAGATCTACAGCAAGACTAGGCTGAACGTCCATCCCTGCCTCTATGATGCCTATGGCATGACAGTAGTGGAAGCTGCTTCACAAGGTGGGCATGTTTCCAATACCAGTGTCCTGACAGTCAGGCGCTGCCAGTTATGCACCGGCTGCTGCTATCAACTGCAGCCTTTAGTGTAATACATATACTGCCCAGAAGTACAAATTGACATGTACTTGATGGACAAGCCGATCAACATCAAGGCCAGCTGCATCTTCTTCATCTGATATGGCTTGCCTAAAAGTGCACAGCCAAGCCATATTTGATCTCAAAGACTTTGCAGCTTTTTTTCACATGCTGCATGAGTGCTGCACCAACAAGCTGCAGGCCTGTAAGAGAGCTCAGTTCCCAACGCTATCTGCAGTCTTGCTGCAACTCCTAACTCAAGGCACGCAACATTTACCTGGATTCTATCAAGATCTGCCCAAGCAGTTTGCTCAGTTGTCAAGCCGCACAAGCCCAAGCCTCTCTCGTTCAAACGCTACTTGACTAATGTCAAGCAAGATGTGGCTTGAAACGGCAGCATAAGGTCAAGTGCTGAATCCTGACCTGCAGGTGCTCCGTCAGTAGTCAATGGAGGAGGTGCAGTGGGAGCAGCAGACCTGCTGCAGGCACCTCTGGAGGTGTTTGAGTTGAATCTGGCACTGCCTATTGCACAACTTTCATCCCAGGTTTGACCACCTTCCATCACCTGTTGCTTTTTTCCAAGTACAAGGACATTTTCAGATCTCCATGTTTCTTTATGCATGGCTGAGGTTGTTGCAGATCATGTATGACTCTGTGGGGCCCTCAGCACAACAGCTGGCTTAGGGGAGCACTGTGAGGTGGTTGTCATCAGCCATGTCACAAAATAGCATTATCTGCATGCATCAGCTGTATGCATCAGTCAATGCTTTACCCTGGACATTGGCTTGTTTGTGTGAGGGCGGCTTGTCAAGCTATTGGCTGATGCACGTGTGTCAGCTTTTCTTCAAACAACAAAGAGTCGGACATGCTGTGTCTGTGATGCATAGGTAGCACAGCTGTGGCAGGATGCATCACGACTTGCAGAAGTTGGGCAAGCAGCTGTACAGAAGGCCAGAAGCTGGACTGAACTGGCAAATGCTTCTGTGCTACTGACCCTGGTGGACAACATACTTGAATCTAGCATGTGATTTGCTTCTATTTTGTGCAGATGCAATGTTTGGTCTGCATATCATAGCTATAGACAGATTGCTGATATTCTGCTGCATTTTGAGCTGCTTTGACATTCAGCGAGTGACACACTATTTGTGATCGGCACCTTCTGATTGACTGCCACAGCAGATGTGCCTTAAACAATGACTTTGTTGTTGCTCGTCAGTACGGATGCTAAGTACATGGCGTCGTCTCGTGTACCTTTGGCAGGCACTGTGAGATGCCTGCGTCCTGGATCATCGTCAACCAGGATCACATGCATGGATTTTGCAACAAGTAGCTTTGCCTACAAGTAATTATGCATATCTTGCTTGCTGAAAAACAAAAACACCTGAGTTGTAGAAGATACCATGCAACTGTGCAATGATGCACATCTTAATCCCATATCAGCCTTGCCATCGACCATGCCATGCATTGGCATCCAAACAGTCATTGTCCTTGAATTAGGCGTTGTCAAGCAGTCATTACAACAAGCCTTCAATGATTAGTTCATTGTGTAACTCCCGCTGTTCTACGCCTTATAGGCCTGTTTGCATGAACCAGTAGAAAACGAAGGTCCGTCTGCCAAAAACGAGCAAACGATTCACCATGTCTTGTCAAACAAACTTTTGTGGTAAGACACATCAAACTGGTGCAATGTGTTGCAATACAGGCAAACTCTGCTCTACTAGCTTGAAGTCCTCTTTGATATACTTAGCAGCCGGTTCCTCCCAGAAGAGAACAGACCAGCACTGCTCATAGGTTCAGTAAACTCAGCCATTTCTGCTTGCCAACCAGGAGGCAGAAAAACAGGAGGCATACAAACACTTTCCTCTATGCTATATAACACGACCTTTTCAAGCACAGGCAACTTGTCTAGTCCATATATGGGCCTCGCTGCCATGCAGTTGGGCAGGGACTTTTCAAGCGCAATTGTTATGGACCGCAACTTGGTGCAGTGTCCCCATTCTAGAAAGCTGATGCCAATGTCATCACACATCCAACAACAAAGACTGACAAGATGTTCAGCTGACTTCAATGGGAGCTTGCGCATGTCACTACTGTAGCCCACAGATAGATGTAGTTCACAATCTGAATGTCCTGAAAACTCTGGTAGAACATAAACCTCGTCAAAGTAGACACGTACAATTCGTAGTGTACGAATCTGCGACAGCATCTGCATCAGGTGACTCCATTGCATGTTCGGAGAACAACCATGCTCCCCAACAACAAACTCGTATAGTGCAGGGAATGCTGTTGCAAGTTGAGAGTAAAAAGCCCACAAAGGCTGACGCTGCACACCTAATCCTGTTAGTTCCAATACTCGCAGTCGTGGCAACGTGGGACAATCATTGCTTGGCGGACAGGAAAGTCGCATTCCTTGCAGTCGTGCAACCGTGAGAGGTAGCCTGAATAAGAATTTGCCATTTCCTTTGACTCCGGCTAGAGCTGTCAAGACAGCTGGAGAGATCATGGGATCTGCAATTGTGATCTCTTGATCTACAGTGAAGGTGCTGAAGGAGTGTGACTCCGGCATAGTCACGACCCGACGCCATCTGGCACTGACAGCTTGCAGGCTGACCTTGGACTTGCTGAAAGGAATTCTGGCGAAGATTCCGCACAGCTCCTGATCGCTGAGTTGTTCCATAGCTGCGCCACGCGAACCTTTCTTTTCTACAAAGTCCAGCAGCGGCCAACAGGGGGCTCGCGCAGACTGCAAATGTCCTCGCTGCTATGCGATTGACCTACGATGGAAGCCACCATGGGTTCCTTCGTCACAATGTTGTCATTTACTCCCACGTGTGATCACACAGCATGACGTTTTTGGTCAACGGCAAGAGCATCAAATCCTCAACAGGCTCACGAGATTCCAAAACGAGGTGCAGACCCCACTGCGGCTGTGCAACCGTTATTCTCAGAGAGCGACCACTTATTCGCGCGCGACAGTATCTTGTCAAGACTTGGCAAGACGTATTCCCGGCGCCCTCCAAACAAGCAGCGTCGCAATCTAGGTGCAGTACACGCTACTGGATATGCGCATGCAGTGATCTTTTACGTGAACGCGTCTGTCTTATGTTTGCAGCGAGCTGCTCCTCCAACACGTTTGCGTCCAATTTTTTGTTTTGAAACTTTCTTTGGTGCAAGCAGAGTGTGACAGCGGCGAAAAACGCGCAAGAGATCATGAAGTCAACTAGGCAGGTGCTGGTGGCGCTGCTATCTGCAGCGCTTTGCGCTGGCGTCGCACATGCGTCCACGAGAGACTTGCTGGCGACAAACATCATTGAAGACATCTCCATTCCATACAACGCCGCTATTGTCGGCACTGACCCGCTTAATCAGCTCTCCTTCAGCGACCCACGTGTACAGCGAACTGTTTCCGGCCTTGCGCCGGAGCAGGTGAGAAAGCGTCTGCAAAAATGTTGTTCAACGTCAGTCTGATCGCGCATTTGTCTCGTGAACGCTTTGAGTTGACGTGCTTCATTCTCGCACATGCACGGTTGCTGAGTACATTGATTTCACATTTCGTGCTTACAGATTCACCTGACATACCTATCCGACACACAAACAATCGTCTCCTGGGCCACTGGATATGGCAACACCACCATGTCTCCAGTAGACCCCAACTACTTCCGAGAGGAGTCAGGCCCATCCAGCACGGTTTACTGGGGCACCAACTCTGGCAATTACACTCACAACTTGACAGCTAATGCTGCCACTATCACCTACTACAACCAGATCTACACCTTTGCCAATGCCAACCCCAACTACAACTACTCTTCTCCTCTGTTCCACCATGTTGTGTTGTCAAACCTTGCGCCCAGCACAGCATACTTCTATAAGGTGGGCGACACCACATACGGTTTGAGCAGTGAGTACAACTTCACATCACCACCCAAGGTTGGCAACACCACATACCCATTCGTCTTGGGTGTTGTGGCTGACCCTGGACTCACTATCAACACAACAGTCACCATTCAGCATTTGGTGGACGCCAACCCTCAAGTGTGGACTCTGATTGGAGACTTCACGTAAGCTCTGGCGACATCCTCAGTACTGATGACAGCACTGCTTTACCGACCAGTAATAGTTTCTATTGCTGACCGTGTGGGTGACTGGCTTTTCATACATGAATGGCAGCAGTGCAGTCTTGGTGTGGATATGTGCCACAAGATGCTTGTGCATGTGTCAGCATTCATGTATGTCATGCACTGCTTGCTAGGATGCATTCAGTGAGCCTGACATTTCTACTCATCCCTGTGGCTATGGGCCTCCAGCAATGCACGTGCTTGGCACAAACTTCTGCTGTTCTGATGCGGCAACATGTGCCTGACTTGCATATATGCATGCTGCAGGTATGCTGATGACATGCAGACCAATGGTAAGCGTCTGCATCTGTGCCGTGCAGTGTACAGTGGTTGATTGCCGCCTGCATCAATCTTTCTGGGAACTGCACTGCTGAAGCAATGTTGTAGTTTACCATGTATACGCAGCTTCTGCTGAATATTCCATGCAGTACATATCTTGTACACTTCATGCAACATATAGCATGTACAGTACATATTGCCTCAGCTTTGCTGTTGCCCTGTCGCCCAAAGCTCTCGTTTTTGCTCTGATGCAGCAAACTGCTTTCACTACTGCAAACATTGCCAAAGCATTCTAGTCACCAGATTGGCTGAGCATACTGTGTCATTCATGCGCATTTTGGAGCAGCTGGAACACTTTGATAGCAGCAACACAGTGTGCTGCATAACTGGCTCCAGAATCAACACTCGGTAGCAGAGGCTCCTTCAGCCATGTGCGCTGCCTGCCTCTTTGCATATCTGCATGCATCTGTGCACATGTCGCAAGAGTAACTTCTGAGTGTTACGGCTAAGGCCGAGCTATGGGAACAAGTTGCTTCTTGACATATCTGCATGCATGTGAACACATGTAGAAAGTGCTGAGTGTCACATCTATGGCTGCAGGAACAACCACCACCACCAATGGAAGCTCTTTGAGCTATGTGCCCTCCCCTGAAGGTACTTACCAACCCTGGTGGGACATGTGGTTCCGTTACTACTCAAATGCCATCTCTTCCAGGTATGCTGCCACACGCTGTATAGCCACAACAGAAGATGTCCTACCTGAAATTGTTTGTCGCCCAAATTAATTACTCTGCTTCACTTTTTGCTGCTTGGCACAGCCTTGCTGCAACTCAACGCAACCAGTGCTTGAACAGTATTTGCCAGGTGCTTGGGTGCATCCAGAAGGCCAAAAAAGTTCATGCCCAGCTACTCTGCAGCCATGGCAGTGTAGTCAAAGTGACTGTGCACACATAACACAAATTCTTAGTCAGGACAGATTTTGTCTGCATGCTGTTGTTGTATGCAGCGCCAACTGTGGCATGAAAGACATGAGCTCATTTGCATCTTATCTGTTCACACAGTCACTACAGTCAGATGGATTACTTGCTGACCGCCAAAACAGGACCTCATACAGAAAGCCTCATGGCTGAATTACCACAGTCACATGGGTGTTCACTTAGTCACTGCAATGACATGGGTACTGTACCTGTTGATGTGAACCTGCGCTGCTGGCCATAGTACTCACCTTTGACCATTGCTGCGCAGGATTCCTCTCTTGCCAAACCATGGCAACCACGAGCTGGAGCCTCAGTTCCTGGCCACATACGCTTCAGGCCTAGCCAACGGCACTCAGTTCCAGTCATACGTGAGCCGGAACCCCACCAACATTGTGGCCAATGCCAGTGGATCAGACAGCCCCCTTTGGTACTCTGCCAACGTGGGACCAGCTCACATGATCTACCTATCCAACTATGCTGACTTTGCTGTTGGCAGCGACCAGTACAACTGGCTGGTCCAGGATCTTGCCACGTGAGCTATATTGATATCAGACCCTTTCTGCCTGAGTTTTACTTACTGTCCAGTCTCAAATTCTGTGATGAGGTTTGATTCCCCTGTTGTGTGGTTGCAAGCTTGCTGCATTGTAGAGTGTTTTGTTGTGATGGCCTTGTTCATGGACATGCCTTGATGTTGTGTTTGACCTTTGCATGGCTGCTGCAGGCGTGCCATTCATATATTGCTATGAGCTTGCAGTGATGCATTCCTGATTGTGCTGTATGACTGTGTATTGATCTTAGCAGAAATTGGTACGAGCTTGCCATGATGCACTTCTGATCGCGCTTTATGACTGTATTGATCCCAGCAGATCAGAGCAGTGATGGCTGTCTGGCGTGCAGGTTCAACCGCAAGACCACCCCCTGGTTGATTGCCACTTTCCACGCCCCCTGGTACTCATCATGTGAGTCCTGCCTCTCTTCTCCTGTCCCTTCTTCTTGCAATGACCGTGTGCATGCTTGTGCAAACACATGGTCTGCAGATCTGAGCTTGCCTGGCATCTCAACCACCATGCAGTCTGTTTTCAGTACATGTCACGTGGTCCACCACCCCCAAGCACATCTGTTTCAGCAATTGCATACATGTGTGTGTGATCATACATATGATCACACACATACGTATGATCATGCATGCACCAAGGCTGAGCTGACAGCCTCTTGTACATCTTAGGGTTCACCCCATGTGACCATTGGCATCACTCAGTGCTGCTCTCAGAGACAGACTGTCAGCTAAGTCAAGCTTCTGCATTACAGGGCATGGGTGTCGGATGTTCCATCACCTGCCTGCCTGATGCTGTTTGATGTCATTTTTGTGTTTGATGAGGGCAGCAACAGACGTCTCAAAGCACATTTGCGGCGCGGTTGCAGCTAAACACAAACTGGTGTTGGAACAGCCTGGTTGCTGTGACTGTCTGTTGTCTAGCACTGCTATCAGATCTTGAATCTTCGGTATTGGGTGAGTAAGAGCACAAGCAGATGTCACTGTGCATTTGCAGCGTCTCATGGCTTACTGTCTCACAGCGCGCTTTGGCATGTGCTGCAGATGTGTCTCACTACAAGCAGAATGAGTGCATGAGGTTGGCAATGGAGAGCGTCCTTTACAATGCAGGAGTGGATGTTGTCATCAACGGTCATTGCCACGAGTATGAGAGAAGCAACCCTGTCTATGTAAGCTTCTGCCTCAGCAGCCTTGTGACTGATGGCCTGTCATGCTACATGCTCTGCTGACAAGTTCGTGCAGGGTACAGAAGTAGCTTGAGCCTGTACAGTTCACATGCAACATATTAGACCACTAGACTTGCGTTGCATTTTTCCCAATCATTGGATGGCTTTGTTTCCAAGCATATTGGAGCATTTGGTAGTTGTCAGAGCAGCTGATAGTAGTCATGTCTTGGTTTTGAAGCCTTGGCCCAGCCGAGGCTGGCAAAGCGCTCCTTTATCTGAAAGCATGTCAAGGACTGACCCTTTTGAGGTGGGGCGCTTATTCTAAACATGTTTAAAGCTGACCCCACAGTGCATCAAGCTGATAGTGGTGCCTTGCGTGCAGAACTTCACAGTGAATGAGTGCGGTGCTGTGCACATCACCATGGGTGATGGTGGCAACATTGAGGGCTTATGTAGGCTTCTGTTCTCTTCCTGGATTCCTTCCAGATTTCTTACATGCATGTGGCACCTCAACTGTGCTAGACTGTTTATTTCTTAAGCCAGGGTGTTCGGCCACTGCTATGGGCCATTGCTCATGGCCTGTTTCTGTCTGTTGTTGAGCTACCTGCCGGCACCTACTAGCAGCACTGTGGCCTTGCTTCATGATGACATGCAGTCATGGCTTCACTGTAGGCATCATACCTGGCTTCGTACGCAGCGCATGCATGTCATGCCCTGCATACATCTTGTCATGGAATTGCAGATGCAAATGCGCTCACACGATGTAGCATGCTTTGCTCATGAGTTGTGACGCATTCCTCTGCAATCCTAACAGCAGTACTTGCTCACAAAATGGTCTGTGACACTGCAGACAAGACATATGCTGACACACCAGGGCTGTGCCCTACACCCAACAAGACAGTGCCAGCATACCAGCCAGGTGGTTTCTGTCCTACATACGTGTACGACGGCAACTTCTGTGCCACATCACAGCCCTCTTGGTCAGCGTTTCGGGAACCAGCTTATGGTCACGGCATCTTGACCTTTGAGAACAGCACCCATGCGTACTGGCAGTGGAACCGGAATCTGGACAATGAGAACATTGAGATGGACACTGTGTATGTCATCAGGCAGCTGTCCTGCAGTAACAAGGCTGGGTACTGAGATGCGCCAAAGCTTGTCAAAGCAGGAGCCCATGTTGATAAGATTTACTAACAAAAGCTACGCATGCTACTGCACTGTTCAGGTGTGGCACAGAGGGATGGTGTCTTTACTAAGTATGCTGTTCATCTGGGACAGTTGTCACAGTGCGATGGTACGAACATAGTGCAGCTGGCGTCTGCAACCGAAACATGATATTTGCTTTCATACATGCAGTCTGTTACACATTATTTACCTGCAAAGAATTGAGTTGCCATATAATGATACAATGTTGAAAACAGTTGTTTTGCATTGCAATTCCCTTTGATACAGTGACAAGCACTTTTGATACAACCGGCCAATTACTTTGGCCCAGGGCCTGATAGTGCCTTCCTGCTGTTATTACATGAAGCACTGTTTTGCCAGTAGCAGCAGCAGTTGTTTCTGCCCCAGCATACAGGTTGCCAGTTTAATTTGTTGAGCTGAAGGTGTCATCAGCGATTAGCTTGTGATGCATACATTTGTGCCTCCTCTGTGCTAACATGACAGTGTCCTTCTTGAGCTTTTGCTATGAGTACAAACAACTTGTTTGTCTTGCGTGCATGGTACCGGCCGGCCGGCGCGCGTCACTACCCACAAGTCCTTACCGGGTCCCTGTTGGCTCCTTGGTCCCTTAAATATTCGTTATACTTTCGCTGTCCAGTCGTTGCGCCGGCACGATCCGTTTCCGATTTCGGCATGTTGTAAATTTGTGCTGCAGCGATCGTAAGCTCGAGCGCAATTGAGCTAACTTTGGTTTCGGAGCGTACAGCTGTCGGCCTTTCAGAAAGGCCCTTTCTGTCCTCCCCACGCAAGCCTTGACGCGCAGAGCGTGGACTCACGGCTGAGCTGTGATGCCTATCTGTGTTGAGTCTGAGAGAAGTGTTTTACATCCTTTGTATGAACGATGTTAGCTGAGTCCGGATGCTACATCTGAGCTGAGCGCTGCCGGCCACGAGTCACTAGACACAAGCAAATGCCCGTGGTGTGACGATGTTTATACCTGAAAAGAAAGGACGCAAGCGGCCTTGAGTACGAGAAGCAACTGGTCACGCAGCAATTGTAAGCTTGGGCTCAACACCTGCAGTCCAGGCCGCCAGCATTGTGTTTGCAACAGCAGCCCTGCCTACTAGAATGTCCACACATTCCGCTGCAGTGCTTCATGGATCCCACTTCAGAAGCCAAAGCCACAAAGATCATATGTCCCGCTTGCAACTTGCAGTATTCGAAGAGCCGTATAAAAAGACATGTCTGCAATCTCGTTGTCCCACCCGCCCGCCCTTGACTGTCTCTAGCTGCCCTGGGGCACCTCCCAAAGTTAGGGTCGAATGCAGTTATGTTATGTCACATTCGGTTCACGCCCATGAACCATCACCAGGTTGGATTTGCTTGGTGATGCAATATTTACATGGACTGCAGTAAATTGCATCTGGCAATGCAAGCTGTGATGCTGACTCATCAGTCATGCTTGAGCTTGCTGCTGAAGCTATCAGCGCAGATAATGTTGCCAGCTGAACAGTGTCGTTGAAGCGGCTTCACAGCTGATCACGTCAGCAAGCCATGTCGTGTTAGTGTGCACGTCGTGAATCACGACAGCTTGTGACGATCGTGCACAGATAGACAGGCCCTTGGCGGGTTGATGCGCCACTAGATGTTGCATGACGACAGTGCCCCTCTCACATGACAAGGTTGAAACAGGCTCGCCTCCACAACAACATCTACGATCGAAAAGCACCGACCCCTGCTCAACGCGTTTGAAGCTGAAGACCAGCAGAAGCACCTTTGCAGCCTGGATCTGGATCCTCTCTGGTCGTTGCAACCGTGATTGAGCACCTCCATCTCAGTAGCAAACCCTGGTGAGGAAGCCATGCCACAGTTCAGACCTAACTTAAGAACTCAACGGGCCTTGCTTCACTGCCTTTGCCTTGTTGTGCAGCAAACAGTATGCTTTCACATAGGTGGACGTGTGCTAGACTATTGCTGCACATTTCTTGCCATGTCAAACGCCAGCAGCACCACTGAAGGGGCAAACTCTAGCAGCATCCCTGATGTTGGCTTGCAAAGTGCAGCCTTCAATAGCAGCCCTGTTACTGGCTTTGGAGAGGCTTTCTTCAGCAGCAGTCCTGCTGTTTGTTCTCAGAGCGCTGCCAGTAGCAACAGCAGCCTTCCTGCTGGCTTTGGCTTTGGAAGTGCAGCACCCAGCAGCAGCCCTGCTTCTGGCTTTGAAAGTACCGCCTTCAGCAGTGGTCCTGCCCCGTTGTTTGGAGGTGCTGCCTCAAGCAGCTCTGCCCCTGCCTTTGGAATGCCCGGGTGGAACTTTGGATCTGCTGCCTCCAGCAGCAGCAGCAGCTCTGCCCCTGGCTTTGGTAGTGCTGCCTACAGCTCCACCCCACTCTTTGGCTCTGGAGGTGCTGCCTACAGCAGCTGTACTCCTGCCTTTGGAACGCCTGGTTGGACCTTTGGCACTGTTGCCTCCAGCAGCAGCAGCGGCTCTGCCCCTGGCTTTGGTGGTTCTGCCTGCAACTCTAGCCAAGGCTTCGGCTTTGGAAGTGCAGCACCCAGCAGCAGCCCTGCTTCTGGCTTTGGAAGTACCGCCTTCAGCAGTGGTCCTGCCCCATTGTTTGGAGGTGCTGCCTCAAGCAGCTCTGCCCCTGCCTTTGGAATGCCCGGTTGGAACTGTGGCTCTGTTG
>JAABUP010001347.1_pt1 | contig 51431 bp, 46 predicted proteins | sample 5559201 | NCBI WGS metagenome assembly JAABUP01 (sample SAMN10711887, study PRJNA513373) | rock metagenome | isolation source: Antarctica rocks | place: Antarctica | reverse complement strand
TTTCCGTGCTACAGGATAGTAACCATGTGGACAAAAACACGGTGTCTATACTCATTACCAATCAACATGAATCCATACAGGCCCCTGAAAACCATCATGAAGAGAAAAGTCGCCAATTCGTTCCAAATGATAGACTTGATGTCGCGGGTCCAGGCAAGTGTACTTATTGACCGGAAAGTGCAGTCTGGAGCTAAATTTTCAATTGCAGGGTACACGTGGTTGCTCGATGCATGCCTGCGCATTTCGACAGCGGTTGTGTAGTGGCCTGGAACCACACGGAAATGCTAAGGTTAGCTCGAAGAACTGTAGAACTATCACGGTGCTTGATGGGAAGACAGAAAGACGGTAAGACAGTGGCGCGACTTACGGAAAGTTTCATGCGCATCGACAAAGTCTCTACATGTATGCTTATGATGATCAGTTGCTGCCCCGTAAAATTAGACATAGGTAGCAAAACAGTCAGTGGCAGACATCCAAATCTGGTCATAAATTCCTGTTGACCTTCCTGCCGTGATACATAAGGTGACAGCTCCTGACGCAACGCACAGTAGTCCTCCACACCTTCTCCGAGGCCCTCCACTTTGATACTACGTGTCTCCACATTGGCTTTACGCTACATAGTGTAGCCGAGAAGGCCCGCCAACAACTATCGTGAGTTTCTCAGATATGGCGATTCTGGAAAAGGTCAGATTCCAGCTGATGGTATATGCGTGATGCATGTATGGCCGATGAACCCATCAAAGGAGAGATTGCAGCTGCACGAATCCTGGCAATGATTGCATAAGAGAAATCATGAGAGGAACGAAAGACGTCTGTAGCTGCTTGGAAGTCTTGAGTGTAAGATGTCTAGCTATCCAAAGAAAGCAACGTTTTCCATGTAATGCGACACGGGTGAGGAGGTCCTCCACACCTGTCAATAGATTGCTGTATCAAGGAGTCCCAAATTCCATTGAGCGTGGCAGTACGTCGTTTTAGTCGCAGTACAAGCTTCGACTGAGGTATCTTCCGTCCGGTACGCGATAAGGTAACATATCGAGAAATCCCCTCCACACTCGAGCATTGTAAGCCGAGACTGAGCCAGTTGACTTTATGAGCGTAAGGTGTGGAGGAGAAAATGGCAAGGGATGACGGTCGAGAGTACGAAGCTTGGGCGGGGACGGCAGGTCTTCCTAGTTGATCCGTCTGACGCCGGAGTGCCCAAGGTTACGTCGAGCCGACGAGAGCATGGGCTGAAAGCTGGTCTTGAACGCCGATGATACGAATTTGGATCATATATTAGATTTGTACTTATCTGTCGCAGTTCCCACTCAACTCCAGCAATGTCGAACGGCTACCTTTAGTGCTTCTTATTACTCTCTGCTGAGCGTTGTCTAGGATCTCAAATTTTAGTACCAGGCTCTCTGAATCTAATTGTAACAAGCCTTACCTGTTGCATGCAGCTTTGTTTATTCCCCGTCTATTCTCGATCGTTCCAGGCAGGTCTCCACACCCGCTCGAGGAGCTTATATTCGACTACGTGGTACGCCCTCTTCATATAGTACCATTTGTAGCATCCTGACTTCGATCTCAGGATTCAATGGCAGCTGCAGCAGTTCTCCCACGGCCCAAAGGGATGAGGCCCAGCTTCGAACCACTTATCCAGGGGAAGATCTCAACCAAAGGAAGTAGCGCCATCTTCGATCCAGAGAAGCATCTTGCCTTCACCCCTCCATCGAAGGTTCATACTATGAAGGATCTTAACTTTGAGGAGACCATTGGGGTCTCCCCTATTGCTGTTTCGGAGCCTTTTCCTCTCTTCTCTCCAGAGGCGATTCATCATATGAGAGCCGAAGTGCTGAGCGATAAGGTGTGGGATAATTGCCAGTATTCCAGCAACCTTGCCCAATGCCAGTTGAGAGGTTTCGCTCCAGAGTAGGTTCTTTCCGCATTTTATAGCCCTCCAACTTGTTCCATTCTGATCGTCCGTATAGATATGCTCCATTCGTCTATGACACCTGGAAGAACCCTGAGACTCTTGCCATCGTCTCCAAGATTGCTGGAGTTGACCTGGTGACCGAAATGGACTTCGAAATCGGACACATCAACATCTCTGTGAAGTCAGAGAAGCAGAAGACCGAAGAGCTCGCAGCTTTTACAGAAAAGAGTTCCAGGGAAGCTGATGAGGGTGTAGCAGGCTGTCCCTGGGAGGACGACACTCCAATCGTTGGTTGGCATACTGACAGCTATCCATTTGTTTGCGTGACGATGCTGAGCGACTGTACCACTATGATTGGAGGCGAAACGGCGCTGAAGACTGGCACCGGCGAGATAGTGAAAGTCCGTGGTCCTCAAATGGTGAACTCCTTTCTGATGCAGCAGGTTCAGAGGAGTCAGTATTGATTCATGGATATAGGGCTGCGCTGTCGTTTTGCAAGGCCGTTACATTGAGCACCAAGCTCTTCGCGCTCTCGGGGCTACAGAGAGAATCACAATGGTGACCTCATTCCGCCCTCGCTGTCCAGTACTGCAGGACGACACAGTTCTGACCACCGTTCGTCCTATCTCTGACCTCTCGGAATTGTACTTTCAATTCAGCGAATACCGTCTCGATATCCTGGAAGAACGCATCCGCATTCAGCTCAAAGACTTACGAGAGAAGAAACGTGCCGGAAAGAAGCTCAACACCAAAGCTCTGAAGAAATTCCTGAAAGAGCAGGAAACTTTCCTTGCCCACATGGACAAGGAGATGATTGAAGATGAGAAAGTCGAGGAGGGGACGATAGACGACTGCCATCGGCATGTAAGCGTTACTGATCGGCAGAAAGGCAAGCGCGCACGGGTCGAATGAGGCTGTCAATTGCGACATGTGTCAGGCTTGCTGTCCGAAGGGAGGGATGCAGATCTAACGAGTTTTCTCTTTGTACTGCCGCTGAGGTCCAGTTTGTTGCTTTTGGATTCTGTCGTTTCTGTCTGCGATAGGACTTGAGCCTCACTCAGCGACATGGCGACGGTGAAAGCTTTGGCTGTATTTTTGATCATCTGGGGAGCGGGTTTACACTTGATGGATATGCCCATAACTTAACTCGTTATGTTGATTCATAGATGTATATGGTTTGCAGCACCAATAATCACTCAGCGATTCATACTGATGGAAACTGGCCGACAGCCTCATATGAGGGAGGCCGATGTGCCGAAGTTGCTGTAGATCTGGATCTCGCACCAGTGGTAAAGCCGCCTCGATCTTGTCACGCATGGCGTACAACCGCATTTGAGGGGTCCGAGGTACATTTGAGGCGCTCTAACTTTACTTGTCACGTTGTCATGGCTTTTATAGCTCGACGATGTTTTTCTGTTGCTTTGGGCTTTCGTTGGGGACGCTTGACCGTGGGCGCGCTTTGGCGTGGTTTCTGGTATCAGGCTGGCAGAGGGGTTGGTGAGGACAACCAGGAGAAAGTGATTTCTCACATCAGTCAAGTTGAAGCGTGATATGCCGAAATGAACTTGCAAAGAAGAAGATATTGAACTAAGTAGAGTGCGATAGAAAGTTAGTCGACTACTCCGGATCATTGCCTTTGGGCATTGCAAGGAAAAGACGACAACTTCACTGATCAACTGCTCACAGCCCATTCAGAGTTGGACAACCATTCGAAGGGGATCAGAGAAGAGTTGTTGCGGCTGTCGGTTAGACATCTTCCCAACAGGTTCGCAAAGGGCTGAAAACCGACTGACGTTGACGTGCAGACTGCAACCAGAACACAGCAAAACACAATGGGCTTCTTGAAAGAAGATCCTAGAAGACTGAGAGGACTTTGAGTGAACATCTTAAAGAGCTGACCACAATCATGCCGAAAAGTGTCTGGTATGCTGAAGGAATCAGCTCGTAGTCTTGACGGTGGGAGGTGCTGGCGTTCGACCACCATTCTTAAACATATCAGGTTGAGCGTATCGCGTCTTCTCTTCCCCACTACACTAACAGCGTTCCTTTGGTCCAGCTGCACGGTCGGATGCGTAAGGTAAAGAGTACTTTCTACAAAGTACCTTACGAGGATCTCTCGGTTACCTGCAGATGCAGCTTCACATTGGAGTTCCGAAAGGAGCTAGTCTCATCATTCAATCAATGCAACCACCCCACGCCAGCTCGTCCAGTACTTTACTCGTGTATGTACTTTAGACCCCCTAGCTCGACGTCGACGTGGGCAAAGTTGCAGCCCAAGCTGTCCCCATCGGATATGATGATGTGTTCCATGGCATAACACTAACGTTGCTTTCGCCTCTGAATACCTGAACCCGACGCGTCAAAGTGCCAGCCGAACCGCGTAAAACAGACAGTTGGAACAGCCTTCGGCAGCTGCTGGAGAATACCGCTTGCAGTGCTGCCACATTCACCAAGGCACAACCAACGGGCTCCAACTCTTTATTGGCGCTCAATACACCAATATCTGGTAGGCCACATCTTGCCCACTGCTTCACTAGGCTCTGCTAATGCCAAGAGGCCGTACGTAAGATCTATGAACGACAGCTCAACCGGACCCTTAAAACACAACAAGACCTCAATATCTTCTCAATCTGCCGCCACGAAAATCTGATGAGATCAACAGCAATCGACAAAGAAAGTGAGAGCTTGTAGACGGAGCAAAGGTGGAGGACTGTCACCAAAATGACTGAACAGGCGAGCAGGATCAAAAATCCTGGAATAAAGCTCAAGTTTAAGGTCCATCCTTCAAAGCAGGACAGCCCCATCAAGTCAGCCTCATCTCATGTGGACACAAACGGCACCCGAGATCTTCTCCAAACGCTTGAGTCAAGTGTTGATGATCTTCGGTCACTGGTGACGTGTCGCATATGTTTACGACTCCTTTACGAGCCATACACAATAGCCTGTGGTCATACATTTTGCTACGGGTGCTTAAGTCAGTGGTTTGTGAACAACAGGGCAAGGAAGACATGTCCAGATTGTCGACACCATGTCACCCGCCAACCAGCTCCGGCTTACATGGTAAGTTTATCCAAGACTGGCTGGGATATGCGCTGATAAGGCTTTAAATAGGTGCGAGAGATGACGCAGGTCTTCATAAGTCGGGTGGAGCTCTTGCCTTGCGGAGAGACTACGGGAGATCATCAGAAGTGGCAAAGGGAGGAGACAGAGCTTGTCGAGCATGATAGGAAGAACGCTGACCGTAGGGTTGGGGGTCTGTTCCGAGGCAGCTTCAAGTTTCAACATTTGAATCTTAGGGCAATCAGAGATGATGAAGATGGGGTTGAAAGATGTCCCAGGTGTACGTGGGAGCTGGAAGACGGCGTCTGTTTGAGATGCCATACTAGGATCGATGATGAAGGGATCATGCGGCACATTTCAGAGGACTTCAGCGACCTGGATGACATGTCTGAGACAACCGGTGATGATTCAGACGAGGAGATGGATGTCGCAATTGACATGGAAGATCACGACCAAGAGCTCGGATTCAATGGTTTGGACGACGGTGACATCTCCCTTGATGGTGATGGAAGGCCCATTCACATGGTTGATGATTTCTCGGACGATGAGTTTGGATTTGGACGAACAGGTGCGCGTGACATCAGAGAACGTCCACGGCCCCTTTATGGGATTCATGGTATAGCACAGGGTCCGAGATGGAACACTGGACCAGGCATGCGTTCGGATATCTCAAGTTCAGGTGATGAGGATGAGGAAAGCGGCCAAGATGGGGAGGCTGGTTCTCTGGACAACTTCATTGTCGATGAGGAGGATGAGCGCCAGAACCAGCAGAACCCTAGTCACATGTCGCAAACCGAGGATCAGAGGAATGCTCGCGGTTCAAGCGTAAATGCTGCGCCTGAACATCAGAGAAACCCTGATCGCGCACCGCGAACAACATCCCATGAGTGGCGAGCCAGAAGCCACCGTACCCTGAATGCAGCCAGTCCGCACCATGATTCTATGGATCAGCTTTCGGACGAGGAGGATTCCGACGAGGGAGGTGGTATCTCAAACGGTAGACGTAGGGTCCGTTCAGAGAGAAATCAGCCTCATGAACGAACTGCTCCTCAACATGGGCCAGGAGGCTTTCCAATTCTTAGTGATTCGGACAATGAGGAGGGTTCGGATGGAGCGACAGACACCCTACTCCAAGCTGGCTGGTCGCAACTCGATCACGATGATCGTGAGGTTGATGCTCTTGGCCCCGAAGTTTTGAGTATAAGTACTGATAATAGAGATAACGATGCTGATATGGGCGGATCCGTCCGGACCAATTTTACAAGTCTTTCTGCATCATCGCCTCACAACACGCATAGAGTTTCGTCGAATAGGACAGGTCATCGGAACCGGAATCAACGCAGGCACAGAGATCGTGTGGTCGACATTGGCAGCAATCGTCCACGTCAACCGTCATTTGAACATCCCCAACGACGGCGAGAGCGTAATGTTCCCGAATCAAACTTCATCCAAAGAGTCAATGCTTTGTCGGCTCAACGCGCAAGGAGTAGGCGAGATCCTAGTCTGCCTTTCGCGGGCGTCGATGCAAGCGATTTGAGCGCTAGGCTTTCAGATGAGGACCAGAACTCCAATCCGGATCTGGCACCTCCATTTTCACCTTTGTCCGCGAGTTCACTAATGACCATATCAACTTCTGACGTTTCGACGGGGCATGACCCCAGGCCAGAGCTGCGTCGGTGGTCTCAGAGCAATCTAGAGGACTCCGAATCCAGTGGATCTGAGACACCATCCGGTCTTTCATCACGATCAGGGAATCGTGTTTCGAGCGATACAGCCACGATAGGTCGTGGTTCACCTGCGGCAAGTTTTGCAGCTGCTTCACGTCCTACAACAACCCATTCTGGGGCACAATCACCGATATACATAAACTCGAGTCCCGTCAAGTCCGATAAAACTGCCTCACCCATCGATCGTACATATAGATACCACCGATCTGTATCTGCTGCCTCAACCCCTTCTGCTCACGAACAGCACCGAAACAATCCAGGAGCAGGACATGTTTCCAACAGATATCCCGGGGGCCGACGCCGAGACCAGCTGCCTGCCGCGGTGACAAGAGCTTGGAATTCTCGGCGTGAAGATCAACCTCAATCGTCAAGGCCTAGCATCCGAGGTGGTGGTCCCTCCACTGGAGCATCACTCTTCCCTCACACACGTCAATCGGCTGAAGAATCAGACGAGCGCGAGCGCGAGCAAGCCGCCGAGAAAGCCGCGGAAAAGAATCCAAGACGGAGAGCTGAGGAATTGAGGAGGCAGAATCAGGATCCTTTTGCTTCAGCACAATCACGTTTTTCTCAAGCGAGCCGGCTCTTCGGTGAGGCTGCCGAGCGGTATTCGGGCATGCAAGGGCAGGCTGGCCCATCGTTCCAAGCGCGCGACTTGGGCACTCCTGACGCAGCGGCTGTTTGGGGGTTCTATCCAGAGAATGGCCAACGAGACCATGTCTGGTGATTTGTGAATATTTTACCTCGTGACTTCGCTCCGATTCTATGGCTTCCAGGCTGTGCATGCGGTGGAAGAGTTGTCAATTGAAGGTCCAAAGGTCCTCCAAGTTGAACAACTGAAGATAGGACGCCGTGATGGATGATCTTGCGCCAGCGACAGCTTCGGTGGTGTTTACTCTGCATTGCTAGGCGTGGCGATACCTGCTACAGTGCCTGTTACTGGCTTCTTGTTCGATGGACTGCGCATAACTTCGGTTGCATAGCTTTGGAGGATCTTCTTAGGTAGCAAGTGGAATCAAGATACTTTGCATATTTCACTCAGCACTACTCTATCTTCGGAATTCTAGTATGTGTAGCTCATTTCATGGCTGATTATCGCCATGTAGATATATTTAAGCAGCGTGAAAAGGTTGATAGCAACGTCCTGGCTTCGTTCCTACGTGACGAAATGGGTTTAAGCACCATTGCAACTGCACACCATGTTCTCAGACTCAATCACAGTACATCTAGCTAGATGGTCAATGCTTCGCCAAGTCCCCATTGACTTCAGCGTCTTTGACTTTCCCATCAGCACCTACATTCGCCACAGGCGAAGTCCTAGCCACCTCGAAAACGACAGCTCCGTTCTTGCCTTTCATCTTCTTCCATCGGCCCAGTCTGTGCTCGGTCCCGACGGCCGCGACGATGCAGATGCCATCTTTGCCTCGTTCGCCTCGCTCGAAGACTGACAGGTCGTTGATCACGCCCCTCACGACTGGATGCTCGTCTGGTATGTCTTGAGTACTCTTCGTTGGTGCGGCTGTCCGGCCATCGTCTTCGCCATTCGCGGGATTGACCACGCCGTTGATCACTGATGGTGAAGTGCCAGCTATTCCTACAGGTCCTAGCGCCTCTATCCTTCTCTTGTCTTCGCTGACCTTCCAAGCCCTGACCTGCCCATCCCAGCTCCCACTCAGTATGACATCGCTGTATGGAATAGTCGCTAGTGCCGTGATCCACCTCGGCTGCGGTGGGCTCGGCACTACTGGGTCTGGGTGCTGTTCCGCGGACGCTTCTTCAGGCCTCAGCGCTGGATCAAGCCCATGCGCCAACGGAAAAGTGAAGACGGGTTTCTTCTTGTGTAACGTCCAAAGAGATAGAGTGCCGTTTTCACTACCGGTTACGAACATCTCTTCGTCGATCATAGCGACACGGTCGATGCTGCCTTCCGCGTAGATTTTGCTACTGGGCAATTTCGACTTCTTCTCGCCGCCACCACCTCCTCGAAACACGAGCTGAGTTTCTTCGACGACTTTCCATAATCGCGCTGTCCTATCTCGAGCGCCTACGCTGATACAACGTTCTTGCGCCAGAGCAGCTACGTCGACGACTTCGTCTTGATGGCCGAAGAGCGTCTCGACGTATGCTAGCTCGTCTAAACTCCAGGTCTTGATCGTGCGATCTTTGGCGCTGGAGTAAAGCTGGTTGGTGCCGCGGCGGAATGCGAGACCAGTGACAGCGTCTCGGTGCTGTGTGAAGACTCGTAGTGGCTTCAAATCTGCGGCATTCCAGACTATAAGTCGTCGGTCTCTGCCTCCTGTAACGACAAATTTGCCGTCAGCCGAAGCAGCGACAGTGAGGATTTGATCGACATGGCCTTGATAAGTATTGTCACGGACTTTATTCTTGTTGCCCTTGGTGTAGATGACTTGCTTCGGTCTTCGCCTGGGTTGAGGAAGTTTCTTGGCTTTCTTGCTATGGACTGCTGGTGGTGTGGGTATCTCCCATTTTATGAGAGTCATATCTTTCGATACGGTGTATGCGAAAGGTGGGCATGTTGCAATTGCGGTAGTTGGATGTGTGTCAGCTCGAAACTGGATAGGCGATGCACTCTGAAACGAAAGCTCTGAAGCTATACGCCGATATAGACGTCCTTTGGTCTCGGCCTGTCCAGTGTGTGAGCTAGAGTATGGATGGCATAAGAGCGCCTATCAAGCATACCACGTCCTCCTTCAACCTCTCGGAAATCAGGTCTCGATCAATATCCGCTGCGTCAAATCCAATCTCGTCCACTTCCTCTCTAAGATTCTCCAGGTATCGCTCAGCTAGCCTCAACCTGCGTTCTGCAGCTGTCTCCTCTTCATGATCTAACTCCGAGCTTTCACCGCCATCTTCTGCATCGCTCGCCATTCCCGGACCATCATTGTCATCTGACTCGCTGCCCGATATTGACTCGTCTCGCTGTAGTCTGCCCGGGCCGTTCTTTTGCGGTCTTGCTGTCCCAGCTGTAGTTGTGTTCCTCTTCTTCGATGCAGGCGCAGTGGCGCCATCTGTACGCTTGCGTTTGCGTTGGGACGCCGGAACTGTGAAGAAAGACGACATGGCTATGAGTCGTCGACAGCTCTGCCGGGGGATTTCTGTATCATGGATCTACTGTTACTGTAGTATGCTGCCATGCGTTTCGTCAATTTTGTTCGGGAAATATTTCGAACGCACAGCGCTAGACTGACCGCCGGAGTTCTCCGCTTGACAAGGCACCGTAGCTTTACGCGTAGGAGTGTAGCTACTTAGCTTACAGTTCTCGGAGGAACATCTTCAACAGCTTGGCAACATGTGAGTACAACACTTCCGAAGTCAGAAGCTGATAGTCTGCTAAGACTACATCCAGGGAGGTTCTACTTGGGATTACTGGCAAAGACTTCACCATCATAGCGGCCTCAAAAGCTGCTATGAGAGGGGCAACGATCCTGAAGGCTTCCGATGACAAGACAAGGCAGCTCAACAAGCACACTCTGATGGCGTTCTCCGGCGAAGCTGGCGATACAGGTATAGTAATACCTTTGGATCACCGCCGCATGAGCTGATCAAATATGCTTCAGTACAATTTGCCGAATACATTCAAGCAAATATCCAACTCTATTCAATGCGTAACGACACAGATCTTGGTCCCTCAGCTGTCGCCAACTTCGTACGAGGGGAGCTAGCAAAGAGCCTGAGATCGAGGAAACCATATACGGTTAATCTACTGTTGGGTGGCATTGATCCCATCACTGGGAAGCCAAGTTTGTACTGGCTGGATTACTTGGCGGCACTAGCACCCTTACCATATGCCGCGCACGGCTATGCACAGTACGTTTGGTTTCCGACTCTGCCTTGCAAATGAGTGTGGTCGGGGTTGACGCTTCTATGAGGCCTGGCACTGACGATCGGGTATAGATACTACTGCCTTTCTATACTGGACAAACACCATCACCCAGATATTAGTTACGAGCAAGGACTCAAGATCTTGCGGATGTGTACGGACGAGCTGAAGAGGAGACTACCAATCGACTTCAAGGGGGTGAGCTACTGTCCAGCGTAAGAATCTAGAGTATTGGAGTACTGACTTGATTGCCAGATGCTCGTCAAAGTCATTACAAAGGAAGGCATTCAGGAGATCGACTACGATGATAGCAAGCCGGTTGCGAGTGCATAGACTGGCGTTTTGTCTTTACTGTCGTCATCCGTAAGGGTAAATCATGAATTTCCTATTCGAAACATTGCCTCATCATATCGTAAGGCTTGCGCAAGATGAGAACCTTGAAGTTATTATGGTCGAAACCAATTCATTGAGTAGACACCTTGACCGTATTGATGGCTTTAATCTGCGGACAGAGTTCGCCAAGAAGATAGGAAATGTGCCCCGACCTCACCGGTGAGCATCGCTCTATTATCGCGCGACGTGGGTGAGTGTCGCGCGACCTGGTGATTCCTTGATTCCCTGCTTCATCGGATTCGTCCCCCTCCCGAGTGCCTAGAAGACCTTGCGCAGCTGTCTGCTCCTCCACTCCTGTACTTATCATCCTACATTAACCCCGAATAATTCTGGGCATCGTTTAGGTGATCCCCCACTGTCAACGCCCCCTGTTCGCCTCCCTTACATTAACCCCGAATAAGATGGAGGAGCGGATTAATATTTTTTCCTAAGGGGTTCATTTTGATTCAGGGAAGGGGATACGCTCGAAGCGTCCTTTATAGTCCTCTTCCTATACTCTCCCGACCGCCTTGTCCTCACTTCTTTCCTCCTTCGGCATCCCTATACTTCGCCGCTATACTCTACTGTGCTTCAGCAGGCGTTCTAGCTGGCTTCCTAACGGGCTTCACATAGCCACCCCTGTGGCAGTTGTGAACGAGGTTTACCTTCAACCCGCGATCTTTCCTTCAGCTACGAAAGACATAGAGGGACACATCTCAGGCGCTACTACAATGTCTCCAAACGCGAAGTACTCAGTGCTTCTCCCAACTTTCAACGAACGCGCCAACTTGCCAGTGCTGGTCTGGCTTCTCCACAGAACGTTCACCGAGAACAACCTTGACTGGGAATTGATCATTGTCGACGACGCCTCTCCTGATGGTACCCTCCAAATCGCTCAACAACTCCAAAATCTCTATACTTCCCAACGCATCGTCCTCAAACCGCGAACAGGCAAATTAGGCCTCGGTACTGCCTACGTCCATGGCTTGAAATACGCTACCGGCAATTTCGTCATTATCATGGACGCCGACTTCTCCCACCATCCCAAGTTCGTCCCGCGCATGATTGAGACGCAGAAAGAGGGTGACTACGACATCGTCACAGGGACCAGGTATGCTGGCTCCGGCGGGGTATATGGGTGGGATTTGAAGCGTAAAATGATAAGCAGAGGGGCAAATCTATTCGCAGACATAGTGTTGAGGCCTGGTGTGAGTGATTTAACGGGAAGTTTCCGGTTGTATAAGAGGGAGGTGTTGGAGAATGTTATTGCCAGCACGAAGAGCAAAGGCTATGCTTTCCAGATGGAGTTGATGGTTAGAGCGAAAGGGATGGGGTACGACATTGCCGAGGTTCCCATCAGCTTCGTGGATCGCGTGTACGGGGAGAGCAAGCTTGGTCAAGAAGAGATTGTGGAATACGCAAAGGGCGTTATGACCCTGTGGCTCAACGTTTGATTCCTAAGGTCTTAGACTTTTTAAAAAGCACAGCAGATGCAAACTTTCTACATGGACGGCTATGCCTCGCACCATTGAGGGAAAGCTGCGAGGGGAAAATGCTCCTTGCACGTAGTTACTAGGACTTTCGACTGTGTCTCTGAACTTTCCTGTCGATTTTGACGCTCGTAATTACGCCTGTCTCCGCCTTCCATGTCCCTACTGTGCCTGAATCTCAATTCGCACCTTAATCTGACGTTTCCCACTTCGACCGTATCGCGTCGGGCACGAGGGACCAAGGACCGACAAGTCTGGCGTGCTGGATTGATTGGTCCTGGCACTTGCCCTGCCCCGTCCACTCTTTGCTGCTTCCACTCTGCTGGATTTCTGCGAATTCCGCGACCTTTGCTTTCATCCGTCTAGAGTCTTTATGGTCGCGATCGGATTCCTACGCCTTCACGCTCGTGGTGATGATTTCGGGGACACTGTCTTCCCGCACACTGTGTTATTGTGATGAGCACTCTCCTGGAAGTGCCATAATAGGTGGTAATGCGTCGAAGCTAAGCATACCAGGAATCTCCACACCACTGCAGCCTTTGATATTGATCTCGCAAGCGGGACAGATGAACTCGTCAATGTGGACACTGTCTTCCTCTTTGAGACTGACGCAGCTTCCATGAAACCAGTCTTCGCAGCCACCATCGCATGCGATCATCCAACCTTCAGCACTTTTCCGGCAGATGCAATATGGTACATCGATAGTCGCGGGCTTTTCGCCATAACCTGCCATCTCATCCAAGATCTCTTGCGTTTGGAAATCTGCGTCTCTGAACATCTCGTCCTCAAGGCCTTCGTTTTTCATTTCTGCGTGTCGGGAATCTGCGTCTTCAGGTCCTTCGTCTTAAAGCCCTTCGTCCCAGATTTCTTGGCCTTACAATTCTTCGTTTTCAGACTCATCGTCGAATTCGTCGGTCTTAAGTTCAATATCCTCGAGGTCCTCTTCATGTCCATCGCCTGTTAACTCGATATCTTGCGTTGCATCGTGTTCAAGATGCTCTTCGCCAATATCTTTGTCCTCATCATCTTCATTGTCTTCGGGCTTGCCAATTAAATCGAAAACAATGTCTTCGCAATAGTCTCCAACAGGTTAAGTTTGGGATAAATAGCTTGTGATCTTTTGGCGTGTCGCAGGCTTGAGGGTACCTTCAAAGTAGAGTCGCGTAAGGATAAATAACATCTTGACGTCTGGCTCAGCTCGATGCGCTAGTCGGGGTAGAGCCTGGTCCTCAGGGACGAGGATATGGTATAGATGCGATAATCCGTAAGCACGAGGAAATTCTGCAAGAGCAAGTCTCCAGGCAAAGTTAGGCTTGAAGACCTGTGTTCGTGGTGGCATTATATATTCCCTCCCGACTTGTCGAAGCGCATGGTATAGGTGGCGATAATCGAAAAAAGACCGAGACTACTCAATGATATGAGTCTGAGGCCCGAAATAATTAGAAAGTGCATCTGCGACTTCTTCCCAAGTCTTTCCCGGAGTGATCAGATCTGAAGGAGGTCCATAAATCTTCCGGATAACACCCTGATCTTTCGCCGAAGCGAAACGATCGTAGAGCTGACGAATAGTGAAAGGAGAATCGGCTGTTGAATAATTTATAGCCTCATTGATAATTGGATTTCCATTAACATCCCATACGCAAATCTCGAAAATATCCATGGATCCGGTCGCCGTCTCAAGATCGATGTAAAACAGAAGCTCACTTTTCTCCCGCCAGAGGTTACGGAATCTTTGTCCTTCCTTTGTAATGGGTAGCTGATGCTCTTCGCGATATTCCCGTATTTTGGTCGACAGTGCGTTTCCGTCTGCGATGCTGATATTGAGTCTTTCCTTGGGAATCTCACTGCTGCCATGTACATCGCGGACTTTGTGCATAAACGAGCTGAGTCTTCCCTTCTCTGTAGAGAGTCATATTAGCTAAATCATCGCCTAAGAACAGGACCGATTGATACTTTTTTCACAGCCGTGGCATATAAGGGGAAGGCCAAATTACCCTGATGCTTCGCGCAATTGAAGTGAAAGCCGTCCGTGGGTTCATTACAACCTAACGTCCAAACGAATCTTAGGTTGAGTATCTTATCATCCCGAACAGAGCATTCTGCAATATGCAAATCGGCGATTTCTTTCGCAAACCTTCTATTGCAGCTATGGCAGATACTATGAGTACCGATATCTGGATGATTTAAAACTTCCTGCCTCTTCTGTGCCCATTTTCCTTTGAACGCCTTGGAGCAGATGGTACAGATATGCCGTCTCTTATTATCATGCGTCCTCTTCATATGGTCTTTCAAACGCATAGGTTGTGAGAAGCGTCTACCACAACCAGCTCGCGGACAGAAACACCCGTCCTTCCCTGTATGGGCAACAGCTTAGTGAAACCATAGAGCGCTGTTGCGCCTGAAGCGCTTTACACAGCCCGTCCATGGACGGACATATGGTGTTTCTCCCGTGTGAAAATTTTGATGCTCAAGCAGGTTTTTCTTATGAATGAAACTCTTGCCACAACCAGGCCAAGAACATGAAAGAGTTTTGCCTTCGTCATGAACGCGTTTGTGGACTGTGAGCTCTTTTTCGTCAGAAAGTCCTTGTCACAGCCGGTCCACAAGCAGCAAAATGGCCTTTCTCCAGTATGAATATATTTGTGGCGTATAAGACTTGCCTGCCATCTATATGTCTTGTTACAGCCGGTCCAAGGACAGGAAAGATGTTTTTCTCCCGTATGAATGGCTTTGTGCCGGGCGAGATCCGTCTGGTGTGTGTATGTCTTATTGCAGCCGGACCCTGGACAGACAAAAGGTCTTTGGGTGCTATGAATGCCCAGGTGTTGATTCAGACTCGTTTGATATGTATATGTTTTATTGCAGTCCATCCACGGGCAAGCAAACCTTTTGCCATTGTGTATTGGTATGTGGCCCGAAAGTGATTGCGCGCTTCGGAAGCTTTTACCGCAGGCGATATGAGGACAGCGAAAGGGTCTTTCACCAGTATGAATACGCCTGTGGCTTTGGAAACCATCTTTTGTTTTGAATGTTTTATTGCAGCCGTTCCACGGACAGGCAAACACGTTGACTCGATTTTGGCCAGTATGGACAAGTTTGTGACGTGAGAGACTGGACCTCCGTTGGTATGTTCTCTTGCAGCCGGTCCAGGAGCAAGCAAAGACCTCGCACTGCTTGTGGGAACGTTCGTAGCGCATAGCCTCTGCTTTGGGATCGAAGATAACCAAGATGTCTAGGAGGGAAAGAGCGAGACTGGAGGATTCGAGGGTAGCTTAGCGACTCTAAACTCTCCCCCTGTTTTTATATAAGCCTTTACTCCGATGTTTTGGACGAGATAAGGTATTGAGTACTACCTGTAATAGTCTTTGCCACTCTTACGTTAATTGACGAGCTGAGCGAGATATCCTTGATTCTTAGATGGTATCGAGATGAAGGGATAAGATGAAGAGTTATGGACGCCTTTGATAAGAGTATTTTATCACTTAGACCGGGTGCTACATCACTGTGGTGGGGTGCGGCATCACCCCCAATCACCTAGCTCGGCCGCTAAAGCGGCAGCCTCTGGGAGAGCTCTGACTGAGCTCGGGGCACATTTCTATCCTCTTTTCATGCCAAGAGTTCCGCCGAGTTCGAGTGAACTTCGAGAACATTTACGGACGAGACCACACATCGACATCAAACATGGCGAAGCGCCAAGCGGAGGAGGCTTTGGAAGAGGTCGGCGTCGCCAATTCTCCAGCATCAAAGAAAGCGCGTATCGAAAATGAGGCAGAGAGTCCTGCGCGTCCGAATGGCGTTACCTCAAGATCCAATGCGCCGTTCCATAGCCTTGTTCGAGAAATCAATGAGCGCAACGGCATTGATATCTTAGGGGCTGCAGAACTAGAAGAGGAGGAGTTAGAAGGGGCAACTCAAACACCTGCGTCACTGGACCTTGACGAAGACAGATCCGCCCTCTCGGCTCCCTCCCGGCAAAATGCACCTTTGGAAGGCTACACAGACCTCTACCTCGACACCATCAATCGTTCCGTTCTGGACTTCGACTTCGAAAAGCTATGCTCGGTTACTCTCTCCAATATCAACGTCTACGCTTGTTTAGTATGTGGCAAATACTACCAAGGTCGAGGGCAGAAGTCGCATGCGTATTTCCATGCGCTGGAGGTGGGGCATCACGTTTATGTAAATATGCAGACTAAGAAGGTGTATGTGCTGCCGGAGGGATATGAGGTTAACAGTAAGAGTTTAGATGACATAAGATTTGTTGTGGATCCGAGGCTGTCGAAAGAGGAAGTCGGAAAGCTGGATCGGGAGGTGAGGGATGCTTGGGATCTGGCAGGGAGGAAGTACAGACCTGGCAAGTATTCTGCCGGACCTAGAAGTTTCTCGTCGTATACTGATACATTGGGACAGGGTTTGTCGGGATGAACAATATCAAAGAGAACGACTACTTCAACGTCACCATCCAAGCGCTAGCACACGTTCCTCCATTACGCAACTATTTCATGCTGGAAGACTTGTCACAAAAGCCCGAGCTTGTGCAACGCTTCTCTGTCTTGAACCGTAAGATCTGGAACCCACGGGCCTTCAAGTCTCACGTCTCTCCACACGAGTTACTCCAGCAAATCTCCCTCCAATCAAGCAAACGCTTTACTCTCCTACAACAGTCCGACCCAGTCGAATTTCTGAGTTGGTTTCTTAACAACCTTCACCTAGCGCTAGGAGGCAGTAAGACGAAGCCAGGCAGCAGCATCGTACAAAAGGTGTTTCAGGGGAAGCTCAAAGTCGAAAGCCAGCAGATCACAGCAAAAGCCGATGCAGGCGACAGGCTGCGGTTCGAAGAGGCGGCAGAAGTGACCACTGATATAAGCAGATACATGATGCTGACACTCGATCTCCCCGCTGCCCCTCTATTCCAAGACGAGCTTGATAAAAACATCATTCCCCAAGTACGTCTTTTTCGTACCCAACACATTATTATGTAAGTCTTACTGAATGTTTCCAGGTTCCTCTAACCTCGATCCTCTCCAAATACGACGGCCTCAAGGCCCAAGAGCACCTCAACACCCGCAAACGATACCGGCTCCTCCACCCATTACCGCCCTATCTCCTCTTCCACATTAAGCGCTTCTCGAAAAATAAGTTCGTCTCAGAGCGTAACCCCACCATCGTCAGCTTCCCGGTCCGCTCGCTTGACATGTCGCCCTACGTCGAGCCCAACCCCTCTCTCCATCATTCAGGAGATCCTATCTGGTACGATCTCGTGGCGAATGTCACGCATGAGGCCATCAGGAGCAGAGACGATAGCGTGGAGGGCGAGGCGGAGAGGAAGGTGTGGAGGGTGCAGGTCAGGGATCGCAGTAGGGAGGAGTGGTTGGAGGTGCAGGACTTGTTCGTCGAGAGGGTGGCGACCGAGACGCTGTTTACGAAGGAGAGTTATCTGCAGGTTTGGGAACGGAGGAGGGAGATTAAAGGGAAAAGGAAGGCTTGATCTGAGAGATGCGGCCACAGCGAAGTGATTATCCTGTTTGGCTGTAATCAATTAATGGGAAATACTGTTGAGAGATGTCATTATAGTACGGCTTTTGCAAACCCCTGGTATCTAATCGGCGCCACTAAAAACACTATCCCGAGTTCTAATTCTTGAAGCTGCCCATGCAGTTGCCGAATGTGACTCCACACGCCGCATAACGTCCGCTCAAACGCTCTCAGCACAATGGGAGCCTACACAACGTCGACGCACCTTAGTCTGCAGACCGCTCACAACCTACCCCATTCAAACCACGTCGTCCCAATCCAGAAGCAGGTCGTCGACCCTACCTGCCAGACTCCAAACCCCATCGCGGCCTCGATAGCAGAGCACAACACCATCTTCGTCACATAATCCCCCACGCCCTTCCACCCCGCGCCGCGCAGTCCTAGCCCAAACCACGCGTTCAAGGGATAAACCTGCTGTCTGAGCCCAAGCGCATTAAGCTGCGCAGAGGGTGTTGGCTTGGCGGCGGCGAGGAAGCTCAGTGCAATCGTCCGCATGAGGAGCGCTTCGAGCGGAAGACAAAGGAGTTTGGATGCGAAGTTTGCGAGATAGCTTGCCAGGAAGTCGGCGATATGGCCAGATAGGACGGTGACTCTATGTTTTGGCTCTTTCGAGTCGCTCTGTCGGGATGCGTGGCGGTGTGACAGAGCGCCCTCCTGCGTCATAGTTTCGGTCCCTGGTCTGGGATTCGCAGAGGAGTTGGTGGTGAAGACTGGCCGGCCGCGGAGCTGGACGTTGGGTGGCCTGCCGGAGATCTCGACTTCCATGGTCACGGTGTCTGTGTTCTGGTGGCGATTGGAGACACGGACGGCGTTGTCGTTGGCAGCAGGGTCTTGAGGCGTCTCTTCTGAGGACGAGGAGATCATGTCTTGCTCTGCGGTTGGAGGTGTGACGTCGTATGTGCTGTCAATATCAAGGAGGTTGACAGGGGAATCGACACCTGCAAGGTGATACACGACGTCTGAGAGCTGCATAAATGCCTCGGCGGAGGACGAGGTCATGAGCGCCTCATGATCATCTGCACCTCGACGTAAAGGATCGTCGTGTGCCTCGCTGAATTCTGCCTGTGGCTCATTGCTCTCTTGCAATGTATTTGGTAGCATGTTGGAAGGCGCCTGTTCCTCACCAGGTTCGTCGCTCTTGAGCCCTAAAAAGCCCAACAGCCAGTCGCGCGTATGGCGGAAGTCAATTGCTAGCTTGGAGGGAAAATTCTTGGCTTCTTGACTCTTGAAAATCGACTTCAGGCCTGGTATAGTCTCTTGGTCATAATTGTCTTGCAGCGCACCCTTGACAGAGTAAATGTCTGGATCTTCTGGCTTTGGCAAGGTGTTCCGGAAGTATGTAAACAACATATGCTCAATTTGGCAATTGACAAAATTGTAGGTCCAGAGCATGAACGCTGGCGACACGACGATCGAAGATGCGAAAGTCACAATTGACTTAGCAGTCAATTTACTCGGAAGTACTGGCAGTTGTAGCGGCGAATAACCCGAGAATGGGATCAGGGATCGTGGGAGAGGGAGAAGTGGTCTAGCAGGAACGAGGTCCAGTAATTGCAAGATCGAGAAGATTTCAAACGGTGCCATCAGGATGAAACCGGCGATGTACAGACTATATAGTGAATGTTATAGGCGGCTTCACAGATTCGCCTCAGGAGAAGGTTCACTAACAGCCCATCTACGTGTTTTAAAACTGTCCCAATATACTGTCCTTGCTCTCGAGTCTGATCCTGAGATCGTAGGCTGCGACTTCGGGAGGTATAGTGCTTGACAAGCTCACGTCCAGCGGCCAGGAGTAAGTGAACCATGAACGCGGGGCATCCTGCGAAAAGGAGCTTCAGAAGCCCAAATTGTTTGCGTTCAACCTTCAGGACCTGGATCAGGAGGATCCCGGAATTGAAAGACAAAGTCTGGGTAGGCAGTTAGTTCAACGGACATAGCATCGGTTGACGGAAGTAGCAGTGACACGCATACCTGTAGGCGATTTCTTACACCTCCAATCCACCAGATACTAAGAAAGAAGATGCCATTACTTGCGGCAGACAATAAAAGACCTATCTCATTCTCCTTTCTGACTGACTCAATTCTCGCCGTGTCATGCTTGGCAGCTTTAGCTAGAGTTGATGGAGCATCTGCCGGCCTACCATCTTCATGGACGCCGACACAAATGCCAACAGTTGAGAGAACATCATTTTGTGCTCTCCTGGAAGTACGAGCAAGTGCTCTGGACTCAGGATTGATAGGGTAGCCTCTCGGATTGTAACGTTGCCGAAGACCATTAGAGCTATCGGGAAGTGATGCGCCAACGTCTACTACCAAGTCTTCGTAAGGCCGACCATCTGGAGGGGGAACAGGGCCTTCTTCCGGCAGCTCCCATGCGGATCGCCCCTGCATCAATTGCATTAGAGTGAGTTCTTGAGGCTCTTGCGGACGATCATCGGCGACCGCAGAGACGACTTCGAAGCCCGCGTCTTCCGGCTCAAAAGCTCGATCTGAATGCTGAATCGTTTGGAGAAAATAGGCATCAGGGCCGCTATGTCCGGAGTAGAAGGCAGGACCGCCAACGCAAATAACTAAGGGAGAGTGTAGCAATCCCAAAAGTGGGAATTGTGGAAGGTAGAAAAGCCACCACGCGCAATCTTGCAAAGACGGCAACACCCCACGATACGCCAGTGACCGATCCATTGACTGAAGCATTGTGAAGTCTGCTGTAGTGCAGGCTTGAAGCAACAAGAAAGCGCATAACTTACAAGTGTCAGACGCGTCATGTACGCTTGCCTCCCCATCTTGTTATGATCACTAGTGGCTCAAGACCCGACGACTAATCCAGTCGTTTGCTTTGTTTGCTTTGTTCCACCACAACAGTTTTCCGCCTGGTTGGACAAGTGAGTGATGCTCTACGAGTAAGCATGTTGAATCAATCACGATGAGCGCCACAGTGCAGCCCTATGTCTCTAGCGGCGGGAGCTAAATAGGCGAATGCACGTTTCTTACCTTAATTCTCGGCTATTGTGGAAAGTTTTAACGAAGGGATAGTGTGCAAAGCATCAGGCTTGGTCTTCTGCAGTCGAGACTTACACATAGCAGCGAGTGCTTGCTCCGAGACATTGTCCTGTAAGAGTCCTCGATCATGGGTTCTCGACTCCATATCAAGACAACATTTGAGCCTAGCCGCACGATTCAACCGATCTACACCGGTGGAAGTGTTTCCCTCGACCAAAGTGGTCGAATACTCGCCACATGCCTAGGAGAGGATGCTCTGCTAACGGACCTCAATACTGGAAGCCATCTGGCAAGGATTGAAGGAGTATGATATTTTCTCAGTCTTGTGTTCCAAATCCTGTTCAAGCGCATACTAACAGGTTTCCCTAGGATGGCGAGATCATCACTACCCTATCGTGTAGGCTAAGCTCGAGATTTGGGCTTTTGCAACTGAGCTAAGTCAGTTACAGTGACTCCATCCGCATCACATCTCATAATCTGCTCGCGCTCGCTATCAATGCGAATATACTCCCTGAAAGCCGATTCCAACTTAATAGCTACGATCACACCGGAGCTTCTCAGAACACTCAAACCACATACTGCTCCAGTCGTCACATCAGTAATTGATCACATCGGTACGCTGCTGGCTACTGGAGGCGCTGATGGTGTTATCAAAGTCTGGGACATCAGAGGGGGCTATCTCACACATACATTTCGTGGACACAGCGGTGTCATCTCCGCACTACATTTTTTCGAAGCAGCACCAGACTGCAGGGAACAGGAGGGCGGTATTTCAGCAAAGAATAGAAGGAAGACACGTCAAAAAAGCAAGGGGCATGATGACGAAGAAATGAATGATGTGGACGAGACTAACGTTGCTACAATCACAGGTTTCAGATTAGCAGCGGGCGACGAAGAGGGCAAGATTCAAGTTTGGGACCTCCACAAGCGCAAGTCAATCTCGTCGCTGGACTCCCATGTGTCCGTAGTACGGGGGTTGGACTTCTCTTCGCAGGAGAATGTGCTTGTCTCTGGTAGCAGGGACAAGACGGTCATACTGTGGGATGCGCGGACCTGGAAAGTAAGGAAAGTTATCCCTGTCCTCGAAAGAGTAGAATGTATTGGCTTTTTAGAAAAGGGCACCTGTATCTACACTGGTGGGGAGAGTGGCAAGGTCCGTGTATGGAAGACAGAAAGTGGAAAGGAAGTTACACAAGAGCAAGAAGTTGGTGGTGACGGGGAGAACATTGTGGACATAATACACCCTTCTGATCTCCCAGTCCTGTTATCCATACATGCGGACCAAACGCTGCTTCTACAGTCTCTTTCGCCCTTGGGAGACCTTTCAACTGGTGGCACAATTGAGCCGTTACCATTGGTTCGTCGAATTTCAGGGTTCCACGATGAGATCATTGATTTAGCATACTTGACTCCAGATCATTCGCTACTCGCTCTTGCTACAAACACCGAGGACGTCCGTCTTGTCTCGCTCATGACCTTAGCTAATCATCCGTCGAACGAGGCTTCGAATGCTCGTGTATCTGAAGCTCAGTACTTTGGTGCTGATGTCGCATTGCTGAAAGGCCACGAAGACATCATAATCTGCCTTGATGTCGACTGGTCTGGCTGCTGGCTTGCTACAGGCGCAAAAGATAATACGGCACGGCTTTGGCGAATTGACGACACTGCCTCTTCCTATACTTGCTTCGCGACTTTCACCGGCCATGCTGAGTCTTTAGGTGCCATCTCTATGCCACGTATGACACCACCACTTGGATCCGCGGCATACACGAAGCCTCTAGATCATCCACCTCCCTTTCTTCTGACAGGGTCACAAGACCGGACCATCAAAAGATGGGACATAACCACAACTTCTGCCACCAAGGCGGAAAAGAAGCCGGTTCGTGCAGTATATACTCGGAAAGCCCATGAAAAGGATATCAACGCTGTCGATGTCAACCACAATTCCACATTATTTGCAACAGCATCACAGGACCGAACAGTAAAAGTTTGGTCCGTCGAAGAAGGAGAGGTACAGGGCGTGCTACGCGGGCATCGACGTGGGGTGTGGTCTGTAAAGTTTGCTCCCAGACACTCACCTACGATTATCGGCGATAACGGTCCAGCACGTGGTAGCAGAGGCATCGTATTGACAGGTAGTGGAGACAAGACAGCGAAACTGTGGAGTTTGACTGACTACAGTTGCCTGCGGACACTCGAAGGACACACCAACAGCGTTTTGAAAGTGGTATGGCTGAACCCGCCCAGAGGTGAAGGGCGCGACAAACGTGGTGTTCAGATAGCTACTGCTGGTGGAGACGGCCTTGTCAAGGTTTGGGATGCAAATAGTGCTGAAGTCGAATGCACACTTGATAACCATGAGGATCGTGTCTGGGCTCTTGCTGTGCACCCAACGACCAATACACTGGTTTCTGGCGGCGGCGACGGTACCATCACCTTCTGGGCCGATACAACGTCCACCACGATGGCTACTTCTGCTGCAGCTTCCACTGCCCGTGTAGAGCAAGAGCAGCAACTGCAGAATTATATTCATGCTCACTCCTATCGCTCAGCGATCACGCTTGCCCTTCAGCTCAATTACCCCGCCCGTCTACTAGCACTCTTCACCTCGGTCGTCAACACCAGTCCACCTGAAAGTGGCTCTTTAAGTGGTCTCGTAGCGGTCGACGAAGTCCTGGCAAGCTTAGGCGAAGAGCAGCTTTTCACTCTCCTCCTCCGCATTAGAGACTGGAATACCAATGCTCGAACAGCACCGGTGGCCCAGCGTATACTGTGGACACTGGTTAAGTGCTACCCTGCTTGGAGCTTCACACGGCTGCGGAGTGCTGGAGGAGGTGCTAATGTCAAGGGAGGCAGCTTGAAGGAAATTCTAAATGCGTTGAAAGCTTATACGGAAAGGCACTACAGGCGCATGGAGGACCTGGTGAACGAGAGTTATCTAATCGAGTATACCTTGAGGGAAATGGACGAGGTTGCTTTCGCAAATGGTGATGGACTGATGGTAGGCGTCGAGATGTCATTCTGGTATGATGTAAGATACCTTTGCAACATCGAAAGGGCGTTCGTGCAAAGAGAAATTATGCATTGCTAGGCCTCTAAAAGACTGCTACACTTCTTTGGTGTCTACAGTCGATACGCCACTATGAAAAAGCCGTATGGTGATTTTATTGTCTCCTGAAAATTCTGTTAAGGTCAATATAGTGCAATCTGTTAAGGTCTTTTATGGGTAAAGTTGTTGACGGGAAATCCCGCCTCCGGTTCAAGCCCTCGGGTATACCTTAAGCTTAAGTTGCCTTACGTAAGAGCAACACTCGCCAACCTTAGGTAACCCTCTCGTTCCCTACGTAAAGCTTCACCTTCGACCCTGCTCTATTTTATTATCGCCGCTGACTCACTTGACCATTTACCGACCATATGCCTGCCGCCAACCGCTCTGAAGGACGGAATGTCCACATATATGACGTGAAGAATCTCAGCAAGCCGCTTGGAGGTCTTATCCTCACAGACGGCATCACCAACGCCAACCTCTACTCGATGATAGACATTCTCTTTATATTCACCAGCACCTTCATTCTACGGCTGGATGAAGGCAACACAATAATCCTGAAGAACAGTAACGCACTTCAACCGGGAAATTACTACATTGTCACTACCGGTGAGTGAGCTTTCTACATTGGTTTGAAAAAAATGCCTTGATCATTCAGTAAGCTAAGTTATGAACAGATTCCTTTTCAGTCAATAATGAGCCATGGCTGATCCGCACAATTTCAAACTCTACCGGAACTCGTACTGTGGCTTTTTGTGATGCTATCCGTTTGCGAGACCATCGATGCATTATATCAGGGCGAGAGGCAGTAAATGGCTTCTGGACGAGCTTTGAGGCTGCACACATCTTCCCTCTGGCCCATGAAGGTCACTGGATTCAGCAGGATTTTGGGCGCTGGATCACAAAGCCACCGATCAATGGAGGATCCATCAACTCTGTACAGAATGGGCTGTTACTTCGACGTGATATTCATGGACTATTTGACAGTTACGAAGTCTCAATTAACCCTGATGTACGTATTTTATTTCCTAAAAAAGTTGTAGTAGCTAACTGATTATTATAGGACAACTATAAGATTGTGTCCTTTGTGCCTGATGGAGATGATATCGCCGGCAAGCATCTTGATCAGAGATTCCTTGATGATCCTGACCGATCTGTCGATCCACTTCTGCGTTGGCACTTTCAACAGGCTGTCCTAGCCAATATGAGAGGTGCTGGTGAGCCCATCTTTGAGCATGACTTCCCGTCCGGTTCAGATATGGTTGGTGAGATACTGGATGGCCCGATGGCTGCGAAAAGGATGGAATTTGAGTTGTTCAGTCGCCTGGCCGCCGTTCAAGATGAATGATTTTATATCAGCGGCTAAACCATCAATTTTCGGAAGCGGATTTCCCTGAAACCCTCGTTTGACGTGTAATTCCGTTGGTAGGGCTTCGCTTAGGGTGAAGCCTCCGGTCGGACAGCTCACAACAAACATCTCAGCTTGTCAACTACGACTCGTTACCACCATCCATTGCCATGACACTCATCAATATTGAAGGACAGATCATGACGTTGGCACGCCTCTCTTGTGGTGACGTCGATCACGACGGATTCTGAGAGAGCAAGGGCCGATTCGAATTGATACTAGAGAGCTACCATCGAAGACTCGTCGAGCAACGCTACATGTACGTTGCCCTTGAAAGCTTGCCAGCGGGCATGATAAAATCTATTGACGCTGTGACAGTAAATATGGGCGTTACGATACGCGGCGGTATTACTTAGGTTCCTTGGTCGAACCCAAGGACCCTGGCACCGACAAGTAATGTGGATAAAGTTCATGAAAGACATTAAGTGGTTGGGACAATTGGATGGTAGGGACTGGAGGTCTAAGATGCTTGGATGATTTTCTATTTGGTAGTCGAGGGCTCTGCGCAAAGTTCAGTAGACTTCTTGCCTGCTTCTGCGGCTGGTATCATCGTAACGTTCTCTGTCTTGGCGACTCCGCCGAGAGGAGCTGGAATCATAGGAATCATCATCTCGATCTCGTCGCCTGCGCTCCCGATCTCTATAATCGTGACCATCATCGTTGTCTCGACGCCTTCTATGTCGCCTCTCTGGTGATCGGCTTCGAGGTCGCCGGGAAGAACTTAACCTGCTACTCTCGTGATCTCTCTCCTTATCCCTACGTCGCCTGTCACGCTCACGATCACGATCTCTGTTGAACACTTAGCAATCTGCCTCGCTTCCCATATGCGTAGTATAAGCCTACCTCGAACTTGTTGCCGCCTTCTTTTCTTGATCGATCATCAGATTCCTGTCCCTCCTTTGCCTCCAATCTTCTTCCTCCCTCTTCTGGTCCTCTTTCTTGGCCTTCAGTTCCTCCTCCGTCAACATCTTTCCTGTCTTAGAATTCCTCAATAAGACCGGATTGTAAGTCTTATCCACCTTTCTCCTCCCCTTTGTAGCTTTACCCCACGCCCCAATCTCGTCTCCAACTCCACCCGGAACTTCCTTTGCGCCAATCCCCAGAAGTGCCGGCCTCCGTTCGAGAATCCGAGGTTTACTGATCTGATCTTTCCGTTTGCCAACCACCTCTACCTCCTTCCACCCCATGCCTCGTAAAAGTGCAGCTCCAAACTCCTCCACCGGCACCGCAGCGTAATCATCCAAGGATGATGAGTCTGGCCTTGACGCGACATCGGATCTAAATGCGTCATCTTCATTAACCCCATTACCCGCTCTTCCACTCCACATCCCCTCTTCGTCATCCGTTTGCGTCTCCACGGCCGGAAGTACCATATTCGATTTCTTGCTCACGCCCGCGCCCAGCAGCGCCACAAGCGCCACCTCATCATCCGTCATCACCCTCTCATCGTCCGCCGCAACCTGTATCTTCCCTAACTCCACCACCTTCGCATCCCCCATCTGCACATCGCCATCGCCATCACCATCCCCACCACCCTCTCCTCTCTTCGTCACGAAACTCAGCCCATAAGCCTGCACCCCACCATTCACAATCTCCCTCCCCCCCTCTCCACCCTGCTGCCGCCGCGCAGCTCTTACCTCTTCCGGCAAAAGATCCCTCCCCCTGCCTCTCTTCCGTCGACTCTCCTCCCTCCAATCCCTATTCCTCTGCCCAATAATCACAAGTTCCTTCTTCTTGTTCTTGTCCTGTACCCCAGAGACACCAATCGCGCCCCCAGCGGAAGTGTCGAACGCCGAGACGAGCTCGGCTTGCGGATGCGCGCCATCTTCTTCGTCGGAGGAGTCATGGAGTGAAGAGTGGATGGCGCGTGTTGGAGTGCCGTTTGATGATGACGTGAGTGGTTTGCGGGAGAGGCGTGAGGGTTTGGGTTTTGGGGCGCCGAAGGAGAGGGAGAAGGATTTGGTTGCAGGTTGAGAGGGTGGCTGAGGATTGAGTTGTGGATCGGGGGTTGGATCGGAGGATGGCATGGTCGATATGCTGGAAGGAAGGGTGCAGTTTGTAGATTTGAGACCAGTTTGAAGACTTGGGGATGTTGAAAACGTTCAAGGTATGAAGAGCGCCACAATGTGGCTTCGGCAGCTAAGCCTTACAGCTTACCGGGCGCTTATGACTCATCACCGCCTTCCAACAGAGTGTTATCAGCTCGGGTCTTTGCAATAGGAATTGAAGGTGGAAGCAAAGTTGAGTGGATAAACCAAAGGACCAGGCACGATTGGTGTGAGGTTTTGATAATTCCCATTTGTACAGTGACGGTCATAGGCCTTAGTGTTGCGACAACGCTACTTCAGCGGGCACTCAACCGTACCGACGAAGCTCTCATATTTACATAATAGTTAAGGGCAATTACCACCAGTGGCCTAACCCCCGCCCGCCATTTGAGCTTGTGGCGGCCTTGGACTCTGACCTTGCCCAGCCTGCACACTTCCACTCCTCTGTGTTTGAGGCGTCGCACTCCTGCTCGGTGGCCTTACTCCATTCTTCCCAGCGCTGCCTCCTCGGCTTTGTTGATTCGCCTGCTGTTGTCGCATGTACTGAGCATAGGCCTGGGCGTTCTGAACTGCACCGCCAACACCATTCATTATGACTTGCTGTTGCATTGAAGGTTGTAGATTCCCACTGTTGTTGGCAGCACCACCAGCAGCGGCGCTCATAGCAGCTTGAGACATTTGATATTGCTTGAGGGAATCGGTGGTCATCTTATTTATCTGCTCGGAACTCAACTGAGGATGCCGGGCTTTGATCTGATTCGAAATCGTGTTGATTGCAGGCACGACTCCACTAGACAGTGGTTGCGGCTGGGTCGCCTGCGCCAATCGTGGAGAAGCCGATGGACCAGGGGTGGAAGAAGGCATTCCATTCGTGGAAGGGCTGACCACTCCGTTCGCACCTTGAAGCGCTGCAAGCATTGCGGGATTGCTCGGTGGCACTCCATTCAAGCTACCCATAGTCGGTGATGATGAGGGACCAGGTTGGTGCTGCTGTTGTTGTCTTTGCTGAAGAAAACGCTGTTGCTCGTGCTGCAATCTATTGGCCTCGAGGAATACCCGCATGTTCTCGGGTCCGATCTGTGGCGCGGCCAATCGCTGCTGCCCAGGAACATTTGGTTGCATCTGAGCTTGAGGCATACCTTTGATGCCCATTTGAGCAGGTCCGGGTAAAGATCCGTTCTGCTGAGTGCTGTTCGGCATAGCTTGTAGAGGTGGATTCTGGCGGGCCTGGCTCGGCATACCAGCTTGGAAAGTACCATTTGGGAGTGCCGAACCAATACGAGGGCTGGCAGCATTACCTGTTCCTGGCGTTCCGTTGCGTCCTTGAAGCATTGCTCCATTGGGAAGAGTATGTTGCTGATTCGATTGCTGGGCCGCTCGCTGCGCCAATGCAGCCTATTTTTTATTGTCAGTAATCGGCGTAGGTATGAGATCACTTCTGGTCATACTCTCTGTTGCGCAAGGACTTGCTGGCGGTACGCGTCAGCCCTCTCTTGCATCTTGCACTCGCGGTCATATTTCAGGCGACTAAAGTCTTGCGGCGTGTGGACGGGAGCCCGCGGCTGAGTGGCTTCGTTGGCTTTTCTCAATGCCGCTAATCCAGCAGCTAGAAGTCATTAGTCAAGGTAGCTTGCTTGGTAAAAACTGCGGATCAAAAAGGATTAAAGTGGAAAAGTGCTGCTGCTTCAACCTGGAAGGAAGGATTACCATGTTGTTGCTTTTGGATCGAGGTCTCCCGTTTTTTCGCCAGCTTCCTCATCGCGTCCATTAGCGCAAGATGCTTGTTGTTCTTCCTCCGCTCAACTCTAACAGGCTGCGCAGTCCTCCTTCTTACAGGAGGCTGCGCTGGATTGTTCCCCTGCTGTTGTTGCGCAACTTGCTGTTGTGCCACCAGAGTTCTTTGAGCTGCTTCCAGCCTCGCATGATACGCTCGGAAGTACTGAGTCTTAGACATATCCGCCGGAAGTCCTTCGAGCCCAACCCAACGCTCGAAACATTCCCAAGGTGTTCGTCGTTCGGCGCCGGACGAGAATAACGACGGCGTTGATAAACAGCTAGATATGAGCGACCAATTATACGAATACTCCTTTACAAGCCTCCGAAGCTCATCGTCTTCATTCCAGGTCCATTGGGACGATTGACGACATTCAAAGAAGCTTTGGGAGGGCATATTGTGTTCTGAAGGAGGTCTGAAGGCATGTCCGGCATGAATCCGGTCTCGAATATGCTTGTTCTCGGGATTGAAGAGAGCAACGTCGTCTTGCTCAGAAGCAATGCGATATGAGCTGGACCCGGGAGGCGCACATAACGGAATCGCCGAGTCTTTCGGGAACTCTGTAACATCCGCGGTTGCCCCCTGGTCTTCGGCCTCATACTCGTACCTACTTCTCTTATTTGGCGGTTCTTGTTGTTTTGAAGCCATCTTTCCAAACGTAAATTTGGATATCGGCAGACATGGAGTCTTCCAGTCGGCATCCGGAGATAATACTGAGGTAGGAAGCTCTGAATCTGGCGCATCTCGAGTAGGTTCGTACAACGGAAGTTCCGAGAGAATCTTCTCGCTTGCCGGCGTCCTTCTTAGATCAAAAGTTACATCCTCCGGCGCCAAGGAAAAAATCGCAGCGGGAGGAGCACTGCTGAGGTACTGGTGCTGACGCTCATCTTCATCCACTCCGTCAGAGACAGAATCATCCTCGGCAGACGGGACTAAATCAGGCGTAGGGTGTAAGTCTTGAATGCCCGATATGTCGACCTGCGGTGTAGCTTTATCCACCGTCTCCGCATGCTCGCGAACAACGTCCATTCGAGCTGGCTCGGTGACTGATCTCCTGACCTGTAAAAGACCCCGGTCTTCCGCACTACTAGCTATCCATTCGGCACACCAGTCCGCTAGGTTCTTTGCAGCTGCCATCTTCCATTTTCTCTCTTCCCTGAAATCGGTTCGCATCCATTTCATCTGGCCAAGCAGGACATCCCAATGTGTTGTAGGTCTCATGGGTTCTGCAGAGCGCTCTATTTGCCGTAGTGACCAGCGATTTGAATACTGCAATTGGTATATCCTCTTGAGCATGCGACAATCCTGCTGCTCGTGGAAATCTACATAGTGGTTCGAAGTAGTCAGCGTCTTGTGAGCGGAAGCAAGAAGAGTATTCAGCGGCTGAGTCCGTGGCTGAGAAGATGCTTGAGCAACGAAAAGTGTATATAAGTAGTCTTTGTCTGCTTGGGAAGACTCCTCAGGGCCATGATCGGTTTGTCGCGCAAAGTTCGAAGTCTCTACTTTGTTGGAGGACTGAGGCTTAGCGAAGATCACGGTCGAAAACTTGCTTCGTTCTTTTTCTTTCTCTTTCCGCTCGCCCAGTCGAAGCCTGGAAGCCGAAGATTGTGGAGTGTGAATGCCCAAAGCGGCATTCGACATTTCGGTTGAAGGATCTTCCCTACTCGAATCTGCTGATCCTGGGTTGTTTGGGTGAGGTCTATCAACTGGGACCGCGGAGGGCCGTGGGGTCTCGCCCAGAATCTCAGAAACTGACTTGTGCCTAATGGCGCCAGAAGACACCCTGGTAGTCATCCTCTCGGGCGGTGAATGTACTACTGATGTTGTAAGCGTTTGTCTTCTTGGAGTCGTGGTGGTTAAAAGATCATTCGGACTCGCGGTAGTCTGTATGACAGTGTCCCTATCAGGTCTTGCTGAAGACGTCAACATCTGTTCGGGGCTGGTAGTCAACTTGCTGAACTCCATATCTGATAGCTCGCTTGTGCTCGTTATGCTGCGCGTATCAATGTGCATATTTGGCTTTCGGCTTGACTGGATCTTATTCAGACGATCTTCATCCGCATTCGTGGTTCGCTCGCATCCCGCTTCTTTCATATCCCAGTCTGCGACTTCAGGGACATTGACCTTTCCAAACGTGATTGAGTGGCCGCTGGTTGACTGTTTGAAGCCCTCTTCATCCTCTGGGGTTGGGACACCTACAACTTCATCATCCTCGTCGTCGATCGTATCTTGCACCATTTGCTGAGCACCCTTTGTGAGTTCTGCTGATTCTCGAAGTCCACAGGTGGGGTTAACGATTGAGCTAACAACAGGGCGCGTCCTGTCATCTGACGCAGCATCTGGCGCATGCATTGATTGCGCTTCCTCGAATCGTAATTGCGCATCAGGAGTAGAAGGATCTGTTCCAAGAGCGTCTAATCGTGCAATCTCCATCTGTGAACTCAAGAGACTATCATGCTCAGGTTCTGCTACCCGCTCACGATCGTCAGTCCTGTCCGTCGACTCCATCCTCTCCCCCGGGCCTGGTTTTACATCTGATAGAATCTCATCTCCTGGGCTTGTATCAGGTGATGGCGCGTTATGGCCTGGTGTTGCCGTAGAATAAGGACCAACAGTTGAGGATGGTGACGATACCGGCTCTGTCATCACTGGCGGCCCTCCAGGTGGCGGATGCTTCTCATCTTCCCTCCTGTCTCTGCGCATTGCGTTTTCTTGACTTTGATCCACTTCTCTAAGGTGCCTTTCCTGGACTTCTCTGGGCGGGAGATGTACGGTCCAAGCACGATGGGACCCGTGCTCAGCCTCAGACAACTTAGCAGATGGTTCGGGAAAGAATGCTGTATCCTCGGACGAGATGGGAATTGCTTTGTTAGGATCGACGCCAGGGCTTCCCAAGGGACTCTCAAGTGTGGCCTCAATTCGATTTGTTTCGAGCTCGCTCTGCGCTTGAGGGTGGCCGTCGACAGCTGTATGCTCGACTTCTACACGGTCAATTGTCGCGTCGATAATCCCATCAAGCGATGATGTTACGGTGTCTTGAGGTTCTGTTTGTGAAGCTTTCGAAATCTGCGGACTCGGAAGGTCCGTAGCTGCATTGGTTGAGATTCGGCGTATTGACCGGTGATTGTTGCTTGGTGTGCCATTGTCCTCTATTGACAGATCACCTTTCAGTGCTATTGTCTCTGCCAAGGTTCTTATTGGGTCGCCCAGCTTGTTACCATCGTCGCCTTGCTCTAGAGTCTGTGCTTGTCTTGACAATGTTATTGAAGTATTCGTAGCGGTTTTGACCGGATGTTGCGATGTTGTCTCTTCATGTTGTCTTGCTGGAAGGGTAACCTCGTCGAAATAGCGACCTCTGCACCATTGCCAAACATCAACAACAGCTCAATTGCGAACTTTGGACAAACGAAATATTCCAGCATGAGAAATCATCTTACTTCGTAATATCGTTCGCTTGCAAGAACGCAAACTCATCGTCGCTATATGTTTTACGAACCCTGGAGCTGGGATGTTGAGGTAAAGGCTCGGTACTCGGAATGCTCACGGTCGCAAAGTAAAGCTCACTCAGCTTTCGCTTTCGCGACACTATGCAAGTTCTGTGGCTCACAAAAATATAGTCAGCGATTTGCCATTGTCGCAAAGCTCCCATGAGAATTGTGATGTAAGTTTTGAGCGATCAGACTCACCCAAGCTCATCGCGTTTTGTCCGCAATATTGCGTCGCGAAACATGGAGCCTAAATCGACGACTCAACATCCGTATGCCGCGCCGAAAGCGAGGGCGATGGGTTTTACGGGGTCATCAAGCACGGAAAAATCGCGTAGTTTGGATGGATATGATGGCGTTGACGTGCTACAGCGATTTCAACCATCGGCATTCGAGGGATGAGGTTTGATTTGACTCCACGAATCCCGCAGCGCAGTCGCTACGATGATACCTTACTTTTCGCTAATGGCGCGATACCTCTTTCAGAACTTGACTTTCATGATATTGCATTTTTGATTCCAACGTTGTTATCAAGGACTGTGGGCTGCACAATGGGAAAGAGAAAGAGGAAAGACGAAAGGAAAGAGCAGGATGTTAACGGGATTTTCAAGAAGCTTGCGACAGCTTCCACGTCTATTAAGAAAAGCTCGACGAACACCCCGGACGCCATTACTGTCCAAATAATCACAGGTTCCTACGAGAGAGTGCTGCATGGCGTTACAGCAACAATAACTTCAGCAACCTACGAAGGACCCGGGGCATCACCCGATATCCACTTCGCGGACACGTTCCTGTTCAATGCCCATTCGTCTGCCATCCGTTGCCTCGCAATTTCACCTCCATCAACCTCCAGCGACCCTTCGCAACCGGCAAAAGTAATACTTGCCAGCGGCAGCACAGATGAACGCATTAATCTCTATCACATATCGGCTTCACCTGTTTCCGTTCAAGGGAACCCTCCTCTCAAGCCGACACTTACTGCTACCACCATCAACGAGAACCCGAAGAATCGTGAACTAGGCTCCTTGCTACACCATTCGTCCAGTATTAGCGCTCTGTACTTCCCCACAAGATCAAAACTTCTATCCGCTGCGGAAGACAACACCATAGCCGTTGTGCGCACACGCGACTGGACAGTCCTCTCAACTATCAAAGTACCTATACCTAAAGCTCTGGGACGACCGAGTGGTGATACAGCGCCTCCTGGGGGATTTCCCGCCGGCGTCAACGACTTTGCAGTACACCCGAGCATGAAGCTCATGGTCAGTGTTGGAAAAGGAGAGAAGTGCATGCGACTGTGGAATCTAGTAACGGGGAAGAAGGCCGGTGTGCTCAGCTTTGGGAGAGAGATACTTCACGGGGTTGGAGAGGGCAGATGGGGAAATGGGGAGGGGAGAAAGGTAGAGTGGGACAGCAAAGGAGAGGAGTTCGCAGTAGGATTCGAAAGAGGAGTAGTGATATTTGGCATGGTATAAACCTCCAGACTTCGATTCACATTGTCGAGGTTGACTAATCCCATGTCACAGGACTCTAAGCCCAAATGTCGAATACTGCCTTCGCCCTTGACAAAAATTCACCAGGTGCGGTACGTAACAATAGCTCCAGAAAACGAGGGTTCCGTTGATGTGCTCGCCCTATCTACTGAAGATGGTCGAATCATCTTCTATTCCACGACGAGTGGCTCGGATTCGGTACCAGATGGTAAGGGCTCTGAAGTGCCAATACCTAATTGTCGTGCTCTAGGTCAAATGGGCGGTAGAACAGCTGGCCTACCTGGCCGCGTCAAGGACTTCGAATTCCTAAGATTACCTGCCAAAGAAGGTTTGCCGGGCAAATTCTTGATGGTTTCAGGAAGCAGCGCTGGAGCAATAAGAGTATGGACACTGGCAAAGGAGGACTTTGATCCAAGATCGTACAGCATCACCGCATCTACCAACGGAAATATCCAAAACCCACTAAAGAAAAATGACGAGGAAGCAGCTATGGTTGAGGGAACTTCGGTTGCAGCTCGGCAAACTGGAAGATTGATAGGAACGTATGAGACAGGTAATAGGATCACATGCCTGAAAGCGTTTGTGATGATTGGAACCCCCGGTCAAGACAATTCTGTTTCGGAACCAAAAGAACCCAATAATGTTAAAGAGGATGTGGAGAGCAGTGACGGAAGTGGCAGTGGTTGATCGTTGAATATGCTTCCCCGGTATTGGACTTCTGCATTGAAGGCTGGTTATTTCGCGGTTCAGCGATTGCATTGTGCAGGTGTTCAAAAGTCACTTGAAGGATACCATTGGTGTTGTTCCCCAAAGATCTCTAGCAATTCATGATCAGTAGGAAAGCGACAGGGTGCTTGATGGATGCCTTCGACTATGCATTATTCGTTGAGATGAAGCAGACTAAGCATAGACGGTTTCCCACTTGCTGCAGGGGGTCTTATATTGCGGGTCTGCCAGAACCCCAGCAGTCTACAAAGAAGTGGCCGTTGTAGATACTCGTGCTATGCTTCAGGATTTTGGGAGGTAAAATTACTGTATTCGAATTGATATAAGTACTGGTTACTCATATGAGTAGCTAGATTTCAAGCCATTTTGTCTTGGACGGCGAATCACTAGCCACAGTATGACTAATCGATAGCCCATGCCACATTTAGTCCAAAAACTGGTGCAAAGGATTGTGGATCATCCCCCTGACGTCGATCATTCGGCGTCTAGTATTTGCAATCTTGTCAATATTTGAAAGAGGTAGCTCGGCACTCATCGAGAGCGACTGAGTCACAAGTCCAGGTCAAACAGCATCGAAACATCGACAGTGCCCCACCATCTAAAACTTCTTCTACAACTCAGAGATATAGAGATCAAGCGCTGCACAAAGCTCGTTAGGAGCAAGGAAACCTACCGCAACCATGGCTACTAATGGCGACTTGTCGGACGAGGACTCTTTACCTGGTTCGCCAGGCTTTGAAGCAACCAACGGCCACGACGATGAGGATGTCGAAGAAGAGCCCCTCGAAAAGCCAAAGTCCGCACTTAAGAAAACCTCTCGACCAGAGCCAGTACATGTTATCGCCCGTCCAGAGCTGCCAGAACAACCAGATCCAGAAAATTTAGATATCTCAGCTCTCACACCGCTGTCACCCGAGATCATCGCGCGGCAAGCGACAATCAATATTGGTACCATAGGGCATGTGGCGCATGGGAAATCGACGGTGGTGAAGGCAATATCAGGAGTGCAAACTGTGCGATTCAAGAACGAGCTGGAGAGAAATATTACAATCAAGCTTGGTTACGCGAATGCAAAGATTTACAAGTGCGACAATGAGGACTGTCCGAGACCAGGTTGCTATAGGAGCTTCAAGAGCGAGAAAGAGGTGGACCCACCATGTGAGAGGGAGGGATGTGGGGGTCGGTATCGGCTTTTGAGACATGTCTCGTAGGTCTTGCCGGTTCAGCTATTTGGACAACAGTACCGTGCTGATTTGGATGCCTTGTATCAGATTCGTGGATTGTCCTGGTCACGACATTCTCATGAGTACCATGCTGTCAGGCGCTGCTGTCATGGACGCAGCTCTCCTTCTGATTGCTGGAAATGAAACATGTCCACAGCCCCAAACCTCCGAACATCTTGCAGCCATCGAGATCATGAAGCTCAACCATATCATCATCCTACAGAATAAAGTCGACCTGATGCGCGAGGAAGGCGCCGACCAACATTACCAATCCATCTTGAAATTCATCCGAGGCACAGTCGCAGACGGTTCTCCTATTATTCCCATCTCCGCTCAGCTGAAATACAACATCGATGCTATCAACGAGTATCTCGTCACCAAGATCCCTGTCCCAATCCGAGATTTCGGTGCAGCACCACATATGATCGTCATTCGTTCCTTCGACGTCAACAAGCCGGGTGCAGAAATTGAGGATCTGAAAGGTGGTGTGGCAGGTGGTAGTATTTTGACTGGCGTACTGAAGCTTGGCGACGAGATCGAGATTCGGCCTGGTCTCGTTACGAAAGACGACCAAGGCAAGATCAAATGCCGTCCTATCTTCAGCAGAGTCGTGACTCTTTTCGCTGAGCATAACGACCTCAAGTTTGCTGTGCCTGGTGGCTTGATCGGTGTCGGTACCCGTGTAGATCCAACCCTTTGTCGTGCTGATCGATTGGTTGGTTTCGTGCTCGGTCTAAGAGGACGTCTTCCGGCCATCTATACTGAGCTCGAAGTCAACTACTTCCTGCTCCGTCGGTTACTTGGTGTTAAGACTGCGGACGGCAAGCAAGCTAAGGTTGCAAAGCTTGCTAAGAACGAGGTCTTGATGGTGAACATTGGATCAACAGCAACAGGAGCGAAGGTCATGAACGTAAAAGCAGATGCGGCTAAGTTGAGCCTAACAAGTCCGGCCTGTACGGAGATCGGTGAGAAGATTGCACTGAGTAGGAGAATCGATAAGCATTGGCGGTTGATTGGGTGGGCAAATATCGTTGCGTACGTTGAGCTCTTCCGGGGGATTTTGAACTCGTCAAGAATGCTGACATCATTTGGTATAGTGGCAATACGCTGGAACCAAGTATTGATTGAGCTATCCCTATTACACACTCCGTGCTGAACCAGGATCATGCTTCGAAACCGTCATTGAGGAGGAGTCTACCACAAAATTATACAAAGCAATTTTGATGCTGATGCTGATGCTGATGTCGGTGTTTTGTTTCATCTCTTATACAGTCCTGCAGGCACGCATGAATGCGCGGTGTCTTCTTCAGTCCAGCAAAGGAATAGACAAAACGACTGTATCAGATCTTATCACGAACACTATGCTACAGTCACAGATCCATAAGAGCAGAAGTCATCTACAACAACCCCTCAACAGCCCAAACCCCGGTCCAAGACATTCTTAACGAATTCGAACACAGTCTCCACGTGCCAAACATCCATGCCTCCCTAGACCTTTGACCATTGAGTTCCCAATCAATAACACTTGGCCCCAAGAACCCATTCCTCTCATTTCAGCCCCGTCGCGGCCGCACAATACGCTCAGACAATATTCTTCCTATCCTGATGATAAGTATTACAAGCAGCGATGTAAGCCTCCGCATTACCGTCATCGAGACAGTATCACGGTTTACTTGGATCATCTCCCTCCTTGTATTCCATTCCATCGCTCCTTTCTTTCTTCAACACCTAAATTTAAGACGAAAGAAGCTTGACAGCAGACGAACAAATTGAGGTAAAGATATAGCCAAAGATCTTGGACGTACGGCTTCGATCTTTCCTCGACAAATGACCAGCGAGGTAGGTAACCACAAGCACCGGTGGTATACACTTCTCTATCGATGAACGAACGAGGGCTCAGACAAACCTGTGGCTCTTCAAGTGTGCGTACTCGTACACTGCAACCCTCTTCGGACAGTCTGGTTGTCTGCTGGCGCATGTTCTGCATTCCTATCTTGATTGTACCCCTTATCTGGGAACTCACGATAAGTCCATCCGAAAGACGACAACGGTAGGCCAGTGACTGCGTCATCACACGCTCGTCTAGCGTGAAGTATCCCCATAAATCGAAGAGAGCGACATGACCATCCTCTCTCTTGAGCGGTGCTTAAGCACATATCGCTCCATTCCGACAATCTATCTTCCGGACACTGCACTCGGTGGTTCGGAGAGACAAGCCAAATTCTAATCTGGAGATTAGCCCTAAGACCGTTCGGTATCTGCAGGGTTAACCGGGTAGCTTGCCAACACCGGACCGGGGGCTAGGCAAGTACTGGGGAATGGTGTGATGTTGAGCTGGAAGCTGCGACTTGTGATTGTAATAATACAGATCCATAGGTAGTTGGTTCATGGATTGGAGGCCTTCTCAGAGATGACGATGTCGCTAATGCGATCGGAATTTGTTTGCGATTTCTCGGGTGCGCCGGCGTGCATGGTGAATCATCTCCTATCTCAGCAGTGTCAAACGGTCTGGTGGGAAAGCCATTGCGCTTGTTGTTAACTAAGGCATCATCTGCTTGTTTGGGCTGCTATGAGGGCCTAACCACGTCCGACATATTGCTTAGGATGGCTGAGATCAGGAATGCAAGTTCCGGGTTGCGAGCAAAAGGATCCGTAGTTGAATGCAAAGCACTGAAGCGGTCGATGATATTCATTAGTTATGTATATTGGAGATCTGGCCAGCGCCTGAAGTCCATATGGGGGCTTGGAAACATAGCCATCAATGTTCATGTCTACCCTATAGCCGATAACACCAAAAACATCTGCCACCCTTAGATTTCGCCCATCTAGTCCAATAATCCTGCCCAAGGCCTAGTGGTGGAATAGCCTTACACTCTGTTCAATAAATGTAATGCCTAGCTTTTCCGCCGTCTCGAATACAGCCTGGTCGTTCTGACTCCCGCTTGGTGCGGCAATGTATTTAGCCCCTGAACGAGCTGCGCGGAAGACGTTGTCGATGAATGGGAACTACAATTAGCCCTAGTCAGCGTCGTACTCCTTCATCCACAACCTATGATCCTTAGAGAGGACGTACAAAAGCATCACTCGACACTGCAACTTCCCCAAGCTTGCTCAACCAAGCTTCCCTCTCCTCTTCTGTGAAACCTGTCGGTACCTCCTCAAAGTTCTTCTCAAAGTCCTCCTTCTCAATACCGGACTTTGGTATTGAACCACTACACAGCATGTCGATGGCGTTACTCTTTTCCGGTCTTTTGGTTCCCTTCTTCCATTTGAGGTCTAAGGCGCGCTCATGGAACCGCATCCACCAGTTGTCAGCTTTGTCGCTTGCCAATCGAGTGCAATGGATTCTTGACTGCTGGCCTGCGCCAGAAGCAATGACCTGACCGTTTAAAGCATAGCAAACGGAGTTCGATTGTGTATATTTTAGCGCTATTGTTGCGACAGTCAAGTCTCGTAAAGCGGACTCTGGTAGGGGAGAGGAGACCTTGGGTACTACAATGGTGCGAAAAGAATCCTCCGGTGCGATTTGGACGTCGTTGCGATGTTGCTGTAGCTGCACACCGTAGACTGTACGAGTCTCTATCGGTGGCGGTTCGTATGATTCGTCGATCTCGAGCACAAGGTATTTGCCGCCTTTCTTCTTCGTCAAGATTTCTAATGCCTCCTTCGAGTAGCCGGGTGCTATGATGCCATCGGAGACTTCCCGCGAGATGATCTTGGCAGTAGTGACATCCACTTGGTCGGAGAGGGCGATTACATCGCCAAAGCTGGACATACGGTCTGCGCCTCGTGCTCGTGCGTATGCTTGTGCGAGTCGAGAGTGTTCGAGCCCCTCTATGTCATCCACCATGTACACTTTACGCTCCTTCTCGTTGAGAGGCACACCAATGGCCGCGCCAGCAGGCGAGACGTGCTTGAAGCTCGCTGCTGCGGGGTAGTTGAGAGCTTGTCTGAGCTCTTTGACCAGCGGCCATGCGTTCAACGAGTCAAGGAGGTTGATGTAGCCGGGCGATCCTCCAAGCACCTTGAACGGTAACCGGCCGTTTATGACAAAAGCTGAAGCAGACTTTTGATGTGGATTTGCACCGTACCGCAGAGAAAGGTGTTGTATACCGTCTCCGGCGTACTTCTTGCGAAAGAAGTCTGAGATGACTGCGTCGTAGTCTGCGGTATGCTCGAATGCTTTCAGCGCATACAGCTTCCTACTCTTCTCCGTAACCTCACCCTTCCCTAACTCCTGCAGGAATTCCGGATAATCATCTGGATCGCTCAATATCGTGACTCGCGAATGGTTCTTCGCAGCAGCTCGAATAAGTGTGACACCTCCAACGTCGATCTCTTCGACTGCTTCGGGTATTGTGACGTTGACCTTGGCGATAGTGTCCTTGAACGGATAGAGGTTACAGACAACGTAGTCGACCTTGTTAATGTTCTGCTCCGCGAGGTCCTTCTCGTCAGACGCGAGATCACGAGCGAGAATACCGGCGTGGACGGCTGGATGCAGGGTTTTGACTCGACCGGAGAGCATCTCTGGCGCATGTGTGATCGCCGAGACATCTCTGTATGCAGATCCAATGATCAGCCATTGCTCGGATCACCGATGAAAGGCCTACTGTTCCAGCATGGAGCGTAGTTGTGCTTACTTACTCAACCTGAAAGCCAGCCTCTCTAATCAGCTTAGCTGTGCCACCCGATGCCAGTAGACGGACATTGTTCTGTATCAAGCCTTTCGCCAGGTCCAGCAAGCCTGTCTTGTTGTAGACTGACAATATAGCTACAGATCCAATGTCAGATATCAGGCTGCGAGATCTGGGTGGTAGATGGAGCTCACCAGTCTTGGGTATCCTGTCTGCAGCCATGGTTGCGTATCTAATTGGTAATCCTACTGCATATGACAGACAACGTTTCAGGCGGGCTGGCAACTTGCGCAATGGTCACTGACTCTTTTGATACGATGTCTATACTATGAGCCTAGGACTTTCAAGCGCACAGATCTTGCTCTGATTTTCGCGTGGGGCATAAGGTAAGGTAGAGATATATGACGCACTTATGTCACTTGGCAGTCCTTTATGCATTTGATAATCAGACGCTAGCGTTGCACAGAAACCAATCCTTATCAAAATCCTCGCGAATCTTTTACTTCTCTCCTCTCTACATGAACAACGCAAAAAACCAACATTCTCAATAAAAGCATTCCTACGAGATGCTCTCCCCTCATTCGTGAGGGAAGGAGCTCCATGACATATGGAAATCGTCAAGAAGAATGGAGAGCGGACTTTGCTGTCGATCTTGGGTGCGGCGCCTTACTTGTTCTTCGAGAGAGGACGGTGGAAGGGGGCGCAATGATTGGCTGTACATACAGATACCGTACTAGTTGATTTACTCTCATACATTGAAATCTTCTCTGCAGCGAAGTAGCTTACATGCTTAGGGAGGCTCTGTCTACGCGGTTCTGTTTTACTGATTGCTCCTGACCAGGAATTCTGTATGGACGTTGTATCGTGATCAGGGTGCCTTCGGCCAGCTACTGCTTGGCCTGTCATATCTCCGAAACCTGACTTTCGAGAGGGGCCTTCTCCGGGTGACTTGCGAAGTCACTCCTAGATTCAGGAAGACTTGTCATATGTCATACGTTTTACAAGCAGAGTTAGTAATGTCAACAATCTCAGACGATAAACCATCGGTGGTAGCATGAAACTCTTAATGCTTGACGCGGACTGTTTTCATTAACTGCTGATGCTGCTCTTCCCACTACCGCCCAGCGCCAATCTCCGACCAATGTTCCCAAAGCAAACACAACTGCAGAAAAGTACGCTCGCAATCCATGTTCCCACGCCGATGGTTTCATTCGTAATCATCCCTTCAAGGCCCAAGCTATCGTGTGATGCATTCGCAGCGCTTGCTCTCGGCGAAGGCGTTGCAGGAGGAGGTACCATCTCTGGATTGATACCGAGCAATACTGCGGTACCGGTAAGGCCAACGACAGTTGAAAGGAGGAAGCCAGGCTTCGAGCGATCGATGAGGTACCATAGCACAGGATTGACGAGTGCAAGTGTGAGGGAGACCTGGAGCGTAGATTGCCACGGCAGTTTCCGCTACGGGGTGACATGTTAGTAGGCTCGTAAAGGGGACAGTGTAGACCTACAATGGCGAAAGCAATCCCAACAAAAGCACCTATGCTACGAACCACAGGATTCCAGTCTGCTCCCATTCCACTACCACTCCGTGATGATGGTCTCTCGTCCTCTTCGCTGCTTGTGCCGCTAGACCTAGAGTCTTCCTTCAAGGTTCTATTTGCGCCGATACCTTCCTCCGTACCCAACGTCTGTTCCCATAAAACATCCACCCAGGGCAGTAAACTACCAAGTCCAACGCCAGCAACTCCCCAAAAAATAAGATATGCCCACGAATAGCGCTTGATGCCGACCACCTTGACCGGTGCCAGCCTTTGGTCATCATGTAGATGGGTTATGATAACTCCGTACGCCAGGCCAAATGCAAAGAGTAGTAAGGTTCGCAATGCTAAAGGCAAGAAATGATTTTGAAATCCGGGATGATGTTGTGACGGCAATCTCCTAGGCTGCGACGTTTGCAAGCTCGCCGCAACCAATGGCCTTGACTCATCAATACTTGGTCTTTGGCTTGGTGTTTGAGCCCCGGTCCCCCATGGCGTTGATGCCTCCTCTCGTGACGTGTCGTAGGGACTTCGCGAGTAGATGCCGAAAAGAGTAGAGGAAGTAAGGTTTAGGATCGAACGTGTTCGGCTTGGTGGAGCATTGCCGTTCGTTTTGGGATCGAGGTGATTGGGGTCTGTCGTCTCAGGAGAAGGAGTTGCAGGTGCGGAGGATTCAGTGGAGGCAGGTGTGAGCTCAAAAGTTCGGCGTGGAGTGGGTCGGAGGAGAGGTATCTGATCGGCCATTTCGACAGATGTGATCACTGTCATGTGTTGGAACAGTATGAGAAGAGGACAAGGCGTGTTGTATCAAAAGCGTGGCCTCTTATCAAGCGTTAGTTCAAAGAGCCTCAGAAAACGTCGTTTATGTACGTTGAGACGGTAATGTTGCAATCGTGACCACCATTTACTGAGTTGTAGGACTGACAAGATTGTAGCGCCAAGGCTATCTGGGTTCAAGAGCACTCCCTTCTTACATTATTGAGGCCGCGTTTGCTGACTGCAGACGAGGAGCACGATTTGTACCAGAAATTGCGCCAGGTGAAGAATATTGAAAGAGGGGGAAGTCTTGGCTGATCAGAGGACATACAACTGGACAACTGGAAGCATGTGATCATGGACATCTTCCCTGCATTCGGGCAAAATTCATCACCGCCACAAATTTCAGGCTTCATTACTAAAAATATGTGTAGTCTATCCATGGAGACGAAGGAACTCGTGCATTACATTTAGTCGATATAAAAAGCTCAACGCGAGTTTGTGAATATTCTAGAGAAGTCACTAACAGATGCATCTTTTGCAGTCTGACCAATTGACCTCGGTGCTTGATAAGCTGACGAAGGAGGCCTGCTCAGGCTGCTACACAGTGCTCAGCCACGGCTCAGAGGTCACATCGATAACGCCGCGTTGTACCTGAACTATGAATAGTCGTACGATGTGATCTAATCTGACAGATCGTCCTCGGTCTAGATGTTGCGCAACAGGGAAATGACAGGGCGCGGAACCCTTCAAGTCAGGTTGGCTACGGGCAATAGATGTCCTTGCTAAGGGTCAGCATGTGGTATAACATTCCCACTCGTTCTCTTGGTGATTACTATGCTGATGACACACTGCTGACGGGCTTCAGCGGTGGGAGACCACGAACTTCTTCCCCCAAAGGCCGTTGCAACTGCAGGGCTGAAGGCTGAGCCAAACTTCGTGGCACTATTGGTGGAAATCGTCCAGCCTGCTTATCTTGTTCCAGCTCCATCATGCCAATATCCGTAGGAGCTGCACTGTTTTCGCATAGCGACCTTGTCCCGCTCGTGTTCTCGGGATTCCGAATATTGAAGACAAAGTAGGAAAGCGAATGGGTCGAGCAACTGAGCGGCTGTGTCCCCTGCTCCCATGTACCTGGCCAGCAGCGTGTTCTGCGAACTTTTCATGGGTCAATTGATTGTTAGCATCCACCCGGAATAGTGCAGCAAATCCTCTTGATGTTTTACCTTTCATCTGTCTGACCTTTCTATATATTCTTCATCTCTGACCTTGCTGTCTCGCTCCGTTGTGGACGTTTATGAGGTTTTATAACAATGGATTGCTCATCTCATTTTAACTCTTGCTGCTATTGTCATTATGTTCAATCGTCGTGTTTGCTATCCCAGAGTTCATCTTGGTATGCCATGCCATCAGCTATCCACTTGGGTCCGGTATATGCTCAGTGCCCAAGTCATACTAAACCATTTCTCAGTGTATCGGGTTTCTCCTACGTTCTCTATTATCAGCTTTAAGTCGGACATCCTCACCGTCATACCGTCCACGTCAGCAATCACATGTGGATTCTTAAGTAAACAGTCGTCCCTGACAAGCGCAGCGGCGCCCGGTACGTTTAATAAAGGCTAGTGATGGCCCGACTGCTTCTGCGGTGTTGGCAAGCGTCAATGATGATCGAGCAACAAGCACAACATATTCGATGACGCAGTCAAGCTCTGGACCTTCGTCTCATCGTCTTACAAGTACGGCTATCGCTAGCACCCAGGCGAGTACCACTGGCGAGGGTATCGTCGACATGGTCAAGTGGATAGCTTCGACCCAGCAGCGGCGGCTAGGAGCCGTACAACTGCAGTCCCACAGATCCTCACTACTGAGTTCCGTCGCTGAAGACCGAACATCCAGAAACGGACCAACAGCCTCCAACCTGGCTCAATCATCGTCGACAGATCGTCGTATCTGCTTTCGATACTAACACTAGTCGTATTACCGGGCGGAAATAATCCTCGAAATTATTGGAGGTCCGGTCCGGATTGCCAGGCAGGGATTCCAATCGTTCAATCCGTCAACTTCGAGCAACATAAATGGCGTGGCATATACCATAACTCCTTCAGATATCACTATTGACGTGATAACATATTTGAAAACAACACCTACCACTATCAGCCTCTTGTATGGCAATACGCTAAGAATTGACACCAGCGAAACCATAAAGACTGATGGTCAAATGACTCCTGAGATATTATCATCCGCAGCCAATGGCGTTCCTTTTACGCTTACACCATCTGATACAACCATTATCGAAGGTCAGACATTGACTGCAGCCAGTCCGACAACTGTCAATTTACCTGATGGAAAAGTAGTCCAAATTTCACAAAATAGGGCTGCAACCATCGACAGGACACCCATATCACTGTCGTTAACGTTCAAATCTATTGTAGCTGGGGCATCACTGACGCGTGTGACGGCTGACGGGCTCACCTCCTCTGTTGGCGCCACCCAGGTCAGTTTGTGTAGAACTGCATACATAGAGTCGCCTGGCGCGCAGGCTACGCGAATGGTGATTGATGGACAGACAGTGTGCATCGGATCTGGAGGCGTGGGACTGCGTGATACGACCATTCCTCCGAGGTCTCCCAGAGGTGGTTCGACCATCTTCGAGCAGCGCAATTATGGTGACCGTAACGAAAATATATGTTGATGCCGACTTCAACAACAGATCCTGTGGCTGCCGCTGTGACCACAATGATGAAAAGCCATGCTGAAAGAGACTCGAGTTTTGGATGGTGGGCCAGGGGCATCGCAATGGGTGCGGGTATGCCTGGGATATTAGATATGCTACTAGACTATGATTGCGGCGGAGCTCATGATTGTAATGGAACAAGATAAGCTGAGAGAGGACAGGAACAGTGTCTTGCATGAGCCAGGCATAAGCGGCCAGGTTCCAATCCTCGTGCCCCGGTGTAACCATGTGGTGACCATCGATCTTTGGGTGATCATCACGATCTGCTGGTGTCTAATAACGACGTTGTGGAAGGTTCCCTTGTGGTGCAGTAAACGCATGCAGGATGCGTACCCGTACATGTACCGTCTCCTTCCACCTCTACGAAATAGAGCACATGGCTGAGTAGAGATTATGGTTTCTAATTTCGTCGATCCAATGTCGGTGTGGCAAGCATTGCCGGGGCGCTAGATGAACTTTTGCCCAGCCATCGCCAGCCACAGCCGGCACTAGTAGCCGTACCATCCCTGAGAGTGCTGTCAGGTACGACGACGTCGTACAACATAAGCAGGTTGCGAGCGCTAAGACCGTGTCTAAGACAACGGATTCGCCAAAGGAAGGAAGAGCAATCAGCGATGCTTTGTTGGGACCCACAAAAGGAGGTCGGCAGAGCAATGGCTGGACCAACGCTCGGTAGGAGCTGGTGGCTTTTGTTTATGTGTACAGCTCTTCCCAAAGGTACAAATACCACTGAAGTCCTTGCGAGTCCTTCATCAATCGTTCAACTCCCACTAAATAATCTCGTACACCGTCTCTACCAATTTAATATTCTCGAGAAGTCCAAAACCAAACAATCCACAACCCAAGAACCACTCAAGATGCAATTCAACATTCTCGCTCTCGCCGTCTCGGCCTTCGCTGTCTCAGTATCTGCTGCTGAGTAAGCTTTTCCCTCTCTTCGGCCCATCCATCACTTCTTGTTCCGCCATTTGCACCTTTACTGACATGTCCCACAGTTACAACTCTACCCAGCCAACAGGCACAGGTGTCGCCGCTCCCTCAGCATCCGGCGCTGGCTCTGCACCGGGCGCGACTGGAAGCCCAATCACCGGCGCGGCCGGTATGAACACTATTTCGGGATCTGCGTTGGGATTCATCGTTGCTGGTGGTATTGCATTGGTAAGTCTACCGCCATGAACATATGTGTTCATGTGGCTGACTTATTGTGCTAGGCATTGTAGATGCATCGCTCTTTTCGACCTTTTCGATTCTTGCTTTCGACTTTCGAGCGTATACACTTACGGCGGAAAGACGATAGACTAGCTGCATTACACGGCGTTTTCAGATAATAAGATTTGTTGGCCGCTCCGTGGTGCTCTCGAGCTCCACCGAAGCCGTTGAGGTCTTGTGCTTTATAGCGGCACAGCTATGGACATAGCCCGGCTGGAACTTCTTTTAGAGGGGACGGAGTGTAATACTGTAGCCAGTACAGTCCATAGTTAGATCGATCAGAGAACCTGATCTCCAATCATTAACCTTACATATCTTATCTTCAATCATCGGCATTCAGCAGACCGCCGGTTGGAAGGTAAAACAGTGAATGGTCAACTCTATGACCAACAGTGAATTAGATCTGAGCGTGTTCAAGGATATAAACTTGTAATTCTCCGTAATCCTCCTTCTGATATTGTCTGGCTAGGAAGGCTAGATTTGGCAACACCCAGAGGTATTTGTACCTTTGTAGATGTTGCAATGGCCTTCTGAGAATCCCTCATTGTAAGCGCACCCTGAAGAAAGAACTGTAACCATTGAGTCAGCACACATCTAGTAAACTACCTACGAGTACGTTGTGTTATAATATTGTTTGCCGCTTCGCACGTGATACGTACATCACTTTCGGGAAATTCTAAGCGGCTGACGGTTAGCAACACATAAACCTCCTGAGCTTTACCTCATCCACAGCTTGACAGAAGCACAAACAACCACCAACGATCATTACCTTCTACGAGGCACTTCCTTGTCTTGTTCACCCCGTTCTTTTGGCTTGGTTTCGCAGCTGGTGTTGAGGGCAGGGCATTGGGTGGACGCGGTCCAGCCGCTACATAGACGAAGATGGCTCCCTTACCCATCAAGTTCACCGAACTTCTTCAGGTACAATTGAGGCTCAATGATTTGAAGTTGATCGGATGATATCCAGAACATAGCTGACCTTCCCTCTCTTTTAGTTGACCAATGTCGAGATTGCGGTACGTATTGCGTCCCGCGCAGCTTTCGTGAAAGATACGAATCTCCATGAGAAGCACCTCGTTAAGTAGGGAAACTCTTGCTCACAACTCAATGTAGCCGGCGTCTATAGGTTTCAACTCATGTGTAAGCCTCCAGCCATTGTGTCTCTGAGTCCATAGCCTCGAGCTAACGCTCAGCTCAGACACTAGAATCCGATCATTACATCTGTGTCCGGCAGAAACTCAGCGAAGATGCCTCACCAGAGGTCATCATAGTCAATCTCAAGAACAACAATGAAGTCATTCGAAGACCTATCAAGGCCGACAGCGCCATTATGCACTGGAACAAGCAGGTTATCGCGCTCAAGGCCCAGCAACGGACACTCCAGATCTTCGACCTCGCGCAGAAGCTCAAGCTGAAGTCAGCGACCATGAATGAGGATGTGATGTTTTGGAAGTGGTTCAGCGAAAGCAGCTTAGGCTTGGTCACGGATAATTCAGTGTACCACTGGAACGTGTTCGACGCTACACAAGCTCAACCTGTGAAGATCTTCGAGCGAAATAACAACCTCACTGTAAGAATCAGCATGGCGGGATTGGTACATGGATACTGACCGATGACTTCGTAGGGCTGTCAAATCATCAATTACCGCGTTAGCGCCGACGAGAAATGGATGGTGGTCGTGGGCATATCACAACAACAGGGCCGGGTAGTCGGTGCGATGCAGCTATACTCGCGAGATCGGGGCATCAGCCAAGCGATCGAAGGGCACGCAGCTGCATTTGGTACGATCCGTCTGGAGGGGGCACCTGCAGACACCAAACTCTTCACTTTTGCTGCCCGGACAGCTACCGGGGCAAAGCTACACGTTGTGGAGGTCGACCATCAAGCATCGAATCCTATCTTCTCGAAGAAAGCTGTAGATGTATACTTTCCGGCAGAGGCCTCGAACGATTTCCCTGTTGCTATGCAGGTGTCCCAGAAGTATAGTGTCATATACCTGGTCACGAAGTACGGCTTCATTCATCTCTATGACCTCGAGTCTGGAACCTGCATCTTCATGAACCGGATTTCCAGCGAGACCATCTTCATCACCGCACCCGATTCAGACTCATCGGGTATCGTGGGAGTCAATCGCAAGGGGCAAGTCTTGGCCGTTAGCGTTGATGAGCATACCATCATCCCATATCTTCTTCAAAATCCCGCAAACTCATCGCTTGCCGTCAAACTCGCTTCAAGAGCAGGGCTGCCGGGAGCAGACAACCTTTACCAGCAACAATTCGAGCAGCTTATGTCTCAGAGTAATTACAGCGAAGCGGCCAAGGTTGCTGCTAACTCACCTAGGGGCTTCCTCCGCACGCCACAGACACTTGATCGATTCAAAGCCATTCAACAACAGCAAGGCCAATTATCTGTTATCCTCCAGTACTTCGGTATTCTCCTGGATAAAGGCTCGCTGAATAAGATTGAGAGTCTCGAGCTAGTACGGCCAGTGCTACAGCAGAACCGCAAGCATCTACTTGAGAAGTGGCTGAAAGAAAATAAGCTCGAATGCTCGGAAGAACTTGGAGATATAGTGCGGTTACATGACGTTAGCCTTGCGCTGAGCATCTATCTGCGCGCCAATGTGCCTCAGAAGGTGGTAGCTGGTTTTGCAGAGACTGGCCAATTCGAGAAGATTCTGCCGTATGCCAAGCAGAGCGGTTACCAGCCTGACTTTACACAACTCCTCCAGCACATAGTGCGTGTCAACCCAGAGAAGGGAGCCGAGTTCGCAACAGCCCTTGCAAATGAGGAGGGTGGACCCCTTGTGGACATTGATCGTGTTGTAGATGTCTTCCAGTCCCAGAATATGATCCAACAAGCTACTGCATTCCTGCTCGACGCTCTCAAAGATAACAGGCCCGAGCAAGGTCATCTGCAGACGAGGCTTTTGGAGATGAACTTAGTCAACGCTCCTCAGGTCGCTGACGCTATCCTTGGAAACGAGATGTTTTCATATTACGATAAGCCTAGAATCGCACAGCTTTGCGAAAACGCTCAGCTCTACCAACGTGCTCTCGAGCACTACGATGATCCAGCTGCGATCAAACGAAACATCGTAAGAACAGATAAGCTGAACCCGGAATGGCTGATTGGCTACTTTGGTCGACTCTCTTTGGAACAATCACTTGATTGTCTGAACGAGATGTTGAAGGTCAACATCCGGCAGAACCTACAAGCTGTAGTACAGATCGCTACAAAGTATTCCGACCTACTTGGACCTAATCGCCTAATCGATCTGTTCGAGAAGTATCGGACTGCGGAGGGGCTTTATTACTACCTTGGCAGCATTGTCAACCTTAGTGAGGATCCGGAGGTGCATTTCAAGTACATTGAAGCTGCTACGAAGATGGGTCAAACCACCGAAGTGGAGCGTATCTGCCGCGATAGCAACTACTACAACCCGGAGAAGGTCAAGAACTTCCTGAAAGAGGCTAAACTGACTGAGCAACTACCACTGATCACTGTTTGCGATCGCTTCAACTTCGTTCATGACCTCGTGCTCTACCTTTATCAAAATCAGCAATTCAAGTCAATTGAGCTTTACGTGCAGAGAGTCAACCCCTCCAGAACACCTGCCGTCGTTGGTGGGCTGCTCGACGTTGACTGCGACGAGTCGATTATCAAGAACCTCCTTCAATCAGTGGATCCGGCATCAATACCTATCGACGAGCTCGTCTCTGAGGTTGAGTCGCGAAATCGATTGAAGCTGCTTTTGCCTTTCCTCGAGGCTACGCTTGCAAGTGGCAATCAGCAGCAGGCTGTCTACAACGCGCTCGCCAAGATCTATATTGACAGCAATAACAACCCAGAAAAGTTCCTCAAAGAGAATGCCATGTACGATACCCTTACTGTTGGCAAGTACTGCGAAAAGCGCGATCCAAATCTTGCATACATCGCATATCGGAAGGGTCAAAATGACCTTGAGCTCATCAACATCACCAACGAGAACTCTATGTATAAGGCACAAGCTCGTTATATGCTGGAACGGGCAGACCTTGAGATCTGGGCCTTCGTCCTGAACGGCAATAACGTCCATCGACGTGCACTAGTAGACCAAGTCATCTCTACGGCCGTCCCAGAATCGACAGAGCCTGATAAAGTGTCGGTGGCAGTCAAAGCATTCTTGGATGCCGATCTGCCAGCGGAGCTGATTGAACTGTTAGAGAAGATCATCTTGGAGCCGTCGCCCTTTAGCGACAATGGAAGCCTACAAAACCTTCTCATGCTCACTGCCGCGAAGGCCGACAAAGGGCGTCTAATGGACTACATTCATCAACTCTCAGCTTTCAACGCCGACGAGATTGCGAACATGTGTGTTTCCGTTGGTCTTTTCGAAGAGGCATTCGAGATTTACAAGAAGGTGGACAATCATGCG
>JAABUP010001346.1_pt1 | contig 51431 bp, 76 predicted proteins | sample 5559201 | NCBI WGS metagenome assembly JAABUP01 (sample SAMN10711887, study PRJNA513373) | rock metagenome | isolation source: Antarctica rocks | place: Antarctica | reverse complement strand
CCCCCCTCTTCTAGATACTGTGATTGCTGAGAAAGTCACCCGGTATGGCACTTGATCATGGGACACAATGCAGGCGGTGTTCTGGCAGGAGTTCCATGAGTCACGAGGGGACATGCAGATTCGGCTGTCCAGCTGGAGCCGCCACACTGCCCTGGGCCACGTCAGAGAGCTCAGCTTTGTCTCCCCCATCAAGGTATCAAGCCAACAACCCAAACTCCCCTCTTGCCACTGGCTGCACTCGTTAGCCTGCATGCCATCATCATTGTTGATGGCTCTATTGTGCATTGACCCCTGCCAGTGCTGCCTGTTGCCAAAGCAGATGGCATACAGCTTGTTACTCAGCCTGCTCAGCATACCTCAAGCTAACTCAGCGTCACTCAGTGTACTCAGCGAGAGTAACAAGCTCACACAGCTGAGAAGGGACAAGCCTTCTCCTAGGCCTCACAACAGCAACATGCCGCCACACCTCGCACCTGCTGTAAGTACAGATGGTTCATGGTGCACAAGCCACACTCATGGCTGCATGTAATCTGTACTGAGCTGCTGATCATTTCAAAACTCGCGGCAAAGAGTCAGGAATGATATCTAGGCAGCCCGGTATAACACTTGGCTTCTCTTTACCTTGACGCCGAAAGCTGTTCCCTCTTCTTTTCTTTCTTCTCTTTCAGGAATGGTGATCAACTGCAGGCTTTGATTGGTCCACCTCTCTTTCAGGCATGGTGATCAACTGCAGGCTTTGATTGGTCCACCCCAAGCGGAGTGTCACCAGAGCCAGCGGTACCGCATGTACAGAGGCAACCACCTGGTGCTGGACACCTCCCAGAGCATGCCCAACATCCCCTTCGGAGACCACTTCACTGTGGAGGTGCGGTGGGACATAACCCAAGTGGGGGGGGACCCCTCCCAGTGCCGGGTGCAGTCCCAGGTGTCGGTGCCCTTCTCCAAAGCCACCTGGTGGAAGAAGGTGACTTGGCTGGTCCTGATGAGTGTGCATGTCAGCTTGGATTGTATGTGTTGAGCAGTCGGGAGCATTGTGTCTGTGAGCATGATTGGGTTGTGGCTTCCAGCGGCAGGAGACACTTCCTTGTGGGGGGTGCAGTCCTAGCTTTGTGTCAAGGCCAGTTGATGGAGGGAGTTGAGTCCTAAGCAGCTCACTGCGTCTGGATGTATGCAAGAGCACAAAGATGCCGCTAATATGTCAGAAATCATCAGGAACAGCATGGCTTGTCTTGCAATGTGCATGTTGGCATATGGCTTTCAGACATGGCTGCTGACTTGGCCTGTAACACTCACACAGACGTTGCAATATTGATATATGCGATGTTCAATAAGGTAAGCATGCATCAGGGCTATGCTCTTTGCAATGATACACTACGTCTGATGCACAGTGTCCGCATGACACCTGGGCAAACCAAGGACCAGGTGAACGGCAAGAAAAGTACGTGATGACAGAATGAATGAATGATGATGCTGGTGATGCAGGGACTCAAAATCCGGCTAATGCGAGAGCATAGGCTGGCACATGTTCACATTAAACAATCAATCAATCATTGAAAAATTGAATGAGGACGCTGGTGATGCAGGCCATTCAGAAGGGGTCCATAGACTCATGCAGGGAGGCCCATGAGGACTGGCTGGCCAAGGTGCAAGCCACCCTAGCTGCCCCCGCCCATGTCCTGGCGCCCCCCACCCACTCCACCCTGGCCTCACTGCACAGCTTGGCCTCCTCTCGCCGGTCCTCCCACTGCGACACCACCCAGGTCAGCAGCTTGCAGCTTCACTCACACATACAACACAAATAGAACATGCCCAGCATGACAGAGATGGTAGCACACACACGACGCAATCAGAACACGCCCAGCATGACAGAGATGGTGTAACATGTCATATCATGTCAGGTGCATCCTGCACAATTTGCCATTCTATGCTGACAGACTGGAGGCAGCTCCTGCCCATTGGTAGAATGCAGGACAGTTCTCAGCAAGACAGGCAGCTCTGGTCTAGTCTGTTTTGTATGCAAGCGTCGGCCATGAGAGAGATCAAAAGACTCTTGGACCCCATGCATATCAGCCTGGATCACATTGTGGGACAAACTGTCAAAAGGTGAGGGTGAACATTGACCAGAAGTGAGAAAAAGGAAGTCAGTTTACTGAGAAGCCAAGTATTATACCGGGCTGCCCAGGGACCAGAAGTCATGTGGGTGGTGCAGGGGGAGGTGGATGAGGTGCTGGAGCGGTTGCCCCGGGAGCACCGCCAAGCTGTCGCCCAACTCATCTCCATTGCCTCTCAAGGCAGCCTCTGCGCCCTTTCCTCTCCCAGGTCCCCCCCCCCCCATTTGTGTTCTTGCATGGTCATTGTTCTTGCATGGTCATTGCTTGCATGGCCTTCCATGATCCCCCCCCAATCCCTGCCATGTGTTCTTGCATGGCCATTGCATTTTACGGCAAACTCTTGCCAGAGCATCTGTCCACATGGCAGCATTATGAGAAGAAACATGCAGACGTGGATGTTGAGTGAGAGGTGGACACAGCTAGGCTGGCTTGCCTAGTGCATATATGCAGCTTGCACCTGCTAATCTGTGCTGCAGACAAAACAGGCCTTTGCGGCTTGCTGAAAAACACGTGTGCTCAAACAGTGCATGCGAGAAATGCTAGTATGGAAAGCAGATAGTGATGGGAATGTGCTCAGGCATACAAGTTGCTCTGAGTGGTGACCAGTCTCAGCCTGGCAATCTATCTGAACTGAGTTGTCTTCAAGGACGAGGATCAGCAACAGTCTTATTGCTTTCAGTGCAAGTGGTCAAAAGCACTGTCAAGCTGGCGGCTATCGTCTTGCATGCTGACCACACGCTGCATGCTACAGAAGCACCAAAGCAGAGGTGGTGCAAGGAGAGGGGGGCCTGCACAAGCAGGCATCACAAGCAGGCATCTCCAGGATGACCAAGACCACCAGATTCTCAGACAGACCCGCCCAACAAGAAGATCCCCTTACAGTGTCCCTCAGTCAAAACATGTCTGGCATACCGACAGGGGCATCCGCACATTGGATGGTGACAAGGCTGATGCCCTGGCCCAGTCAGCATGCTGCGCTGCTATTGGTCCTAGCAGCTGCCATCATTGCTCTTCAGGTCTGCTGCATGACTACACCTTCTGTTCGGGTCTGCTGCATGACTACAGCTTCTGATCAGGTCTGCTGCATGACTACAGCTTCTGTTCCTCCAGTGCTGACTAGCCCCACAACTTTTGCTTCAGCACTGTGTTCTGCCCAACAAAGAATGTGTGGGTGATGTTTCTGAGTGTTCGGGTGCATCCCCATGGGGGACTCAAAGGAGACCCACACAAACCCCAGAGACACCCACACAAACATCCACAAACAGCAACTGATGTTGTGTGCAATGATTGCACTTTGTAGGTCATGTACTGACTTACTGACTAGCTTGGTGTTTGGGCCTGCTGACTGCATATGGACAAAATGGGAGACACCAGACCTGCCTTGTGCCAGCAGGACTCAATATGACTTCATGCCAAAGACCAGCATCTACGCCATTTAGATAGATAGCTGTCATAGGACACCAGTTCTGGTGGCAGAAGAGCATGACTTCGCATCCATATCAGCTGTCTACACATCTGTCCACATAGCTGTCTACATGTATGCTTCCTCAGCAGATGCCTCTTGGCATGCAGGTCGTCATACTGCTGGGAGTAACAATGCCAGGGGTGAATGTAGTGACCCCCAAGCAACCTCTGCAAGCAATGGTTCAGCCCGTGCCAGTGAGCGTCAGTCAGCTGCAGCAGGGATTTGCATCCCTGCAGCAGCAAGTACAGGCCTTGGCGCAAGCTGTTGCTGCCCATGGCATCAACCCCTGAGTCTTCACAAGCCTCATCACATGTCACTGGAACAGAGGCAGAGTCTATGGACCAGGCAACAGCCCATGGCGTACACGCAATGGGGTCCACCTGCAATGCTCCTGGTGCTGTTGTCTTTTAGCTGTGCAGGAGTAGTAGCCAGCAGTAGCTGGCACTGCATGGTGTCTGACAGAAGTGTCTGCAGCATTGTATCAAGCCTTGAACTCAATGCGTGTACGTATGTCAGACTGAGCATCAATGGTCATGTTTTGCAGTCTGCAATTTTCGTTGCTGACTTCAAGACTGTAGTGCACTGTTCAGCTTTCCGTTTGCTAGATGGCAGCCTGGCACATGTCAACGTTCTGATGTCAACAGTTGCAAGGATGTGAGCTGCTTGAAATTATAACGTTACAGAGTCTAGCTAATCTCCTATAACCTGTCTCAATAGGTTGTCGCAGTAGGACTTCCCTGCTGCCTTACCGCACGTTTTCTGCCTTTCGGAATGTGTATATTGCTGCTACTAAGAGTGTAAGCCTGTTGCAGTAGGTACTGACGCTAGTTAGAGTGTAAGCTTGTCGTGATAGTATAGCACAAATACTTCTAGGTAGACAGCATCTGCCCATTGCATGAAGCAGAACCTCCTTGATGCAAATTAAGATAACAATATTGATGGATACTTGTGCATAGCAATCAAATTGCTCCTGGTAATTACTGTCATGGTAACATGGTTCACCAGCACTGTGTGTGATAAACAACAGACTAGCACTACAAGGTGGATTGAAGGTTGCCCGGAAGAGCTTTGCAGAGGTAACTCCAATGGTGCTCCTGACGATAACAAAATGTGATGTAGCATTCCTGATAAAGTTTCTGCAAAGCCATCAGTACCGGCATACTCTCGAAGCGTTTGCACATGACCTGTAGGCTCACCAACCAAAACAAGCTATCACTACTGTAGGTATGGCTTGCTGTGCATGTTTTGAAAACCATACATGGCATGTACAGCTTGCCCCCTGCTGCTTATACTTGCACTCTACTGCCAAAATTCTAGCAGATGACCAGACATTCATGCCCAGAGGCAGCATGCAAAAAGTCACTTTGTCAGGAAAGCAAGCTGTATCAGAAAAAAGACCACCAAGTCAAGAAACTACTAACAGCGCTGCGACTATGATGCTGGACGTGGATACAGGATGTCATAATGCCCTGGACGATACAACAGATAGACTCGTGGCTGGACGTTGATTGCTGCAGCCTTCTGCATGGCCTCAGGCACAAAGTCATGATGGTTGACTGCTGCAGCATCTTCAGAGGCAGCTCCTGCAAAGGCTGCCATGCTACGGTCTAGGTACACCACGCGAATGGGAATCTGCACAAGTCCGTAGCAAGTTCATCAGCACGTTGTCAAGCACCATACTTGCAGTATGCCAAACACCAGGTATGGCATGTTGATGCAATACCCCATGCATCAACATGCCACAGTCAAGCTTGCTGTCTCTAGACTGCTATGTGACAATGAATGCAAATGTTTGTTGTCAGCCTGATGACCATGAACTCTGGTATGCAGAGGTTGCACAAGCTGACATTCTCATCACAGTTCCGCCCAGCAGCTGAAAATTGGCTGCATGAATGGAGCATGCCAGATCTGCAATTGTCCACAGAGCAGCACTGATGGGTCACAATGCCTGATGAAACGTCGTGGATGCCTCTATAGGTAACAGTGAAGCATGCACATGCTCTGTACAGGGCTCTTGAGCCTATACAGCATCTAAGTCGGCAAGTGGTCAGGTGTTAGTCTAGTGACATCCTACAGCATGTTCATGCTGATATGAGACAAACCTGCAGGGCGTCTGTGATGGCAACAATGTGGATGTGGTCGCTCTCCTCTCCCATGGGCTCTACATACCGCCGACAGAACTGCTCCACAGTCACTAGGTCATCCAGCATGCCCTTCACATCACGCAGTATGCTTGGCATGTGTGATCAACATGATTGATCATGCTGAGGGTGTTGCCAGATGGTGTTCAAAGACATGCTGTTGTGAGATTGCACACTGAGTTGCTCAAGGCTTCACAAGGACAGCAGCACAGTTGGTAAGGTGTAAGGGTGCGTGGGATCACAGATCAAGAGGGTTCTGCTATTTATTTGGCAGAAACATGCACACAAAATAAGCTTGTCAGAACACAAGTCTGCTTGCTGTCAATGTATGTAGGTGGCGCTTGCCATGATGGGAGCTCTACATTTTCATGCTGCAAGCAACTTGTAAACTTGACACAACATGCATGTTGAATAAACCAAAAAGCATATAGTTGATGGGCAATGGGAATAGTCAGCACTGGGTCATTATGTGCACTAATGGGTGCACTGACAAGTGGACTGGTGAGGCTATACAGGGACATGTGTGAGAGGCAATGCTGCCTGCAGGAGTAAAGCATTGAACTCCGCCCCACAGGGCTGTCATCATGCGTCGTTGCATTTGCTTTCAGGGAGGAACAAGCAACACCATTAAATATGAGGACACATCAGTACATGAAGGATATAAAGCTGACCATTATGAAGGGAGCAAAGAAGTCCTGGCGCCGCTGGATCTCACAAGATGTCAGCATGCGTAAGAACATGATGACCATGTTGCTGATCATGCCATCGCGCATGTTGCCTTCCAGCGACTGGACCGTCAGGGGGTCTTGTGTGCCCAGAGCATTCAGCTGGTCGATGATGACCTCCATGGCATCTTCAAACACCAGTTCCTGGTACCCGTGATCCACCATTTTCTGCTTCCACTGCCGGATGCAGGTCACTACCCTTCAACACAAGAAACGCCTTGATCTGCCAGCTCTTTTCAACCCTGGAATGTCCATTTTAGTGCAGAAACGTCGTCTATACTGGGAATCTAAGCTCAGAAACGCCTGGGGACAGTGAAAGCGCGCTTCTACATTGTGGATGTGTTTTAGGGCTCAGCAGTAAATGCAACAGGCATGCGCTGGTATACATCAGCAGCTTGCTGAAGCTCAAAGTGCACGGCTTCTGCTAGCACTGTCAAACGCATGTCACCACTTTGCATGGCAGACTCATTTAAGCCAGAGGCCTGACATGGTATGGCATGCTTGCAGCAGCAACAAGCAGGTTGAAGACTGCTTACCTGAATCACATAAGCGAACAAAGACACTTTGACAGGATGAGCTACATGTGCAGAGGATCTAATTTTAGACGCACTTCAGACAGGTGCTACCAAGAGACACAGCGAAAGGAGGACAGGGCAAACCTGTTACGCTCAGTAAGGTCTGCTGTGTGTACCAGGCTCTCCATGTAAGCAAAAATGAAACTGCGAAAGAAGCAATTGCCATCGCCTCGTGCTCGTCTGATTGACTTGTACATGGTCTCCAGCTTTTTTATTTTGGCAACAAAGACGGCACTGCCGGACTGATACTCTGCAGCATCGATCACTGCTTGAAATAATAGGGAATCAGTCAAGGTGAATGGTGACCACTTGCGGCCACTGGCCAATGACTGCCTGGCTCTGCACATGCTTTGCAAAGTGCAGCTGAAGCCAGGTACCTTGTTGCAGGGCAAGGATGGGTTCCAGATCTCCCACAAAAGGAAGTCGTTCTGCCTCTTGTCTGCAACAGCACATAGTGCTTGACCTCTCCAGTCCTTGTGAGTGCGGTAGATGTAAAGCTGGAAATTGTATGCATTCTGACCATGACAGAAGTTAGCAACTGGCATACACACGCATTCCTTGAGACAGCACAGCGTGTTTGATCGCTTTAGTCCCTCTGCATGCAGTCGATGTGAAGCTGGAAATTGTGTGCAGTCTAACCAAGACAGAAGTTGAGTCTTAGCATACCGAATCTCGTTTTCCTGCGCAATTATTTGGTCGTCAGTTGGGCGTGAGCTATCTTGCTCATTGGAAGGGGGTGCAGAGACTGCTTCTGACTCATGAGCTGGGTTGGAACTGCCTTGGCCAGTGGCAGAAGTGGAGGATACAGATGGTCGTGGGACTGGTTTGCTGGACTCAGTAGCCTCGGCCCAGTTTTCTCTGGGATTGATCTCCCCTGTCGAATGCTGTGGCCTAGACTCTGCTCCATCGACATGATGTTCTGACGCCTGCAAGCTCAACTTCGTGTGAGCTGCTGATCAGTCCAGCGTGGGCTAGAAACTCTTGACCGGTGGAGCAATTGTAGTCTTGCAACTCAAAACCACAAGACTTCGCAGCAGCTGCTACAGAACTGCTGTCGACGCGAGGCCAGTGAGCGTCTGCACAGTCAACGTACTTGGTCCCACGCGGAATCCCGGTCCTGAGAAGCCCTGTCGTTGCTAGCCATCCTCCACATCACAAAGTAGCTTTCAGCATGCTTTTGTGACGGACCTCTCGAGAATTCCGCTTGATCAAACGATCGCAGTCTCTCTACACACTCCGTAGAGTCAAACCAACACCCAAAACGCAGTGCAGGCAAGTCTGAATACATACCCTTTCTAGGTTTTGTCTCGGTTCGAATTGGGGCCGGGCATCAAACTAGAGCGTCTTGATAGTGCGCATCGCGCTGCTGACAGTAGCGTTGAGGTGCATCATTAAGCAAGACCAGAAGCGAGCTAACAAATCCGAGCACACAAGGGATCAATTGTCAGAACGTTTGAGCGCAGCCTCTTGATCACTTACTGATCTTGACTGTGTTTCCTCGTGTAGAAGTCGACCGCATTTGACTTTCGCACAATACCTATCTGTTGTGCATGATGGAAGCCTGAGATGTAGACTGTGCTGACATGAGCTCTAGACTCAGGCTACAAAAGAACAGTGCAGCCAAGAAGAAGGCTGAACAGCAGGTATACATGGCAGAGTGCGTTTTGAGTCATGCCATTTTGACTGATGTACAAGCGTGCAAACCGTATAGGCAGCTCTCAAGGAGCAGGAGGATGTAGATCAAGCCCTGTTTGCCTCTATACAAGGAGCTCCACCAGGGACTGCAGGTAACAAGTCATACTGTACAGGTGTCGGCAGCTCATTCTAAGGACGCAACAGATTTGTACACTTTGATGAGTGTACTGGACAGCTAGAGCAAAACCGCCGTCTGCCTGCTTACATGTTGCTATTTGTTTGGCCATTGGAAATCCATGCTATGTGAACTTGCCAAGTAGAAGACTTTGTCACCACAGTGGTCTATTGCAGTGGTGATGGATGGTCAACCACCAGGTGAGCCAATGCAAGAAGGTGATGAACCAGAGGGCGCATCAGCATCAGCAGCTTGCAATGCAGAGACAAGGTAAGCTGGATTTGCATGTCTGTTGTAACACATACATTCTGCGGGTATCCTACGCTCCTGCTTGCAAATGATGTTTTGAATGAAACAAGTGCGCATTTAGCAAACAGCGCTGACAAGCAAATTCCAGTGCTGGTTTGCAGGAAGAAGGAGTCAACAGCACAGGTGTTGGTCAGTGACTCTGAATCAGATGGAGCAGCTGACAGGTCTGCAGAGGAAGCTTCTGACTTCAGTGCTGAATCTGAGTCACAGCAGAGCGAAAGCAGTGCAAGCAGTGAAGATGACAGCGAAGATGAGAGCCCTCCACCTGCCAAAAGAGGCAAGAAGGTGCAATGGAGCCTCATGCTGGCACTTTGCAGAAGCTGTACTGATTGTTCACGGCTGCTGCCTCTGGTCCCCGTAAAACAACCATCCTAACGCACTATTGAGAGCTTGGTTTTTTGAGTGAACCATCAAAATGCAGCCAAGCAAATGAATGTGCCGCTGATGCAGGCTGCTGCCAGCACGGCCAAAGGCAGCAAAGCAGATAACAAGAAAGACACACGGCCAAAACGTGGATCTGTTCCAAAAACTAAGCAGGTGGCAGCAGCCGCTAAGTCAACCTCCAGCAAAAAGGTAGCACCTGCTGCCAAGTCAGTTGGTCAGCAACAGGCATCACGCCCTGAAACGCCTCTGGCAGATCAAAGCGACACAGAGGAAGTCCTTCCCGTCAAGGCGCGCAGCATCAAGGGTAAGAATGCCATCTCCCGTAGAGACGCAGCTGGATGACACTGCATTACTTTGCTTTTCAAAATCAGACAATTTCTTGGTTTGACTCTGCGTTTATCACCCTTGCTTTGATTCAACGTGTTTAAGCAGTATTGTCCAACATGCAGGCTCTGCACCTGCAAAGCCAGCACAGGCTTCCATGTCCAATACAGGGGCAGCACCAGAGCAGGTCGCTAGGCAAACAAACACACCTGCTGTCTCTTGTGCGCCAAGCACAAGTGCAGCTAGTGCTCCTCCTGTTCCTGATACTGACAGTAAGCAGAAGCAGCAGAGCAAGGGACATGGGACATTGAGAGGTGCTGCTGTGCTGCCTCGCCATATGACAAAGGGCATTCAGATCAATTCTCCTGGACCTGCCTACAGAGCACCAGGGCTGAAACGACCACAGGGTGGCAAGCCCTTGCATCAGATACAGCCCCGCAGCTCATGATACTGCTTGACTAGCCCTGCTCTGCAAATGCAGTGATTCATATGAAACACAGCACTTCACACATTCTAAATCTACAGTTTGTGCTTCGTCACCTTCAGGTAGCTGCCTATCACACTTTTGCTCAGCAGTGGGACACCAACAATTGGGTTGGGCGACCTTTTCTCAATGGCTGTCTGCTTGCGCATGCTTGACACAGGTTTTCCGGGTCTCTCTTGGTCTCTTGACCGCAGGCCCAGGCTGATCTGCAGACCTGCCATGCAAATTTTTATTGCAGCAATTAGTAATCGAGTATTCAGTACAGTAGTAGCACTGCAAGTCTGCAACACGGACTCTGTGTATCATTCGTGAGTACTGTCGATCGACATTACGTGCTAGAAGTAGGTCGCACAAACTCTGCAGATTAAACTAGACAAGAGAACCTTCGGCGATATTTGAGCCAAGATCACACTTTTTGCGGTTGCACGAGCTCCTGCTGTGCGCATAACTAACACCAACCCAGCACGCTGGTCATTTTCTGCAGCTACTTGCATTATCTGCTTCACAAGTGATTATGGCAAGTGACGAGGAGGAGGAGGAGCTTGCGCAGCTTAGAGCGCAGCGATCTCAACGCACTGGTGTCGCTGACTTGGTACGTAGAGCTGCAAAAATACCTGCAACCTCAATGCATTTTGGAGTGTTGGCTCTCTTTATGCGCAGCCAAACCTCGCTGTGCCGCCACGCAGAGAGGCCTTCAACAGAAACAAAAGCATGCCAACACTGCAGCAGCTTCCTACTTCGAGGAGCCAGCCAGCAGGTTTCGTTCTTGTTTCCTGCTGACAGTAATGCTGCCAAACCATGTGCTCAGGGCCACATTCTGGCATGTCTAGCAGATGTAGAATGTTATCATATTTGCTTGCAGGCCAAGCACAACCCAGCGGGCTGTAGCAGGACTTGACGTGGATGAAGACGATGAAGATGCTCCTGCCATAGTGGATGATTTGGATAGTGATCACGAGGAAAATGCAGACTTACAGCATGGTTCTCTGAGGGCAGAATTCCCCATGGCGTTTGGTATGCCCCCTACATGCAGACATTCATAGCAGTAAACCATTAAACTGTGCTGATGCCACAGTCAACACAAACAGCATTTTCCTGGGCAAGTCATCATGCTTCAGTCCACGCTCTATTATTGCAAAATTGTCAACAACATATCAGTCACAGCATGTTTGTCAATGTTCACGCAAACCCTTATTGCAACATCTGGATTGCAACAAAATGGAAGCTTCATTTCACCACATTCATGCGTTGCAGGTCAGCAGGAGAGCAAGATAGAGAGTCTAGAGTCTATACATGCTGCACGCCTGCGCAGTGGCTCTGAGGCTGGGACTAGCGCTCCACAGCTGGGGCAGCCTGCTGCAGCTGCGCCTTCCAGGTCTCAATCAGGCTCAGATGATGGTGATGATGTTGTTGCCAGTGCTGCTGGTGTCTCGAACGGTGGCTTGGGTGAAGAAGATGTAGAGCTGGATCCCTACATGCTACCAGTTTCACATGAGGTCGCCCTTGAAGGTGCACAACCATCTCCAGTGTGCTGCCAACTGCCTGCTGCATCTCTCCCAGTCTTCAAAAGCAATTTGCTCAATGTTAACATCACATCAAGGTTGTGACGATACTCAGTAACTGTAACAGCGCATAACTGGACATCTTCATGTAGCATTGCAACTGTACAGCCATGTTGCTGGGTTCATGTACTCACACACACGCCCATTAGGGGCCTCACATTCACAATAAGATCTGCTGCATGCTTTGCCATGTGGAATGTTATGCTCCATGATGACATGCAGGGCAGGAGAAGGTGGTGACAACCATAGATGTGGACCACAGTGGATCTCGCCTGTTGGCAGGCAGCAGAGACTACGGCCTCCGCATGTTTGACTTCAACGGTATGAAGTCTGACATGCGCAGCTTTCGCAGGATAGAGCCTTCTGATGGGCACCCAGTTCACTCAGTCAGCCTCAGCCCCACAGGTCAGCATCACCTTGTCATTCACATAAACACAGGTTGGATGGAATGACTATTTGGTCAGTCCAACCTGCCTGTGTTGACCTTTCCGCAGTATTGTTGGTGTTCTGGATAAGGTCATCGCATGAGTCAGGGACGTCAATGGTGCTGCTCTTGTGAATTCCAGTGCTGAGCTGGCCAATACAGACTGTTACACACACACCAGTCCAATGAGTCATTGCTTCTGCCATGATGCCTGCTCAGTTGGTTCACCTTGACACAAGCTGAGCAGCCACCACACTACACACTGATGCATGCAACACTGACATGCTACTGGCTTCACCACATCTGGCATGTCAAGACATTGCCTACCTTTGTACTGTACCAACAATCGGCAACTCCTGACAAAGGCCTTTTGCTGTGCAGGCGATGCATTCCTGGTTGCCACCGGCTCTTCCCAGATCAAGGTGTATGACCGGGATGGTAAAGAGCGTGGGGTCAGCCTGGCGGGTGACATGTACATTCGGGACCTGAGGAATACCAAGGGACACATCAGTCCCTGCACCCATGCCCAGTGGCACCCCACAGACCGCTACACTGGCATGACCAGCAGCGAGGATGGGTCCATACGTGTGTGGGACACCTGGAATGTGCTGCAGAAGACTGTCATCAAGCCTCAGCTGGCCAAGCCTGGCAGGATTGCTGTGACTGCTTGTGCCTATAACCATGATGGGGGCCTCATTGGGGGTGGCATGTTTGATGGCACTCTGCAGATCTGGGATGTCAAAGGTACCTGCAGTATCTGTATATTATCTGTCTGTCTGTTTTTGCCTGCCTATCTGTTGACAACACTGTGCATAAGCTATTGCTTGTGCGCATGCACACATTGTTGCTCCAAACAGACTGCGACCCTCTCTTGTACAGCATGCTGTTGTATGTGCTTTTGATTACTTGCAGTTGTCCACATACCAACAGGCCTTCTGCACCTCGCTGGTGAGCATGATTTGACCAATGGACTACCCCCACCTTGCTCATTGCCATGATTGCACAGTTTTGGCACCACAAAACTCAAAGAATGAGAGGCAGTTTGCAGGCATGAGAGGCAGATGCTTCGGAATATGGCATAGACACTGTTCGTTGTGGGTCTGTCGCCTGCAGGGAAGTTTGGCACAGCAGCATCGACGGGGGTGGTGATGCCCCCCAAGCCGCAGATGATTGCCAAGCAGGACTGGCGGTACGTGTCAGGAGGGGGCCGTGTCATGCGCAATGCCCATGAGCCCTCCACTGAGATCACCAGCCTGGCCTTTGCCAGCAACGGCCACAGCCTAGCCAGCAGAGGGGCGGATGAGACCCTCAAGGTCCGTCTCATTGTCTGTCTGTCTGTGTGTCTGGTTCATCTCGCATCTGTCTCTCGGTGTTAATCTGATCCTCCAGGTACAAGCAATGACAGTGACAAGTTTAACGCAAGCAAACACATGCTGTGAGATTGACCTGCAGCATTAGTGACAAGTCAGATGCACAGTGTGAGCTGTTGCAGCTCTGAAGGCACTGTGAGAGTTAGGCATCACGATCAGCACGCATCAGTGTGATGATGTGGCTGACAAGGCAGTCAGTGACACCAGTGTCTGACTGTGCTGGCCATGCTGCAGCCCTGTAGCGCAAACAACCCAGCTCATACCTCTATTTTTTCTGCCTCGCAAATGCGTCTATGGCACTCGCCCTGTCAGCGCACACCCCTTGGGTGCAACTTAGTGTCTCATGATAGTGCATGTTGGCTCACAGAACTAGGGTTTAGGCACACCTAGTAGGTACCTGGCAACAATTAGCTGGAACGCCTGTAAATTATTATTATTATACCTCTCTGGGCTGTGCATAATGCGCTCTCAGCAATGGGCTGCTGGTACACTCTGTTGCTGCAATGTCAAGACTTCCATTACATGCTCTTTCCTTGCATGCCTCACAGCTGCTAACAGCTGTGTCCCCTGTGTAGTTGTGGGACCTGCGCAAGCTGAAGACTCCAGTGCACGCTTTCTCTGGTTTGCCAACCACCCACTCTGAGACGGCGTGTTGTTTCAGCCCGGATGAGTCACTCATCCTGACAGGCACATCAGCACAGAGGGACGGCACTGGTGGAGCCCTGCTGTTCTTTGATGTCAACAAGTACGTTCACACTCTGCACTGACTGTTGTTTTGCTGGTGCACATTCAGTGTTTGCTCTGCTGGTGTCAATACAGTGCTTGTTTTGCTGGTGTGCATTTATTGTTTGTTTTGCTGGTGTGCATTCACTGTTTGTTGTGCTGGTGTGCATTCACTGTTTGCTTTGCTGCTGTGCCGTACTTCTAACCCTGCAAAGCATCACAACAGTCATGCTAAGTATGCTCTCAGCATCTGCAGTTCGGCTCATTGACTGTGCCTACCGTTTGCTGGAAGCTTGCTGATTCATTGATCAAAACCCATTGGAAAATCAGCTGTGCTGTCTATTCACGATGTCATAATTCAGTTGTGCTGTATGCGAGCCAAGCTTAATATAGTCAGTCTGATTGCTTTGCTGATACAGCCCTGAATTGTTACTGAGCATGCACATCTTTAAACATGCCTCCATGCTTTGCTGGTCAGCATTTGCAGATGCAGGCTCAGGCATGTGTTTAGAGCAGTTCCCTTCTGCCTCAGGTTTGCCTTGTTTATAAAAGTGTCAAGCAGCAGCAGCAGCAGCAGCAGTTGCTCTTCCTGGCTATCAGTGCAGTCATGATATGCAAACATGTGGATGTTGAGTCTGTGGTTTGTGTGGCTTGCTTGCAGGCTGCAGTTGGTGCGGCGCATTGGCACAGCGGGTAGCGTGGTGGCTGTGCACTGGCACGCCCGCCTCAACCAGATCTTCATGGGCACAGGTCAACCCTTCCACCTTGCACCCCCTCCCTATCATGGCCACCCTGTGGTGCCCTGCATCCACTGCTTGTCAGCACTTTCTGCGGGGACTGGCTCGCACATGTTTTGATGCGCTTGCTCAGTGTACAGCCGATGCTGAGATGCACTGCAGCCTGAGCATGCTCAATGGTAGCCCGACAGAATGGTGACTATGTGTCATTCCACTGCTAACTTGCAGTGCACTAAGTGAGGTTCCTATGCGCTGTTATCTGTCTCATCAGCATGAGCTGCATGTTTGGTGCATTTGTATGACAAGCTTTTGCTTTTGTGGTGCAGGTGATAAGTCAGGGGGGTGTGTGCGTGGCCTGTATGACCCCACCCTGAGTGAGCGAGGGGTCCTGCTGTGTGCAGCCAGAAAACCTAGAGCAAAGGACCCTCTTGACTTCGAGGTGACTAAATATTCAATGTGCCCACAACAGAGAGCTGTATAAATAGGACTGGCATGGCTAGATTGCATGCTTTGTCTGTTTATGCAGCAAGAATGGCTCCGCCCCTCAAATAGGCGTCAGCCAGCTGTCTTCTGCTCATCCCTGAGCCATAGCACTCTAGCACCGTCTATGCACTCCTACTCAGCTTGATTAGGCACGTTCTCCCTGTGCAGCAGTTGAAAGGGCTCTGACTGCTGCCTTGCTGTCCTGGAGTCATGCTTGAGTTTCAGTCCTTGGGCAAAATCACAACTCCTTATGCAGTCCAATCCTTAGGCAAAGTGACGACGGCTTATGAAAAGCAGCAGCACAACCACCAGCACATCTGGCATCTACAACAAGGCTGCTCAAAGCCGCTTTGTGTGGTGCAGGCTCCCCTTGTCATCCACACCCCGCATGCCTTGCCCATGTTCAAGGAGGCCAAGCAGATCAGGAAGCGCAAGTCAGAGAGGGATCACGACGATGCTGTCAAGTTCCACAAGCCCGAGGTGGGCTCCTCAGCTGCCACCCTGGGCAGGGGAGCTGCCGGCCTCATCGGCAAGACTGGAGGCACTCTGCTCACACAGTACATCCTCAAGAATCATGTAAGGCCCCCTCTGATCCAGGCATCTTACCAAGCTCTGCAAATTAGTGTATCCTTGGGAAAGTGTATTTGCATCCAGTCTATCAAGGAATCATGTAAGCCCCCTGACCTTGCTTGCGTGTGCTGTGTGACACTCTTCACACATGCCATCTGCATTGCTGGAGCTGTTGCCAAATCTGCTTGTCTTATCAAAAGCAATGGGTTTCGCAGTATTGTCTCAAAAGTTGGATGTGCACTGAGACCGCCAACAGCTTGCACAGGAAGTTGTTGAAAGCCTACAGCTACCTGCCTTGATGTATGGTGTACTCCTGCAACATCTGCAGGTTTTTGGACAACTCAAGTGTGTTGTTGACTCAAACCCATTCTGCTGGAGACAAGATTCGTGTAGACATAGAAATGCAGCGTAGGGTTGCAACTGTGACTGAGCGAGCATCTTGGCTGCAGGGTATGCTCAAGAATCCTGCTGAGGAGGATATTCGGGCTGCCATCTTGCGACATGAGGCGCATGCTGACGAATTTGCTGCTCACACTGCTGCGTACAACAAGACACAGCCAAAGAAGATCTTTGCAGAGGAAGAGAAGGAAGAAGTTGAAGAAGGCAGTTAGCAGGAATAATCCCAAACATCATGCAGTTTCCAGAATTCTTTGAGCACACGCAAAATAAGGATATATTGAAGTATTTGATTCGTCTTACATTCTGTCTGTAAGCAAAGGCTCTGAGACAGCAACGGACAACTGCTGTAACAAATGACCAAATTCGTTGCTGTAATCTATTCTAGTCCCTCCTGATTGATGCAAGGGCCTGGCGCAGCCTCTGCGACTGTCCCTGCAAGCGACAGGAGCAATGTAAGTTTTAAGCACTTAATCCAGCATGCCACGACAGTGACAGTACAGGTGTCACACATCCCACAGTGACATTACAGACGTCACGCATCCCACGTGTGGCAAATTGGGTTCCCATCCCATTATCAGCAAAGCACAGCATGCAAAGAATGGACGCTAAAGCCAAAACAGATGCTGTGTATGATGTTGTGTACCTCTGAAGGTGGAGCCTCCACAGCTGAAGGATCCTTGTCCCAATGTTCTGCTAGGGAGCTCAGGCACCATTGCCACCCACATACTGTTGTCTCCTTGTCCAAACCATGTGACAAGACCCAGGGGCAGAACGACCTGCGTGAGCCCGTGCAGAATGTCAAGCCTGGGTGCCAGTTGCACTTGCACTGCTAGCTGCAGCTCATGCTAAGCCTATTGACCCAGCTGGGATGTGTGCGTGGTGCACAGCAACAGTGGTGATTGTGCCACATGCCACAGCTCAAGGGTTCCTGAGCTTGGTAGTTAGTACTGACATGCAGTATTCACAGACAGGTAAACTGCTCAGACTAGTTTTTGGAGAAGCAAAGCTCCCGCAATTGACTCACTTGTGACTCTTCACACAGTCAAAGGTCTGCCGTGAATTGTCAGCAGCCACAACCCCAACATCCAGCCTGGGCTGCTTGCTTGCAGAGGGCTGAGCTGTGCGTTCCACAACAGCGTCTGACTCTCTCTTTCGTTTTGAGCCTGATGGTTGGTCATCAACAGCAGTTGCATCTGCCAAAGCATTGGTGGCCTTGGCAGCTGCGGCCCCAGCTGTGCCGTCTGGATTGGCAGAAGACGAAGGCAACTCTGCAGCTGTGGCGGGCAATGTTGCAGCTGTGGCGGGCAGAGCTGCAGCTGGGGGCAATGGGGATGCTGAAGGCGGCCTGCTGGTCCCCAGTGAGGGTGATCGGGATTGAGGTGGGGACTTGAGGACAGCCAACCCAAATGCAGGAAGGGCTGCACCACCTGCACTCACCCTTCTCAGTCACCAGAGAAGAACAGACTGCGACGTTGTCTCAATGGTATGCTTGAGAGAGCTGTCGCGGAGGATGATGAGGGGCTCACATAACCTTAAAAGAGACAAAAGAAGAAAGAGAAAAGAAGAAGGTCTTGGAGGGGGCATGCAGAGCCATGCAGGAGATGCTGTGAAGGGATGATATGCTGGACGACTTGCACATTTGACAGGCAACCTGTCCAGCATATGTAACAATAGGCTTGTTTGCTACATGACACAAGATGCTCACAGAAGCATGCGGCAACAGCAATGCCACTGCAAGGAGGTAGCACATGCAGGAACGGCGGTAAGTGCTGACATTCGAGCTTGATGCTCCTGACAGCTGGTTGGTGAGTTGAAACAAGGATCAGATGCTTACTCCCAAAAGCTGGCGCTCCAAAAGGACCATCTGCAGAGGCCTCTTGTTCACCAGATGCTGCAGGAGTCCCAAAAGCTGGAATCGGTGTCCCAAAAGCCTGCCCCCTGGACAAAGGGGTACCAAAGCCCTGACCCCCAGCAGTGCCAGCAGGGGTGTGGAAGGCAGGGCTGCCGAAGCCTGACAAAGGAGTGCCAAAGGCAGAAGCTGGAGTGGCAAAGGCAGAATCTGGTGTGCCCAGAGGCAAGCCACCAAATGCAACGGTTGACTGTGGTGCAGCAGTAGTGGCTTGATGAGGCACCGAAGCAGCAGGTGTGAAAAAGGCTGGGCTGTCAAAAGCGCTGCCGCTGCCGCTGCCAAAGGCCGGTGCCTGCAAAGGGGAGCCAAAGGGGGCGTGCCGATGGGCAGCCATCGTTGAAGAGGACCCTTCTGCAGCGTGTTGAAGGGCAGAACCAAAGGCAGGCCTTTGATGGGCAGAGCCAAAGGGAGCCTGTGGAAGGGGAGACCCGAAAGGCGCTGGGGGCCCTGAGGTGGATGCTGCTGTCTGCGGAACTGGAGGTGAAGAAGACTGGTGGCCCTGTTCCTGGTCAGGAGACTCTGGTGAGGCAGCATTGCTGGATGGGCTGACAATGGGTCCACCTGCACACATTTTGCAAACCATTATGACAATTTTGCTGCGTTGCAAAATGCTACAAACTTTGCCTTGATGATGTTGCTGTCATCCACTTTCTTGCCAGCTTGGGCCACTCTTTCTACAGCCACGTGTCAACTGACCTGCATGAGACGTCCTGGCAGACGTCTTGCATCTAGTCAGAGCAAGCTAGCTGTACCTCCACAGGCAGTACTCACTGCTGCGCACAGTTTGTGTCTGTACACAGGCTGCTGTGTACACAGCTGCAAGGCATGATCAGACACACAAGTCCGCAGCCCCCACCAGACAGATCTCATGCAGAAACATCCTGCTGGGCAGACCGCAAAAAAGAGCTGCAGTCAAGGCGACACCAAGCTTGAGACTCCCACGTACACACTAGACTAGGCTAAGACTTCCACCTCTACTGTTGCATGTGGAAAGACAGCTTACAAAGTTCAGCTTGATGGGACTTGCATGCAAACGCTAAAGCTCACCAGCGATACTCCTGGAGAGCTCTCTCTTGATGGCTTCCCTCCTGCCAGGTGTTGCCTCATTGATGCAAGGTGTTGCCTCATCGATGGCAGCTGCCGAGCTCTCAGCCCTAGGCTCAGCCCTAGGCTCAGGACTTGCGTCTGGAGGTGGGCTGCTAGTAGGCTCACCCACCTCTTGAGTGTCAATTTCTGCAAGCAAAAGTGGTCAAGTTGAGACCTGCACAATAGGTTCTCTGACAGATATAGGCTGGGTATTGCCCTGCAAGCCGGTGACCGTGCAAGTCTGCAAGCAGTGAAATCAGGCAAGACTTGCACAGCAGGCCCTCTTCAGGCTTGCAAATCTTCCTCACCGGTGTTGAGCAAGCCTGATTTGAGCTCATGTGAGACATGGATATCTGGCCCTGTCTGCTGTTGCTGCTGCAGAAATGAGCATTGTCCCATCCTTGTGCAAAGAATACTTCACGCATGGTGTGCTGTGGGTGTTGCCTCTTGGGCCAATATACACACCAAAAAGGTGACAGTGCATTTGGCACAGTCAACCTAGTCATCCTGTAAGTGCCATGCAAGCTGCATTCAACTCATGTAAACCTGTGACAGCCGCAGTCAGCTGCATCTGAGCAATTGGTACTTTGTAGCAGCCCCAGCGGAACAGGTATGTCTGACCTGGCTGGTGTGCGAAGCTCCAGAGGCCCACCCTGGTGCCACACATGCCACATGCCACCACGCCATCTTGCATTTCACACGCAACATGGGGCAGGCCAGCCGCTGCCTGTTGTGGACTGGCCCTGCCTACTAAGCTGCTTAGCTGAAAGACATCCCAGCCACAAGCTGCCAACAGACATGCCCTTCGTACAAATGCATCCGTTCCCTGCTCTGCAGAAAGTCCAAAATTTAGGGTTGGTTGTCATGCCCAGCAATATTGATTCTTGATTTGCCCAGCGGTCAGCTAGTTGGGTTGCCCAGCAATTTGTTTGTTAGTCTGAGTACATGTGCAGCAGATTCTGAAAAAAAGTTGAATGGCATGCCTGTCTTGTGAAGGCATCAGGCAAGTCCTGAGTTTGGCCCAGGGCGGCCACAAACATGTTGCTGGATGGTGCACACGCAGCAAATGAGCATCACACCTTACACATTCATGAACAAGCTGCCAAAACATTAAGCAAAATGGGTTTTGTAAGCTGTCAGCAAAGTCTACAGAGCAAAAGTGTCAGCTGTACACAGTGCATCCAAATGCCAACTTTGATGGCAGCGTTAGAAAGAGCTGTGTTGGGTATGCTATCACCAGAATCTATGGCCGACTGTGACTTGAGCAGCAGAGGTGCAGATGCAAACCTGCAAGACCTTGAAAGACATCTTTGACTCCTTGTGAGTCGTGTGGGTCAGCTGGTTGCTGCATTGTCATGGACTTAGCTTTCAGCTGCTTTTGAACCACCACTGACACCTCTTCCCTGTACAGCCCAATGCTTGAGAGTTTGCTCAAGCCAGCAAGCAGATGAGGTGTGCTGAAGTGCAGCGACATGCTTGTAGATCTTATTTTAGCATACAACAAGCTGCAGCAGCATACAACAAGATGCAGCAGCAGTAGTGCGCACCCATGTGATCCCTGGAGGGCTGCTACAGCCTGCTCACTGAGTGGTGGCAGGTGCGAAATGCCGTCCAGGCGTGCATAGCGCTGCTCAAAGTCAACATAGACGTCCCTTGCTGGCAGCTTTGGAAACTTGCCCAGCTTTGCCTCACACACTGTGTCACGCCAGGGGCATGAGGTAGCATGTCCTGAGACAAGTTTGCCTGCGCAATCATCAGCAGCCTGCAGGCACACTGAGCAAATAGAGACAGGGTGTTGCTGTTGGTTCAGCTGGCTTGTTGACTTTGAACAGACCTTCTGAACTTGCTGGGCAGACCACCGTGGTCTGATTGGCAAGTCCATGCATTCTCCGCAGAACTGCAGCAAAATGTGCACGCTACCTTGATCAGACCTGTTGCTAGCAACAAACAGCTGATGTTATCACGTGGTTGTTGGGTACCTCGCATTTCAGCGTGTCTGGACCGCTGTTGATCCAGCCATGTCTAGCGCAAGATATGGCATTGACTTGAAGCGGCCGGCCGAACCAACTTCTCGGCTTGAAGGTTTTGAGCCTGTTCAACAGATCTTTCTGCTCCCACGGGCGGTACCGAGCTGGCTGCTGATCTGGGGAGAGCGCAAGGACTGCAGCACCGTAACTGGACGCCTGCGGTGTGTGCGCCTGCATGGCTGTATCCTTGAGTCAGTCCTTGTATCATTGCTGGGCTAGGGCTATGTGCAACAAAAGTAACGCCAACTGCATGCATGCATGCAATGAGCAACAAATGGACCCAACAAGTCTCTATCACAGACACACTAGTTTTGCACAAGAAAAGAAACGCTGACTTCGTCACATGAGTGTTACGAAACAAGTACAGCAGCAAATTTCCTGATCCCACTTGTAAGATCACTGATGGGCATTTCTCCTGTTCAGTTTTGACTGATGCCGGTGGTGCGATGAGAGATCAGAGACATGCAGACACGTCATAAAAGGCCTAGGAGACCAGGAGCCTTGAACAAGATCATCCGGCGATGGCTCACTGTGGTGATGCCCTGCCCAACAAGTTCGGCTGCCTCTCTGTGCTTGGTCACAGAGACCACGATTTGCAACGCAGAAGTGTCCTGATTGCAGGCTGTGTGCTTGTTTTTGGTGCTGTACTTATGGACTGTACAGTTGCCCTCCTCTTCTCCTTCACCAAAGTACTATCGCCGAAGACTAGACGGCAGCAGTAAACAGGCAAAACTGTGTGATGAGAACTTTGGGGAAGCATGGCTTGCACAATGGAACAACTCAGCAAAAGCACTGTGCCAACCTGGGAGTGCATCAGGGTCAACCCAACTCACATGCAGGCAGGCTTACATGAAAGCTGTGACCTCATTTCCTCACCAAAACGTTGGCACTACAATCACAAAGATTGATTTGTCCTGGCATGACCGCTCTGCTGTATTGCTGCTACCAGCACAAAAGTGAGCATGTATGCCAAGCCTTAGCCAACAGCATCTGCTATGTAGTCAACCAATGCAGTGCTTGTGAAGAGCATGGTATCCAATGATCGAGTCATGCGCGTTGCATCACCAACACACGCTGTATGCTCTTGCAACAGGAGCATGGATGATCAGCACATGACAAAAGCCAGCCGGCCCCATGTGCTGTGTGATGCTGTGAATCTGATGGTGGACCCAAGACACATGTTGGCTGCTCCATGCCTGAAGCATCGACCCAACTACCTGTGCAACTTTGGCACAACATACAACCGCTACCTGCCAGGCGCATTTGGAATGGCATGCACATCAGCAATCAAGCGGCTGGAAGAATTCCCAAAAGATCACTTGCGGGACATCATGGACAGCATGGCAAGAATCACCCCTGAAACTGCTGCTCAGGTGAATTGAACATCGTGTTCTGTCAGACAGTTGCATAGCGTAGTGGGCACGCATGCTCTGTAGCTTTGTGTTGGATCACAGCAGGACCAGCACCACTTACACATCTACCATCAGATGTGCGCCAACAGACAGCAGCTATTGTGTTGGACATGCACAACTGGGGTTTTTGTTGACTTTCAGCCTGTCTTTGAACAGACTTGTTTTTCGTCAAGTGTGACATAGGGGTTGCCATCTACATCAAAACTGCTTGTCGGGTGGTTTGCGCACTATTGCCTGTCTCACAGGTAGCAAGCAGCACTGCTTTTTACGCATTGGTACCTCATGATGTATGAAGCGCTGTGCTGAGCACGCCAGCAAAACAGCCATTCTATCTTTTTCACAAGTACGGAGCAAACAGGCAATGCCTAGCTTGCTGACGCTTCAGCAATGTCTGAATTGCAGGTCAAAAATCTGTCTCTTCTCTGTTCAGACATCGACCAAATATGGAACTCTGCTTGTCAAGCTTACAGGTTGCTCATTTCTGCAGGTGCAAAGTAGAGAGGCGCTGCCAAGCTTGCTTGTGACTAGAGAGGTCACGGAGCATGTCAATGTCTTTCACACACTGACAGACCTGCTAAATGTGTACATCTCTTTGCGCATGCTTGGCCTAGACAATCAAAGCAGGTGCTGGCCCTGTCTGTCTGTCTGTCTGTCTGTCTGTCCATCTGTCTGTCTGTCAGCCTGTATGCTTGTCTGTCTGTCCATCTGTCCATCTCGCTGTCTGTTGCTCTTGTTGTCAGTCAAGAGTGAGTCATGTAGACAATTGACAGAAGAGTTGCCTATAGCACACACAATCTTTCACACATTTTGTTGAAGCTGCAAGGAAAAGCATGCAATGCATGGAAAGTTGCATGAGGTAGAGTGACTGCATGACGATGGTAGCAGCAGTGATAGGGGCTTGCAGACAGGTCATAATGATGGACCGGCATACGCCTGGACCACTGGATGGGCTATGGCCAGCTGTGGCGGCTGGTGCAGGCTTTGCTGCCCTCAATACCTCACTGGAAAGACTTTCTTCAGGTATGTCTGCTACAATCTGTGTTTGTCTGTCTGTCTGTCTCTGTATGTGTGTGCATGTGTGTGCATACGTGTGTGTGTGCACAGGGCTCCCAAGGAACAGAGTGATTGACTGCGTCAATGGTCACTGAGTTGAGTAGCTTCACAATGGCTGTAAGTTGTCTTAGCTAGCATCAGCTTTATACAGGTGGGCCAGGGACTGTGCGGCAGCTGCACACTCTCAACAAGACGATGCTACAGCAAGCAACCTTTGTACCACCAGGGTACACCAGCCTGCTGTATGCTCACGGCCATGAGGACAACAGCTGTCCATACAATACGGCTTTGTTCAAGGTCAGTGTCTTTTGCATGCTGCGCCTGCCGGGGAGCCCCAGACCCATGTTAGCACCCCTCGCATGCTGTCGCTTAGTCAACAGACAACATATGTTCCCGGTGAGTTTCAGCATTGCCATGCCGCAGCAGTGCACTTGCAGCAGGGGATTATCCTCATGTCACTGCTGAGCATTCTCCATTCAAAATGCATATAAACATGCACAGGCGCCCTCAGGGGATGTCTGTCTGAGGCAAGCCTGGTTAAAAGCAGATCTGCTGTCAAGGCGTTGGGGTTTGGCACCCAAGCTCCACAGGCGTCACCTTGATTCAGGGAGACATGTTTGCATACTCAAAGTTGCAAGTTTTATGAAAAGTTTGTTGTGTAACCATAGGTGACCACTGCAGCCTAGCAGCTGCGCAGATTGTTGAGGTAGCAACCTAACCATCCCAATAGAATGCACATGGGACTTCTGCATGGCTCGGCAATGCAACTGGTCCAAAGATTGGCGGGGTATGCAGGGCTTCCGTGAGTGGTTTCTGGGGACCCTTGGCTTACCCTCACAGGGCCCCAGCAGAGCAGGCCAACCAGTCAGGGTAGTGCTGATCAGCCGCAAACCCTACGGCAAGAAGAAGCGGGTTGCCAGGCAGATCCGCAATGAGCAAGAGCTCTTTGCCATGGTGGAGCAAATGCAAGGAGTGCAGGCACAACTGATAGACTTGGCACGTATTAGCCTGGCTGAACAGATTCAGCTTGTTTCCTCAGGCGCTGACATACTCATAGGTGCGCCGTTCGACTGCTGCCTGCTGACATATCCCAATGTGATCTGAGCACATCATGACATGGGCATGAATCAGCCTTGCACAACAGATTCGATGCTGCTTGTCCAACACTCAGATATGCGTGGCAGCAAAAACCTCAGTATTTGACCAATGTTGCGTCAAGTCATCAGAGGTTTGAACTGAAACCTTTCATGAATTGGCACAGTGGCTGTGTGCAGTGGTACACAAGCCTCAGCGCTTGCTTGCTGTGTGAAGGTGTGTTTCAACACAGACAGCCATATGAAACAGCTACATGGCGCACGGGTTGTCATTCTGGCTTTGGAGCACTGGTTTTCAGTGTGCGTAACCCCAGGAAACAATCAAAGCTGACTTGTTCCCCTGCTGTGTACCAGCACACACTCGCAACTCCATCCTCAGACTCAGTGGCCTTGCTGCAAGTTGTGGTGGTCGCTCACTTTTACCACACGCAGCATACATTTCACATCAGTAACATGCAAGCCAGCTGTGCCATTGAATTGTAGGGATGCATGGGGCAGCCCTAGCATGGAGTCTGATGATGCCCCCAGGCACAGCCCTTCTGGAGCTGTGGCCACAGCCCAACATGTGGCGCCTCTATGAGCACACAGCTCAGTGGGCAGGACTCCACTACAGGTGTGTTCCCTTAAAAAATACCTTTACACGCATTATGCACACCTATATGTATCCTGCAATCCATGCCATCTTTTGTTGATCTATCACAATGCAACCTGTTGCAGGCAATGCCAGGTGTATGACAGACATGAAATACTGATCACTGATGCTGCTCAGTAGACGTTTTCCTGTTGTTCATGCACAACCAAATGTACTGCTTGCTCACAAGGTCCTGCATGCTGGGACCTTTGCAGACCAAGCCTCATCTCTGGCACTGCTGTTGTGTTGCGTGTAGATTAGTTCATAATTGCTCTCAAATATGTTGTGTGCTAGCTTACCCCTGCAACCTCCTGAGAGCCCAAGAAAATGACACGAGTTTGCTTTTCATGTTCGCACAAATGCAATATTGCACCTTAAATGCAACCTGCGAGCAGCCGTGCTGATGTTACGGTCTTCATTTAACTCAGCAGGAGATCTACCGAGGTGGTCATCAATTGTGCATGTAGCTGACAGACTTGCATCCTGACCACTACATAAAAGCAAACGTATATACACTGACTTTCATTTATGTACATTTGCTTGTACAACCACCCCACACACGCGTGCATACCATGTCAAGTGCTCATTACAACTATGAATGCCTGTGCAGCCCTGTAGGTGTCAAAATCGCACACAGGCAGACTTATGTGCCTTGTGCAGGCGTTGGGTGAGTCAAGACAAGATGCCTCATAGTGTATCAGAGCCACCCACATCTATAGACGTGCAGGCTGTTGCTGCCTTATTGAAGGCCTTGGTCGCTGCTGTGCACAAACGTTGATTCTGGCATGGCATCAAGGCGTGTGATTGGTTGCTGTTTTTTTCGTATGGACACACTCTCAGTTGAGACTTGACAAATCAGGGTTGTTGCTAAAAGTGTGCATATTGCATCAACCATCAACATCAATCGCTGATGTTGCCAAGCTAAACAATACAGTGTTATCCACTAACAAAGCAGCAGATGCAGTACATACTGTGGTAATCCACATATAGCTTATACAATTCTACTCAAGCACATACAGGCTTTTGCAACGCACTGTGAACGCAAAGTACATTTGTCTGGATCATGCAGTCACACCGTAGTGAAGTACATACACCCATCTAATCCACAGAGAGGGGCCAGGGTTCCACATGACATCTTTTCCATTTACCTGCTGGCATAACTTGTACTGGTGGCAAAAAAACATTGTTAGATCCACTCATTGCGTAAATGCCTCAAAACCAAACACAATTACAAACTCTGACTTACTGGCCTTATGTTTCTGGTTGCACAATCTGCCTGAATGTAAGATTGATTCGTGGTTGTGCAACACGCGTCATTTTCGGAATGCTATGAGTCCAGTGCTGCTGAGTGCTGCCTTTCATGATGAGCACATCCCCAGAACACAATTCATAACTCCACTTGTCTGTGTGATCCTGATTGCTTCTCAACAGGAAACGACGTGTAGCTCCAAAAGACACGGAACCTACAAATCAGCAGTGAACTCCTGAGTAAATCTGTGGGTAAACGCATGATTCGTATACCAAGGCAATGAGGCAAGTAGATTGCTTGCTGAGCAGTGTTGCTTGACACAACTCCATGCCATTGACAGTCCACAGTGCTGGAGACAATGCTTGATTTGGTTCTGTTGAGAAAACGGCTTGAGGGCAGAGAAGTGGTGAGCGCTGTCTATCACTCTGTATCGTTGTCTTTTGCTGTCCATCATTATCAAGAGCCACAACAGACAAGACACATGACCCAGCACTGCACTTGCCTCATGTCCTTGCACGAGTAGGCAAACAATCAGAATGCAGGGGACAAGCAATCATGCCGTGACTTGCCTATGGTAGGGTCATCCCCATATAACTTCTCATTATCAGAATGCCAGCCCATGTGATCGTTGCCATCACGATACAGGTTCAGCAAGCATGAGTTGAACTCAACGCCAGCAATGGCCTCCAACTCTGACTGGCAACATAAAACTGCATGTCAGAGGGAGGATGCGGCCAGTCAAAGCACATTTGCAATGACAGCTTTGGAAATGGCACACCTTGACTTGAGCAACCTGTGGGTGCCAGGCTTCAGGCTGCAATTTTGTGTGCGAGTATGTATAGGACAAACTAGTATCGCTTGCCATATAAGCCACCTGCCGAGGTTGCATTATTTTCTTCCCATAAATTGTGATTTCCTTATGCAGCCATGAAACCTCCTCCTGGTGCCAAACAAACTATGTTACATGTGATACCGAGATACTGAAATGGCTGTTCAATATTCCTTACACCAGAGATGTCTGATGCAAACTCTGAGCTGAACACCTTGAGACTTTGGTATAACTTTTGACTGTCATCATGCCTAAACGCTTTTGGCTTGACAATGATGACAGAGCCGGATCCAAGGTCTGTTTCGCCAGGAACAAAGCTGCGTGCTGGTTTTCGGGCTGTCTCTGACCGAACCTTCGGCACTTCACCTGTGTGAGTGCTCTCAGCAGGTCGTTTCCTCTTGGACTGACGAGAAACTGAAGCCATGTAATTGTATGAAGACTGTTTATCGATTGCACTTGCATCAGTGCTGACTGTAAGCTGAGTCGAACGTCTAACGCTATGTACATTCCACAGATCTGCCAGAGACATGGCAATTCTAAGGCGTCCTACCGAAATGTGCGCAAAAATTCTAGGACAACAGATGAGCATTGAACCATTCGGTACCGCTTCATGTGCTTGTGCGGTTGCCTGCAGCTCTAAAGCAAGCAAACCATGATACATGATTAGGGTATGTCAAGCTGAATTAGGGTCGAACTGCTGTAACTCGAACACCGCCGGCGAGTGTCCCTTTCCAGAGTGACGCAGCTTTGCAGGAAGTTACATCTGGTGCTGCATTGGATCAGCTGCAGCCGAAGACATCATGGGGGTGAGTGGCGAGTACTCGTCAGGCTTTTTGACGTTGCTGACTTTAGGTCAGCTGGCACTGATCTGGCTGTGCTGTTGTTGCAGTCTTTGGTCGCCACAGACAACTTTCAGCACATTCTGCGTGTGCTCAACACCAACGTTGATGGCAAGCAGAACATCATGTACGCCATGACCTCCATCAAGGGTCTTGGTCGACGGTTTTCCAACATTGTCTGCAAAAAGGCTGAGGTTGACCTAAAGAAGAGGTGTGCCACATTTCTTTGTGTACTTGTCCTGGCTTCATACACGGCATGAAAAACTGATGCCCATACGTTTTGGACAGGGCTGGTGAGCTCAGTGCAAAGGAGCTGGAGGAGCTCATGGTTATTGTCTCCAACCCTCGCACATTCAAGATTCCTGACTGGTTCCTCAACAGACAGAAGGACCACAAGGATGGCCGCTTCAGCCAGCTGACATCTTCTGCTTTGGACACCAAGTTGCGTGAGGACCTTGAGAGACTGAAGAAGATCAGGTACAAACAAGCTGCTAGCAAAAAATGGATTGAGCCTTTCAGCAATATCACCAAGCAGGCCAGTACCTGGCTGTACGATGCTTTGGGGTGTGTCTGTGGCTTGTGTATGCGACACATGATTGGAAGTCAACAGCACACCAGACCTGTGTCAATCCGTTCTTTGCAATTGGCTTTGCCACTTATGGGTAAATATAGCAAGTACATTTTTGTTGGGACATGCGCATGCTCAAACTGTCTTGATGTGCTTGCAGGAATCACAGAGGTCTGCGACACTACTGGGGCCTGCGTGTCAAGGGTCAGCATACAAAGACCACTGGCCGACGTGGAAAGACTGTTGGTGTTGCAAAGAAGCGTTAAGAAGCTACCTCTTCCTTGTAACAATAGGTGTGTGTGCCTAGCTGTGCGAGGCGCGCAACTCATTGCATGGACAAACCCAATTGCACATCACTATATGTACACTAATATAAAGGGTCAAAGGTATGGACAGCGTCCAGCCATTCCAATCACCTTCTGGGAGTTACTAAGTTAGTGGATGCCTCATCCAACTTTTGTTATGCTGCAGCACTGACCTTCAGTGCACCTGGCTGCAGACTCATCATTGACAACAGGCTTAGGTCATTAGCGTTTTCTGAAAGATGTCATTAGCCCAAGCCTTCGTCTTCTCTACATGGTGATCCCAATTTCAGTCTTGACTTGTTGCACATCATGCCACACAATAGAACAATATTGCGTTGAGTCTTTGTCAGGGGGTGACGATTGATGCTGGGTATATGCAAGTTCAGGACAGGTGCTGCAGGCAATGAATGTAGATGGCAGAAACCGGAGTGAGGGGTTGTACGTATGCTGCCGATAACTGCCAAAAAATCAACTTGCCCTTGCTATCAGCAGTTGCATGGGATAAAGTGCATGGCATCATTAACACACGACATAGCTGATGTGCAATATGACCGACGTGACACAACTTTACATTACAGGCCAGATGATGACCTGGAATTAACAATGTCACGTCAGCTTACAATAATGCCTGGTAAGGCAACATCACCAGCGCAGAGGTAGACTGTTCAATCAATCCATTCTGCCCTTTAGTGTCCTTGTGATAACCTTGTCCTTGGATCTGCAAAGCCAATTCAAATCAGCTTGCACGCTGAAAGCGTTTGTACAGAAATTGCAATGAGCACCAACTGCTGTACTATCAGACCATCAACACAAAAAGGTTCAGTCGCACTCACATGACATGGATGATGGCGCCCCAGCCTGAAATGGCATCACGGTCCTGACCTGACATCAGGCACTGTGCCGTCACCTCAAACAACTCCTCAGGCTCCTGCATGAGTAACATGCATGCATGTTTACACTAAACAGTCCATCGGCAGCTAGCCAATATACCATCGCAAAGTGCCATTAGGTGTGTCACTGCCAGCTGTCAGTGACCTCGGTATAAGGCAAGCATGTATTGACAAAGGCAAGCAACAGGATAAGTGCTGGGCACTCACCAAGTCAGGCCTCCACATCGATTCACACATGCCATATAAAGAGTCTGGAGCTGTGCCAGCAACCATGAAGTCATGTGCTGTCTCAATGGCACCAATTGTGTCCATTCCACACAGATATGGCGTGCCATCCTGCTCTAGACCAGCTATGACAGGTGAGCAAAAGTAAGGCCCAAATCTGCATGAGCATGACAGGCTCTCAGCAGATATTGTCAGACTGTATGTCTGCAGTGATGTGTGAGCATGAACTTTCATGTCATATCACCTTTTCTCATACAGTGTAGAGGATACAAGCTGTCCAAAAGTGGATGGCTTGATGTTGCGTTCTTCTCTTAGCTTGTACATGTTATGCTTGAAGACAAATCTTTGATACCTGCATATTCAACACTGGCGTTTAACACTGCCATTCAGACCACTAATACTTTGCTGAATTTTCCGGAGCAAGTTACACAACTTACAGTGTCTGTGCATCCGTGCCCAATCCTGCCAATCCAAGGTATAAATGATCGTGTATCCTGTAGACCTTCTTGAAGTCGCAAGCTAGTGTCTGGAACTGGACTCCAAATCGTAGGTCACTTCCAATTGCCACGCATTCTTTGCCTGCCATAGCCACGATGGCCGCCCCATTGTACTCAAAAATCTGCATTGCAGTCAGCGTCAGCTCGAACTTGCACAGTAGCGTTTCCAGAAGAATCCTGTCGCACTCCCGGTCCTGCTGCTTGTCAGGCTTGGTTGATCAAAAGCATCGAGCAGCCTACCGACATGCTGTGGGGCCGCTCTGCTTCTTACTGCTGTTCTTAGCCCCTCTGCAAGTCGTCAATCCAAATGCGACAAACGATTTGTGAGCCTGGCGCAAATGAGCACTGACACGTTTCCAATCAGCTATATATATATAGTGAAACCGGAGTATGCTGTTCTTGTACAACGAGCAGGTGGTAAAATTCTGAACGAAGAATTCAGGTACTGATACTGCAGCCTTGGGACCCAAGATAAATTCGCGACAATGGCTTTCCTTCTAAGCAATTGCAATGCTCAGACTTGTAAAGATGAAGAAGGGCAATGACATGTCTCTAAGCCAGTCAAGAAGAGCAACTACCGTACGAATGATGCAAACAGACCAGAATTTCTGCATGAACGGTTTGACGTTACGAAAAGGATATCAGCGGCATCAATATCGTCATGCAAGGCGCTGCCGGGGGAACGCCTGTCATGAGCAGCAGTGCGTCGGGCACTGCACCGCTCCTGTCGAGTCACCGTATCTCCACCTCGCATAAACGGGCCCGAGTTTCTCGGCCGCAATGCTCCGCGCAAACGCTGAGTCGGACCTACACTGGCACACAGACAGCTCCACCCAAGAGGGGTCATCACTTTCTGCACATTGATGATTTCAGCAAAGATGAACTCTCCGCCATGTTATCAACGGCACGAACAGTCAAGGATCGAGTCTTGCGCGGCGACAACGACTACAAGCCTTTTGCCGGCATGACGATGGCAATGATATTCACAAAGCCTTCTATGCGCACGCGCGTTTCTTTTGAGACAGTGAGCGCTGAGCGTTGCCCCACCAGCGGCGACTCGCGCGAATTCGCTGTTCAATCTTCCTATTCACCCCTGTCTGTGCTGCAGGGCTTCTTCAAGCTAGGAGGACATGCAATATATCTAGGTCCTGAAACTATCCAAATTGGAAAACGTGAGGCCACAAAAGACATAGCGCGAGTGCTGTGCAGGTGTGTTTTGGCTTTTACTTTTGTGCACAGCATAGTTCAGTTGAGCCAATGTTGATGCTGCCCTTCTCATGCCAGGTACAATGACATCATCATGGCTCGCCTATTTGCTCATGAGGATATTTTGGAATTGGCAGAGTACTCCTCCTCTCCAGTCATCAATGGTCTGACAGATTACAACCATCCTTGTCAGGTACGCTGGTGCTGCAGTGTCTGCACCCAAGGTCTTTATACCATGAAAGTATCAGCCAACCTCCTGCACTTGCATTGTGTCCGTCATACCAGCCCAGCCGAAGTCATGCTAACATGGTACTGTTGCAGATCATGGCAGATGCACTAACTATGTGGGAAGAACTTGGTAGAATAGAAAACACAAAGGTGAGCATGACAAGCTCATGTTCTGCATGCTGACTGACCAGCATGTGCCTGCATGGTAGCGTGACACATTGGTGTCCAAGGACAGGTTTGGCAGCTCATTTTAGTTTGCCTCAAAACAAATGGCATCATTTCTGACAGGTTGTGTATGTGGGTGATGGCAACAACATCGTCCACTCATGGATCAGACTGGCTGCCAAGTTCAACTTCGAGTTTGTATGTGCCTGTCCAAAAGGCTTTGAGCCAGATGCTGCCACCATTGAGCTGGTGAACAGTTCCGGAGCGGGCCGTGTCAGTGTGTCCTACGATCCTATGGAGGTGCAAGCTTGTTCAATCTGCCTAGCTGAACAGGACATAACTGCTCCAGTGTACTTGATGTCAAGAAGCAACACAGAACGGCACATGTGCATTGCATGCATGTTTGTGCATGTTTCACATGTCGTTGTGCCAACTCTTGATGTAGCGAGCTTTGCCATATGATGTGGGATGCTGTTGCTCTGTATGGGTCAAAGTTGCACAGACAGACGCCTTGTTGCCAGGATAAACTTGTGGTGGGTGGGAGTTGAGCTCAGCAGTCAGAAGTTGCTCTAGTGGCAAGCAGTGCACTGACTGTTGCGTTGTGTGCTGTAGGCTGTGAAGGGTGCTGACGTTGTGTACACTGATGTATGGGCATCAATGCAGCAAAAGGAGGAGGCAGCAACACGAAAACAGCAGTTCAAAGGCTTCCAGGTAACTTTCTCCTCCGAACATTCTACACAGAATCAACAGTTTGAGACATGTGCAATTTGCTGCCTCCTTCTGCAAGACAGGTTGAGCAGATGTGTCATTCCTGCACAGACATCTGAAAGGACAGTCAAGCAAAACGAGTCCCACATGTGTCAATCACGTAACCTCTGGATGTCTTCAGGTGGATGAAGCCATGATGAACCAAGCTGGCAGCAATGCAATTTTCTTGCATTGCCTTCCTGCAGAGCGTGGTATCGAGACAGTTGATGCTGTAGTTGAAGCACCCTACAGCAAGGTGTTTTCGCAAGCAGAGAACAGGATGCATGCACAGAATGGTGTTCTGCTGCATGCTATGGGCTTGGCATGAAGCTTGTATGCTGCCCTAAGGTATCTCAAGTCACCATGCTGCATGAGACACTATTACTGATTATCAGCTTAGATAGCAGCTTGGCTTGTGCACTAGCAGCAGAAAAGAGTTCTCCAGTGTCAAGTGAGTAACATAGACAAAGAATAATGTCTATAGTGATGTGAGCTTACATCATATTGCTTGCCTTTTGCATGCTAGTCACGAAACAGCTATATATGTCGAGGTCTCCAGTATTGACTTTGGTACGCATCAGTAAGAGACATTGAAATCTTCATGCTCCTAGCCAAGTTCGACTTGGTTGTGACAATGAGCAGATCATGACAGATATGGTCTCGAGAGCTGTTGTTTTTGAAATGCAAACACTCTCCTCAGATGGGAGGCACCACAGCATGTGTTGGCAAACAGTAGGCACCTGATAGCGCATTGTTCCACCCACGACCCTTAAAAGCTAGCTGGTTGAGTTACTCGTAGGGAGCACCTCAGCAACAAGCATCTTACTGCTCTTGAGAGGACATGATCTCTTACACCGCCTGTTTGCTTACTTGAACTGTATGCACTACTGGGTCACACTCTTGAGTCATGCTGTCAGCAATCAGCCACAACAAGTAAAGATTTTTACAAGCTGTTCTTCTCGTTCAATTTGTCAGCTGTCTTCTGTGCTACATTAGCACCTTTGTTAGCAGCTGCGTGGTAGGCATCCTGACCTTGTGCTGCCGCCTTATCAAAGGTTGTCTGAGTATTTGTTCTTGTCTTCTCGTTGGCATCCTGCATTCCCTTCTCAAGGTCTGCCTTGACATTCTTGCCGGCACCTGCACAGCTTCCTACTTGTCAGCACCCGGAAGTCTAAGTCCCCCCTTTTGCCCCTGTTAGGTGGATCAGCCGCGAAATTTACCCTTCACGTCATCAGCTAGGTTTGACAAGTCATCATGTGCCTTGTCCGACGTGGGCTGTAAAAACACATCGGCTGTGTCGACGCTGCAGTCAAAATCAAGCTCGCATGATTGGCGCTGACGAAAGGGCCTTTGCCCTACCTTTGAGCCTTTTAGGCCAACATATTCCCCGGTATTTTGAATGCCAGCCTTGGTGTACTCTCCAGTGGTCTTTAGCCCGTCTGCAACTGTGTCTCCAACAGTTCCTCGAATTTTTTCGGCGACCGAATCAGTCGTCGCTTGGATCTGCTCCGACACACCCTTTACTGTCGAACCCCAGCCTTGCTCATTGGCCTTGTCAGTCATTTTGGCAACTAAGTGCAGGCTATGGAAAGCTTCAAAGACACCAAAAACGCAGCAGCAAACGAGTTTGAGAGCTCCGGCACAGGTCACCTGAATAATATTATTCGCGAATCGAATCGTTTACACCGTCACAGTCACCGTCACAAACAATACGTACGCCACCTGGCTAACTTGCATGTCATTAGTCAACCCTCCCCTTGTAATAATGGTGCAGCGCCCCGACGTTGAGTGAAGGTCTCGTTTCCGTTTCCTTCTATTCTGTGCCCTCGGACTTGATTTTTGCGTCGTTTCTCGGCATCTTAGACAGACCAAGTTGGCTGCAACTTTTTGACCAGCAACTGTTCAGAGGCTTCCTGAGCTGATCCACCCTCGGCTCCGTCTTTGTGCGCAGCCTTTGTTGCTGTATGACCGACGCGCAGGCCCAGACCGTTTCTTACATTCCTAGCTGCTCGCAACAGACTCATCTAAACCAGTACAATGCGGCTGATGCTGCGGCGTACAACCCTGAGCATGGTGGCTATTACGCGCACAAGGTGCCGGTCATGCTGCCTGGCGCCATCATTGGCGCGGTGTGTCTTGTAGCAGCTGTAGCCTTCCTTCTTTGGGTAAGGCAGCGTCCGGACAAAGACACTTGTGATTTCCGGCTGTGAAACTTGGCTAGTCGCTTAAGCAGCACTTCATAGATCTGACGAGTCCTGTGCTGCTGTAGTTGCTGGTGCTTTGCTGCAGACCGAGAACTTCGTGGAAGCAACGAAAGACCAAGCTTTGGGCGCCTGGTACAGACAAGAAGGGAAGGTGGGCATACTAAATTCTTTCATGCTTGTTTTCTTGCTGTTTAGCGCAGCAGCTGTTTTGCAATGTAGCCTGACTTGTGTTGGTGCTTTGCTGCAGGCAATCAGCCAGTGCAAGGCTGGCAATTAGCTTTATCATCTTGTTGTTGACCCTGGGCGTCATTGGAGTTGGCACATGGGGCCTGACAGACAGCATTAAAAACACAGATCATCAGGTCGATCAAGCCTGGGGTATTGTCAGCAATGCATCATCAACGGTGAGAGTTGCTATACGTTGAGGGCAAGTGGAGATTTTAGAGGTCATCCTAAGCTGAATGTTCACTTTACTGCAGGTGCAAAGCATTGCTAATCTTGCTACAGGCATATTCGCTGAGCTCAGCCAGCTGAGCCCAACCTTGGTAGCTGTATCGAAGACGTTAGTAGGTGTGTCCTTTGTCACAGCATACAAAGTCAAGCTTCTGTTTGTCTCATCTCACAGCATGTGGAAAAACAACACTGTGAGCTTGAATGCTCACTTTTTGTGGCAAAATATAGTATGCTGATGTTGCAATGCAACTACAGGACTGGGTGAAACTATTCCGCTTCTGAATGGTGTGACATCCCTCACAAACGAAGCCTCCAGTCTCAATTCAACAGCAGCAAGCATCAACAGCCTGGTTACATCCGGCACACACACCGTATCCCAGATTGAAAGCAAGGGCATCGGGGTAAGGACACAATCTGAAGCTCACACACACTCAGCTACCCTCAAACTTTGCGTGCTACATGCAACTTTGTTCATGCAGCATTAGCAGGGCTTGCCTCCGCTGTGCAGCCAACACAAAGCAAGACTGGCATGCTTGAATGATGCAAGGCCAGAAGCTAACACCTTATCTTGCTGCAGAATATTGAGAAAATACAGAACAAGTATGAGCACAAGACCAAGGTGGGGTGGAACCCCTGGAGGCCCATTGTGATTGCAGTTCTGTTTGGCTTGCTCATCATCTTTGCTCTTGTGGCTGGCTGCACAGCTGTCAGTGGTCGCTTCCCCCGGACCACAGCGGCCTTCACTTTGCTACTATGGATCATGACAGGCATCTTCTTCATTCTGGGATCAGGTATGATCTCTGTCATACCTGGTGATGTGGGGACTCTATTAGCTCAAATGGGTACCATACCCTCAAGATTATCATGACATTTGCAAGCATTGGCACAAAACTTGAGGCTGCATGCAGAGACAACATTGTGTTGATGCTGTGACAGCTGCAGTATAATCATGTTCTGCCCAAGCAATCTTGCATCGCACAAGTGCAGTGTCAAGTATATGACAATGATTATGCAGGCTTTATGGCTTGATGTATTACTGAGGTAAAATATTGTCGTGCTGCAGGCGGTCTGAATGGAGCTTTCCACATTGCCAAGGACACATGCCTGTATGTGGAGACCTTTGGCATCAACACAGTTGTTCAGCACAGCCACAACAGCAGCAGAGCCCTGACCGCCATCGACTACTACTTTGGAGAGCTCAGCATAGCGCCTAATGACGTGCCATACGACATCTATGGCATCAACACTACCCAGCTCACCACTGCAGTCAACAGCCCAGCAGCTCAGGTGCTGCTCGGCTACCTGGACACCAGTGCGGGGGAGGCTTTCATCAGCAACACTGCCATTCTGAACACCACAGAGCAGCAGCAGATTCTTGCGCTGCCCACCAATCTCAACCAGATCAATTCCAGCATCACGGCTCTGACAGATGCCGTGCAAGTCTCGGCCATTTCACCACTGTACCAGAATGCGAAAGAGCTGGTCTGCTGTCAAGTAACAGATGTTCTGCATCGACTGTGGGTGGCGTGGACCGTGACTGCTGTAGTAGCTGCTGTCTTGGCCATCTTCCTGACTGCAAAGGTGATCACATCTGTGGGTCCTGTCAGCAGAGGGGAGTACTACTCAGCACAGCCCACTGACAGCGCAGCGCCAGGGCGAGGGTCTATGTTCCGACGCAACAGGCACCAGCCTGGGAAGTATAAGCCTGGACAGTATTCGTCAGGTCAGTTCATCAAGTCTGGTGGAGAGGCCAAAGCTTCAGCACCACCCATGGAGGCTTAGCTAGGATGCTCTCTTCTTGATGTGTGCCTTGTGGACAGCTGGAAGCTTTAATTAGGGTGGAATTCTAGCGCGCTGTTCACTTTCAAGACATTCACATAGCCTTGTCAGCTTTGCTTGCTACTGCCCACATGCTGAGTCGATGCCGTAAAGCTGACAGTCTCTGCATGTGTCAGATGCAGCTGTTACGGATAATGTTGTGCCCTGCTGCTATTCTTGTGTGTAGTCTCTGTGCCTTGGTCCCTGCCTATTTGATGACGTTGCTTGAAAGTGTACAGCTCTTGATGAGAGCCCCCTGTTTTTGCCGTTTCATCCTTTGCTGTGTCCCGTTCCTTGGTCAGTTGGGTCCAATTCTTTTGCATGTTTTCGATACACATCAGGTTATCGAGGAAGTTTCTGTACTTGTCTCTTGAAGTTTGTGCTTGCTGTTTGTGCTATTTAAGATACTCAACAGCAATTGTCAGAATTGTGTGCCTTTGCACTTCTGCTAGTGGCAAGCCAAGAGATGTAATTCTGGGCTGACACGTGTATGTGTCTGATGCATGCATACATGAATGTGGATATTTGCAAGTGAATCGGTGGTATGTGCATGCTGCATGCTTTGCCTGCTGTGGTCAGCTTAGGCCAGTGTGGACAGAAAGTCACTTGTAGTTGTCCAGATGCTTCTTTGGGCGGCATGCCTGTGCGCACAGATGGCTGCGTTGCTCTGCAAAACGCGGCACTTGCATATGACAGCGATGGTGATGCATGTGATACACATGCACGTGTAGGGCTATGAGTCATTCAAGATGAGATCAAGCAAAGCCTGCACATTCACTACCAGAGTGCGCTCGATCTGTATCAAAGTGCGACTACAAAGGCTGTCATCTCAGAGTTTGCCGGAGCGTAATGGCGCAGGTGACCATGCATTCCCTTCTGAATCACACTCACCCAGCTGTGCTCGTCAGCCATAGACGCTGCATGCCTTTCAAAGCGGCCAGTCCCAACCGAGCTCGCAACATGAGACTCACGTGCCAAGCTGCGGGACAATCTTCAAACATGCCGGAAACGTCGTGCACGCAGTCAAGACGATCCCTGCTATTAGCAGGTGCGACGGCAGCTGTGCTGCTTTGCATGCTTTACAGCAGGCAGCATGTTACTCGGTGACACTCATGTACATCCTACTGCAGTTCGTCGCCTCGTTGATTAACAAACACAAAGCCTGATGTGAATGTGTAGGGGCTGCCCTTTTGACTTTGCCACTGCTGTCTGACAATGCACAGGCAGACATGGAGACAAACAGGAGCGTAATTTCAGTCAGAGGCCTCTCTGCCTTCCAGAGATCGGCACAGCGAAACTACCTTGCGGTGGGTATCTGGCGCATGGTCTTGTGCTAGCAACAGCACTGGCTATGCTGTAATGCAAGGAATGTATCCTTGCATGATCATGCCTTCAACCTTACACATTTGGCATCTGGTCTTGCACTAGCAAGCTGACCTACAGCACCTTGCTGTATTGCAAGAAATGTCTCCCTGCATGATCATGCCTTCAATTCTACACAGTATCTGGTAAAAATGCAATATGGTGAAACACAGATGCAGCAGACGAAGCTGACGATTGTTGGGAGTATTGTCTGCAGCAAATATCTCTACCAGTATGTTTCCAGTAGAGACATTTGCTCTGTATGTCTCCTATTCACGTTGTCCTCTTGACCTGCAGCAAAGATCAGAGAAAGAGCTGAAAAAGGTGGTGACTCCTGAAGATGCTCCAACAGCACTTCGCCTAGTCATACATGATGCTGCGACATTTGATGTGGCCACTGGCCAAGGAGGACTTAACGGCTCCATCATCACCAGGTGCACATTTCCCCACCCTCACATTGCTATTGTTAACACAAAAAAGCAAAGCAACAAACTTTGCCTGATGGCAGTGATTATGCATCTTCAAGCACATCAGCTGGAAAAGCATGCTGTGCCACAGGACAATGGTCTGTGTTCTATACAGTCCAGTCCCACATTGACTTGTCTAGCACCGGCCCAGCAATGTGTGATGCCTGTAGAGAGCATGCTTCAATGCAAGTCATCAATCCTGTGATGTCTGTACAGAGCCTGCTTCAATGCAAGGCATAGTCTGTGGAATCTTCATGCACAAACTTGCATTGACTTGTCACCATGTCAGCAGGCAGCCAGACGCTTCCCCATTGTATCCACGCTGCAGTCATCCACGCTGCAGTCATGAACACAAATGCTGTGCCAAAAGCTGGTTCAAGAGAGTACCAAATCTACAAGCGTTGCAGCTGTGCATGTCTGCAAACGAGTACTCTTTAGCTGTTGAGTGTTTTTGAAACTGACTTCATGAAAGGCCCTAACTCAAGATTTGTGATGCACAGTGAGGAGCTGGGCCGAGAGGAGAACAAAGACTTAAAGAGCTTTGTGGACAAGCTGGCCGGCGTGAAGAAGACCATTGACGACAAGGGCAAGACCTCTGGTGAGCATTGTTGTGCTGCAATCATGATCTCAATTGGTCAGTCAGCCAGGCGCTCAAGTCGCAAGCTTACACTAATGTGAGATATGAGGAGCAGATCAGCCTTGTCCACAATATAACAATCAGAGATCCGTACCTATAGGCTTGACCGCTGGCCAATCTGCCATGGCAGCCTTCTTGAGTCTACAGCCAGACAGGATCTGGCAGCTCAATGTGTGCAAGTACTGGTGCAGGTCAAGAGGCCATCAGCTGGCCTTCCTGATTCTGCAGGCAGACTAAATTTGACAGTTCAGTGTGTGCGCTTACTGGTGCAGGTCAAGGGGCCATCAGCTGGCTTTCTTGAGTCTATAGGCAGACAGAATTTGACAGCTCAACGTGTGCAAGTACTGGTGCAGGTTACGAGGCCATCAGCTGCAAACAGAATTGGACAGCTCAGTAGGTGCATTGTCTTGTGCAGGTCAAGAGGCCATCAGCTGGGCAGACCTGATAGTGCTGGCAGCCAAGGTTGCCCACGTGCAATCCTGGACAGCACAGAAGGTGAAGAGAGCTTCCATTGCTCAGGATGGCAGCACCATTGCTGAAGCCTTTGGGGCGGCCTTCCCCGTGCCCCTGGGGAGGGTGGACGCCACCTCCCCTGATGCCCCTGTGCAGGTGCCCACCCAGTCAGCATCTCCAGCAGAAGTCAAGGTAAGCTACAACATTGAAGAGACTGTTGCAATAGGCAGGTTTGGTTGGAGATGTACAAGCTCTGCTTGCTGCCGTATCTCAAGCTGCTGTGCATTTGTCATGCAAACACCTTACCCAGCAGATGTCCAAATTACACCCTCGGACAGACAGGCAGGATGTTTGTGTGTAACTAGTTGCAGCCTTTTCTCCTGCCTGCCAGGGCAGCATAAGTTCCCCTGTGCAGCTGGTCGCGCAATCTGTTCATGCGCAGTCTCTTTTTAATGACACAGACACAAATTCAGTCTGACCAGCAACCCATCAACACTTGTCAGCTCAGTCAGCCTGCTTTGTCAATGCAGAGCTTCTTCAACAAGCTAGGCAACGAGAACAAGGGAGGCTTTGCAGCTGGAAAGGCCCCCTTCTGGGAAAGGCCTGCCTTTGTGCTGTGGACACAAGCTCAGCCTGATCCAGCAGCTGCAGAAGCTGCTCTTGCTGAGGACAACGACTTCAAGGGCTGGAAGGCCAAGTATGACAGGAGTCGGCGCACAGTCACACGGACTGGTGAGCCTCTGACCTCCTTGGTCTGCTTGCCAGCAAAGCACCGTTGCTTGCAGTCTGCACAATGTATATATGGATTGAGATGTGACTCTGCAGACTTGGAATGCAATGTTGCAATCAGGCCAACCGGTTAATGTTCACAATTCAAGGCTTTCTTTGCCTAAATCCAGCACGTTTAACATGCTGTGCAATGAAAGCTAACATGCAAGCTGCTTGGGTTCTGACGTTAATGATGGGTGCTGACTTTGATGCTGTACTGCAGAGTACGAGGTGGACTTCATCACATACTTCACCAAGATAGCCAATCTTGGAGCTAAGTTTGATGGCAGCAAGTATCTATACCCGATCACATTGGACCTGCCCAAGATCAAATAGGCTAGTCAAAACATGTCAGGCTGGGTCATTCCTAGCATTATTTGCTTGTTTCACTATTTCTTAGGCTCTTATGAGGCAGCAAAAGCAGGGTTTGCCTGCTCTGCGATTTTGTGTCAGCATGGTTTTCATGCGTTACAACATGTTACTAGTGACAATTGTAGGTGACTCCATCATGTGCACAGCAGCTGCAACGCGGTTCCTTGTAGCATGAACAGTTCCGTCATTGTGTTACTGTGATCAGGTTGATTATTTTGCAATGTGGGACCAGCCCAGCGTGCTCAATTTTGTTGAATCTGCTTGCTTGGCAATGCGAAGTTCCCTGTTTGACTATAAGAACTTGCAATTCCGATGCAAGTTTGGTCGCACGGGCAGCCTAACACAATCTCGCTTGAGTGCATACAACACAACATGTCTACGATCCAGCCAATGGCATGTTACCCAGCTCTGCAAATTGGGGTATCCTTGGCAACGTATCTCTGAGACCTAATCTATCAAAGAATGTGGTCACCTTGGTCTCGAAAGCTATATGTATAGACTGACAGGTGTCATCCCTGATCACTGAACTAGTGTAATACATTGGGCTGCTGCAGCCTTGCTGGAAGCAAAAATGGGTATGGAAGTGAAGCTAAGGTCTTCAAAACCAAAAGCGCGGGAACAGCATTGGTACACCTGATGAGCAAGGTACATCAACGCAGTCAGTAAGACATCAGTATTCAAGCTGATTCCAATTACATAGTGCATCTGGCAAATGACTAGACAGGACATCATTTTCTCAGTGCAGCTGCCTGCAAGGGGGCTATTCCAGAGCGCATCCAGGCTGTAGCTGTCATCAAAAGCAACAGATCATAGGGCTCCCAAGCAGCTTGCTCGTCACCACCTGAGCATTTCTCAGTGAAATGTCATCAGCGTGTCTAATCATCCATGAAATTCTGCAGCACCTGCAGCTGCTTTAATGCAGCAACAGCCTGGCAGTGCAGGGCAGAGCCCTTGCCCTGACTCAGGGGCCCTTGCAACAGGACTTGTACTACAGCTTGGCTGATGCTCACGCGTCCCAGCAAGCTAGCCACTACATTGGCATGGTCCTCTATCACTGCCTGCAAGCACGTAGAGCACAAGTCCAAGCCCAGATCACAATTTGGACACAGCTTCAAAGATGCAATCTGACGATTCTTTCACAAAGGTGTCGTATCTGTGCAAGCAGGCTTCCTCATGAGAAAACAGGTCTAAAAGCCGCTAGCTAACATGGTGTTGCTTGATCATGGAGCTTGCAACAAAGTGTCACTACAGGATGTCCTGCCCTTGCTTGCCCCCACGCTGAATCTTGTCACTTTTGCCATTCCCAAGGATACCTCGGGAGTTTTGCAGATCTGTGCAAGCTTCAGCCACAATGCAGACAGGCTCTGGGGGCCCATGCCATTGCTACAGGGCTCCCCTCAAGCAACATCACATCACTACACTATAGCAGGGTGCACAAGCCGCACATATACATCCATACATATATGTTGTTTCTGTGTCCTTGTCTTTGAGCGCATGTGGGATTTGTGCACACTGCTGTAATGTAGTGATGTGTGATGTGTGATTTAAATATATAAACAATATAGATATATTCATACACAATGGTACAGGGTGGGGACAAGAAGGAGGATGGTGACCTGGGTGCAAGCTGAGCACAGCAGGGTGTACCAATCCTGCAGGTGGGTCAGCAGCTGCCTGGGCTGCCCCACATACAGATTAGTCGCCTCTGCCAAGGAGAAGCCTGTGCTGATGGTCCAATGATACACCGCCCCCTGCACATCAGGCATGCACATCAGTCCACATCAGTCATGCACATCAGTTGCGCACATCAGTCATCCACATGTGTCATGCACATCCCCATACTTCATGCACTCTCTTGTCACAGGTATAGACACTTAGGGGAAGAGGGAACAGCAAGCATACAGAGACACCACTGCTTGTTTTCAGAAATGCCTGTTTTGCAATATAAATGTAAGGTGGACACATGGGGACTAGTGTCAGGTAAGGCTACTGTAAGGCAATGTCTAGAAGACAAGCATACAGATCCAGACACACATAGCAATACTCTCTCTGTTTGAGTCATCCCCTCACTTGCTTGCCCATTCAGCCGTCCGTGTTTTACTTCCAGTCTTGTATCTTTCCACTTGGCTGTATATGCAGGCAATGACACGAATGGTCAGTTTGTGCGCTCACCGGGTATGTGAGGACTGCAAAGCCAGGCATCTGCAGGAAGCGCTTCACCCCCAGCTCCCTCAGCAGTGGCAGGGGCAGGCTGCAGTACAGGTGCTTGCCTGTCAGCGCTGCCAGGGCATTGGGGCCCTGCTGCTGCTCCAGGGCTGCCTCAAAGCCAGCTGCACTTGCAGCAGGCACCACATACCTGCAGGCCGGCATTGGTGTTGGAACTGACACATGGAGAGTGCACATGTAAGCTGGGATGATCATGCCATAGAGAAAATTGAGTGAAAGTCAAAATGATGGAAGCTGGACAAGGGAGGAGTCTGTCTTAAGTATTTGCGAGTTATGCAATCCTGGCTGTGCTGATGTACCAAGGACACTGGACAAGGGGGGGAAGGGGGGTTGTGAGCAGGGAGAGGTGGCCCAGGATCAGTAACTCAGGAAAACGACTCGCATGTTGTCTGAGAGCAAAACAGGGCGTTCAAGAAAATGATTGGGGGAATCTGAATGACTGCAGCATTTCAAAAGCTTGGCTGGGAGCCATGCCACTGCAAGCTACAGCTTCAGACAGTACAGGGTCTAGCAGGGTTTTCACAGGTTTGGGACAGCTCACTTAGGGCGTGCCAGTCTGTGCATGGCTCAATAGTGTTTCAGAGCCACACACACATGCACTGAACTTACGCAACCAATTGGAATACAAGCAAGGTCAGCCTCTATCCCTTGGACTCCATGTCACTTGAAACACAACATGATTGCCAAGGCATTGGCCCATATATGATGCTACCACATGAGGCATGGATAGTTCACCATATCTTGGGGGCGCCATAAGTCATGATGTTGTAGGCCCCCAGCAGGGTATCCTCCACATGGAAATTGGTCCTTGTGAACATGGAGCTCAGAATGGCCAACCCACTTGACACACCTGCACCAGAAGGCGTTGTTGATGTTATGCACATGGGCTACATCATACACACGGTCCTTGTCATACACATGGTCCTTGTCATGCACATGGTTCCTGTCATGCACATGGTCCACGTCATGAAAATAATCCGTGCCGTGCGTGAAATTCAATCCAGCATCTGATCCAGATAATGAGCATGCGTTTTCTCATCGGTGTATGTGTCCCCAGCTTTGATACATGGTCGCGCAGCAAAGGGGGAGGAGGTTGAATGTCAGCCAGCAAGCTGAAGGATGACGCACACCTATATCAACAAGAATATAAACTCCACTAATGCTGTTTGCAGCGCCATGACAGCCAAGGATATCATGCCTCGAACACTTTGCATCAGCCGTGCGCACAACTCACCCAGGCCTAAATCTTGTATGCATGGGAAGGACTGTGCTCTGTGCCCTGAGCATGTGATACAGCCAACATGTACAAAAAGCCACCAAACCGGGCTGCTGCCTTAGGAGGCTCCCGTTATGATCACTGAAAAGCGTTTTATAGATAAATAAATAATAATGATAATAATAAACAATAATAATAAACAAAATTTTATATTCACAGAGCCACGAGCAAGACCTGTGAGGTTGGTGGCTGGCTGGTGTGCCTCATGGCATTGGGCCATTGATGCTCCACAGCCATCATCAACACATGCAAGACCAGTTGCTGAAGCACTGCTCCATTCATGAGGGGTGTAGGGGAACCCAGCAGCAATGATGCTCTCCCCCCCGGGCCCAGGCCTATGGCAGGGCAGGGGTGCTGAAGGGGTGGCATGCAGGGAGGGGCCGGCCCCAACCTGCCCCGGCCCCAGAGCAGACTCCCATTTGCTTAGGTCCACCTGAAGCAACACTGTATCTTAATGTTGTTCACAGGCTGCACTCAAGACTCTGGTTATGCTGCTCTTCATCCATGGTAAGATTGCGGCTCTGGGGGCTAAGAAAGCAGACCCAGCAGAAAATACAAACTAGTTAATATCCCTGTTATAAGGCTCATCCGTTACAGGGAGCTGACAATTCAGCAACATGGATACAGGATGGCAGGTTGCTCATGCTGTCATGGGCAAAACCAAACAAGGACAGTTGACGTGGAGTTGCCAGATCATACCCTGCCCATGTAAGCACGGCAAACTGTTGCTTCACCAGCTGCCAAAATCCATAAAGTTCAAGTTTGCCCCACATATAATACATGGCTCAGTTGAGCGCTGTTATAAAGTTTAGCGACTTCAGGCTGCAAGTCTGACAGCAGGACGTGGACTTGTATGATGCTGCATCACTTGGTATGCTACTTCAAAGACCCCTGTTGATATGTCAAGACTTATGCGCCTACGATGCTCCAAGACTTGAACAATGTGTAAATGCTTGTGCGTGCCTGGTGAGCATATGGAACTGAGGCTTGAGCAGCCGGCAAGGGCAGGTCTCCCTTGACCCATGCTGCCATAAGAGCCTCCACCACACAGCTGTACTCCAAAGGGTCTTCGCTTCTCAAATTCCACGCCATCTGCACGGCAGCATCTGTCAGTCAGTGCAGGGATCTGCAACCCCATTTACAGGCTGCTTCTTGCATACAAGCACAAGCTGATACACAGGCAGGCAAAGGGTTCAGGGGACCTACATTGGCTTATGTGCAGTTTGTATGAAATCTGAGTGGCGTAGCAATGTTAATCAGGAGGTATGTTCATGTTTGGTTGTCTGATGATGCATTTATTCATTCATTCATTCACTCGTTTGTCTGATCTTTCGCTCGTTCATTGATTCCTTGACTCATTTATGTGCATTCATTGGTTTGTTTGTATGTTCATGCACTCATGCCTGCATTTATTAGACATGTGTCTTCCCCAAGGTCAGGCACGTAGACTGCTGAGCAGCTTCCTGCGTCAAGGCCTGTGTTAACAGTACTGTGTCAGTCGGTTTACCAACAAAAGATTCACTCATGTCATCCAAATCAGATTGGACAAGTTCACGCTGACCCTGGGCTGCTATGACTGCTGTCATGGTGACATGATGCAAGCACATCTTAGGCAATAGGGGGGATAGCTGGTTGATGGGAGGGGCAGACCTGAAGGGTCTGAGCCCAGCCTTGCATACGGGGGAAGAGGGCTTTGACAGCCAGCTCAGCGGCCCCTCCAGTGTCACAGAAGTCAGCAGTGCTGGCATTGGTACGCTGCTCCCACCCACGCAGCCATGCCTTGTCAGTCTGGTGATCACACTTCATCCTCACTGCTGGATTACGCACCGCTGCAACCTGCCTGGGCTCCTGCACACCATCAGCAAGGCCCTCAGGTTGCCTGTCTGGGCAGGCAATTGGTATGCAGCACTGATGCATCCAGGTCTGCAGCCGGCCTTTTGCTTTGGTGGGCACGCTTTGTCTTTGTTGGTTGAACGTAATTGGGACCCTGTCATTTGCCCTGCCAACTCTGCCGTTGAGGCTGCTTTGGCATGAATCACCAACACGCTGGCAGGCTTGAGTGCCATGAGCAGCGTGATGCTGTATGCAGTGTTGAACCAAAGGTGCAAGTACACTGTTCTGTGCAAAGCAGCTTTGGCAGTCTACAGATCACTGGGCATTGAAGCTTTGCCTGGCTGACTCTGCTGCAAATAAGAGGCACTGACAGCATGAGCAACATGATGGAGAGGCTTGCGCAGTGTGCACTCCTTTGTGCCAGCCTGTGAAGCCTTGCAAAGCAGTCGTCTTAGCTATGACACCGGTACAGTTTAGAAGTACACAGTACTTGTTAGCAAAGTCAAGCAGATCTTGTAGTACAGGACTGCCATCCCCCCTTTTAAATGCAAGGGAGAGCTGACATACCAAGTCTTGGACAGGGCCTCGCAGCATGAGAAGGTGATTGTCCTGAGGGCAAACAGGGGCATGTTCCCGCAACAGCCCCATCAGCTCCCCAGCTGACTCTGCCTCATGACTAAGCAGCTGCACTGCTGACTCTTGGCTCAGCTCCAACAGGTCCAGGCTGTGCTGCAGCAGCTGCCGCTGCAGCGCTGGAGTAGTAATGGACTCAAAAGACATCATTAGTGAGAAGATGCCCTGCATCGACTTGCTGGTGCCTACATAGCACTTTGGAAGAGCTTCAGTAGATGTCTCTTGACTTACAGTCTGCTAGTGCAAGGGAGTGTTACCTAACTGTGAGACATTAGCATCATGTTGCCTTGAATCCAGCCAGACGCGCTCTGTCATAACATTGGAAATGCTGGAGGCAGCAATGTGCAGATTAATGCACCCAAAACAGGCATGCAACAGCAGCCACTGCCCCAAGTAATGCCCAACCCAGCACAAGCTTTTCAAGATGAAGGAAAAACCTGTGCTATTGAAAGAAAGGGAGCCTCAGCTTGCAGCGGTGGCATTTCAAAGTCATGACCACACAAGCACAGCCCTCAAGAATAGGCAACTTCAGCAAGTGGCAGGCTAGGAAGGAGGGGGGTAGAAGGGTGGGGACAGGGGTATTGGCCCACCTTGAGGGTGGTGTGTTTTGCGCTGCTGGCGGTCTTTCAGGAAGGCCTGATAGCGGGCCTGCTGCTCCATTCCCACCACTGTCTTCACAGCATCTCTGATTGGCTGACCCACCCTGCCCTCTGCTGGGGCTCCCCGGATCTCCTACAGCAGCAGTCACCTGATTTCACATGGGTTGACTGATTGTTTTGTCTTCTCAGGCAAGGGTGTCAGGTTAGTGGGTGAACAGCCCAGGCGGCCAGGCCATGCAAAAAAATGTCTTGGCAGAAGCACAGAACATAGTTCTGCAAAGACAGGCCAATAGGCAATCCCATGCACTGTGTGCTGTGCAGCTAGCTGAAACAACCTAGCAGCATAAGATTGGACCTGATCACGTGTGCAAGCAAGCCAGACCCTACTGAGAGGGTTTGCATGCTCAGGGAGAGGGGCTTGGGACCAAGCCCCTCAGGCAAACAGGAAAGCTATGCAAGCCATGGCATGATGGTGGCAGAAAGCTAATAAACGCAATTCAGAAGTTGGGCACAAACAATTTGGTTTTGTCCACATACCTGGAAGGTGTGATCAGTGGCTGCGTCTGAGGCAGCTGTCTGCAGGCGCAGAGTTGCCTGGGTTGCACTGGATTCCTCACCATTTCTCAATATCTCGTCTGCATGGAAATCACTGAGCGTTTTGAGTGAGATGCGCAACCCCTTATGTATCAAACAGGGTGATGACGCACACACTTGATATTGGCGCATCGCCTGAGCTGACAAAAGGGGCAGCTCCATCTTGCTTTGAGCTGTCCTATTCACAGTCATGCATCACATGCATGCATACAGCGCCCAAGATGGCCCAATTGGCTCAGCCCAAATGGGACAAAGATTGCATGCTAAATGCTCAGAGACTATCAAGGTTTGCAGACTTCTGAATGAGTGGGGCAGAGACGAAAAAGAGGTCACCTGCAGATGTGTTCCTCAGCTGACATGTGTTTTGCAGCGCATGCTGCCGCAGTTGGTGTATACTAGACAGACATGATGGGGTCCCTTGTTGCACAATTCGATCTCCTTGCAAGGGCAAGGCACTGCTCCTCATTGTCTGCAGGTCCTGACAGCTAGCATGTGCAGCCACACTAATGGAGCTTGGTCGCTGTACAGGTACACGCACAGGCTGCTGTGCAGCTCTCTGATTGGCCAGCTGCCTCTGTTGCGGTACTAACTTACTATGCTGCTTTGCCAGCAGGAACTGACCACTATGCTCTTGTGCAGCCCGAACCTTGCACCTTTGTACAGGCAGCTGTGAATGCTGAGGCCCAGCAGCATGATCTGCCTTTTGCCCCTGCTGTTGAGGTAAGGCAGCCTCTTGCAGCTGCAAAACCTGAACGTCGTGCTGAGGCAGTGCAGCTTGAGCTGCTTGTTGCTCAATAGCCTTCATGGGCTCTGCCTGAGTCTGTGGGTCATGGCTACTTGCCCAATCTTCTGAAGCTGTCTCAGCTTTTGGGCCACGCCACGAGCTGCCACACATACTCTGTCGCTGATGCCGACAAATGGTTAGGTTATTTTGTCTTGAGGCTGATACCATCTGCCTTGCTGTGTCAAGCAAGGCAGCAGCATGCATAGCTTGCATGTCATGCTGCTTGGCCTGCTCATCCTCAACTTGTGCAGCTGCTTGTTGTTCTGCACCCTCATGGCCCACTGCTCTTGTGTGTTCAGTGAAGACATTTTCAAACCCACAGCTGTCTCTGCAATGATCGCTCTTGCGCGTGTAATGCGGTGCCCTCTCAGGACTACCCACATGACTGAGTTTGCGTTTCAGTCTGTTGTTGGTTTGAACAACTTGACTCAGCTTGAACCCTGCCTGCATTGGGCCTGCTGTGCAAGCTGGAATGCTGCTGAGGACAATATCGGGTGTAGTGCTGGCTGCTTGCTGCTCAGGGACTGAACAGATGTCAATTGTAGTCGAGGCGCTGCTGCAAGGGTTTTGGGGGAGGTGGGTGCAAGGCAGTTCAGCGTTCTGCCTGTCTGCAGAGGTTGCACGGTCGCTCTGCATTACATCCTTACTCTTCGTCAACCCTGATGGGTCCTGCGCGAAAGTGTCCATCAGTGGGCTTGTGAACGCATTGCACTGCCGTAGCGGAGGCAAACTTAAGTGTGGGCTGTGTACCAAAGACTGATCTTGGTCACCGTCTTCATGATCAAGCTGTGTGTGATGAGCAACTCTTGGCGAAGTAGCTGGATGACGCATCGGTGGCCGTGAGCCTAAGACCACGGTGGCAGACGGACGCGGCTCAACTGCGAAGCACGAACGCTGTCAAGAACAAGATCTTGATCACAGACAGTCGGAACAGGTACGATGCCATATAGGGTTTCGCTGAAGCCTGCGGGACTTGAACTACCCATGATAATGAAAATGCAAGTCGGGTGGATGGTTTCACAACGCTGCTACCTGGCAGAAGTGGCATTGGGCCGGGCGACATTATGTCTACCTCCTCGTCCAGCCCAAGCTCTTGAGCACCTGCAGGTGGGCTTCGCATCACGATAAGTAGACTGAGGCCGGCTAGTCATGTGCAGTGCATCGACGAAGAGCGCTGCTGTGCTCCGCTCTGATCTCTGAGCTCTGGAACTCCTCCTTTCAGTCAATCGTCTCAAATGTCGATCGTCCCGTCTTCACCAGGCAAGAGAGAGAGAGAGAGATTACAAGATTTTAGCCAGCATAGGCGGTATTGTCAGCTGCCTGTTTCTGGTAGGCGCATGCAGCGGTTTCTTCAGTTTAGGCTGGGCTCTCATCAACTGCCAATAGTTCTCGGGCG
>JAABUP010001345.1_pt1 | contig 51459 bp, 59 predicted proteins | sample 5559201 | NCBI WGS metagenome assembly JAABUP01 (sample SAMN10711887, study PRJNA513373) | rock metagenome | isolation source: Antarctica rocks | place: Antarctica | reverse complement strand
ATGACAATGCATTGAAAGAATTGCATTTTAACAGACAGGGTCAAAGCCCTAGAGGACCAGATGTTGGCCCGTCTGAGTTGCTGGAAGGCACTATTTGCAGCAGCTACTCGATGTGTGATCTCAGCGTCTAAGGTGCAATCGGAGGTGAAAACACTGCCCAAGTACTTAAAGTGGGACACCACTTCTAGTGGATCCCCACGCAGCGTGATGACTGAATCTGCAATGCTGGCCAGATTTGTCTGTGTTATTGTTTACATACTACAAACTGGCCAAACTAGTGCTGCTACCACACACAAAGCCACCTGAATCTCCTGGCCAGTGCTTTGCTGATATGCTGTCAAAGGGACAATTGAACAAAATTTTCTGTGCAGTGTCAGTAATGCAGTGAATGTTGCGGGTCTGCTGCTATTGAATCACAATGCGATGTGTGTGCAAGGCGTTAGCTAGCCAGTCTGAGACCAAAAACGCCTTCCATTCAGGTATGGAAAGGACCTTAGTTTGCCTGGCCATACACTTTCAAAGTGACTATTGGAGTGTCATCCCACATGTTGATGCAGCATTTCATTGAATAGCTCAAACAAGTTGTCAGCTAATCCTGCCCAAACTCTGTAACGAAACTCCTTCTGCTCTAAACCAGCCTGGCTACGTTTGCGATCTGCTGGACCTTGGCTACCTAGAAAACCATCAAGCAGCTGTAGTGGAAACAGTGTGTGCGTCGAGACCACCGGAAGGTTGGCCATGGAGCACAGCCTGACAGATGCCGAAGAAACAGTCAACGCTGTGCTTGAGGAGGTGCTGGACGATGCTCAGCATTGGAGAAGTCTTGGACCAGATGAGGATCAGGAGTTCACAGCGTCAGCAGAGCACAGCGAGCAGCGTATGCAGACACAGCTACAAGACCCACGCAAGGTCACCACTGATCAAGCTGTGACAATTCCGGCAGATGGCTCTGGTACCAATGGCTCGGATGCAGGTACTGCAACGGCCACGTTGTTCCATATACCGCCCGTACTGTCAGCTATGAATCCGCTCTTCCAGCCAGCTCAGGTTGTCAGGCCACAATCTGCTCAGCTGCAACACACCCTGTCCTCTATGAAGAGGCAGCTGTCAGCCCTAGAAAATTCCATGCAGCAACCACCAGGTCTGCCGCCTTGTCCTTCTTGTGTGCTTGCCTCAACTATGTCTTTTGCACCCAAGGGTTCGTCACAGTTGCTTGGCATGTGAGAACTGCACCTTGACTTGTCAAATTACTACCCTAATGGTGACAAGCCCGGTTACAGCAAGCTGTCATGTTGAGCGACAGTCAGCTTGTTCAAGAGCTGGCTTTCTGGCACTAATTACAGGCAGTATCAAATCATGTCACACTTCCTTGCGCTTACCCCACATGTACTTCTGCAGGCATTGAGGCAGATGGCAATACGCTAGCAGGCAGCACAGCTGATGTACCCCTAGATGCGCCATCTGCAGCGACTGCAGGTGCCTCCAATGCAGCAATGGCACATGCTGATGCAGCTGCGACCAGCAATACTGCAGACACCAGCTCTTTAGCAGCACCAGTGCAGGTCATGCCAGATGTACCAGCTCTTTCTTCCCCTGCCATCTCTGTTCTGCCTGCCTTGGCTGGAGCTGCAACAGCTGATTCAGACGCCACAGCTGCAGATTTGCTGACAGCAGCAGCTACAGCTACAGCAGGCCCTGCCACAGCTGTCGTAGGATCTGCCACAGTTGCTGATGCAGCAGCCAGCATCTGGGCGCCACCTCCTCCCCATATTCCTGCCATGCATCCTGTAGCACCCCGGCGCTCATCAGCCTTCAGGCACAGCATGTCAGCCATGCCACATAAGTCATCACTCATGCATTCCAGCATGACTCACTCCCGCCCTCAGAGCAGCCGCCAAGGAAGTCCCCTTGTTCAGGACAAGGATGCTGCCCAGCTAGAAGCAGGCCCTGTGGACATACCAGACCTTAGCAAAGGTAGCAGGGATGACTTGAGATGGAGCAGAAGAAGTAAGGATGCTGTCTGGCAGCGGCCCGTAACAGCTGGTCAGGTCAGGTCGCCAATCAGTCTGCAGGAACAGCATCATACTGCGCAGCAGTTTCGCCCTCAGACAGCGTTCCCTGCCCGCCAGGAATGGCCAGTCAGCAGGTGACATTGATACTACCACCCCTCCCCCCCCTCGCCCTCCCCAAGCTGTTAAGGCATGAGCCCATTACCTGCAGGCTGCCTGCTATAGGACCTGAGCCATAATTTCTGAGTTGCTGCTGTGCAGCTGAGAGACCGTAGTCTTTGTTACAGACTTCTTGTGGGTTTTTGGTGCTGCCTGGGTTTTGGATCTTGGGTATTACCTGACCAACTATATATTAGAGCTACTGTGCTGAGCTGTTTGCTCTTGCGTATTCTGCTCTGTTACTCAGGCTTGAGGCACATGCTGCAGGCTAGGGCTGGAACTGCAGGGGCGCATGCCCTGGATGCAGGAGGGCAGCCAGGGCAGTTTGGAGAGACCCTCCTCACCGGTGCGGGACCGCATGAAGCATGCAGTAGAGCGTGAGTCATGTCTCAGGTGGGACACTTGTCATTGTGTCATACAGCACAGCAGCTGGAGAATGCTCTGCCCAGCATCTTTGCAAGGTGCCAATCAGTTTAGCAACCTCAGGAAAGCAGGGGGGCACTTTTTGCCAGTGTGTTTCCAATCTTGATGTTCAGCAACAGATTCATATCAGCTAGCTCCGTAACAGCACCATTAGATGCATCTAGAAATGCCCTGTATGCATCAGGAACTGTACAGCATGAGCCAATGTCAGCATTTCAGGGGCTTAACACCTGAACCCTAAGTCATCATTGTGCTCAAGCTGCAGGTCTGACTTTATTCACCAGAAGCGTTTACCAGAAGCGTCTTGGAAACAGGCGAGACCAAAACGTTCATCTGCTTGTTAGACATATGTGCAATGCAGGTCAGAAAAAGTCATCTAGACCGTTTTGAGGGAGACACTACATTATACCGATGTTGCTTGCTTGGCTGTATGTATTGGTTTGAATGGCTCACACCATCTTGCCTTGTGCACACATGGCTTGGACAGGTCCAACTCCTTACATCAGAATTGCTGACAGGGCTTCTGAAGGTTTGCAAATACAGGTTACTTGCCGGTATCTCAGTGCACACACACACACTGCACTGCTGGACCATGACAGATAATTATTGCCTGTGCATACTGCCTAGGCAGGCCTTGCAGCCCTACTACTAAAGCGCCATCAAGATCATCTTGATGCTGATCATGCAGGTTAGAGGCAGAGATGGCTTTACTGGATGTGGGCGAACTGCTGCATCAAAAAGCTGCTGCGGAAGATGCAGCCCAGGCTGAAGCCGCCAGGAGTGCTGAGCTACAGCAGCAGATGGCACAGGTACATACCCTGTGCTGTCACTGCTGTTTGCACTCTGACAGATATTTGCTGAAGGACTGTCTCTGCACCAGCCCAGAGCTAGACCTCTGTTTAGCTAGAAGCTTGGTTGACAGAAGCATTTGCCCTATGTTGCTGCTGCTCAACAAAGTTGAGAGCACTCCAGTACACTCTCTGTCACTTCATCAGCAACCATGACTGTGATGATCCAGCGAGTAGCACAGCAGCCTACACTGACACAGGCCCCTATACTTGCTTGACAAAGTAGGCAGGACACATTCAGTGTGAAATCGCTTGTCAGTACTTGCCAGCGCTTGACAGCAGTGTGAGGATGTGGCATTTCCTGAATGGTAAGCTATGTTCAGAACCCGTGACCACCTAAGTCTCATGCAAATCCACCTGGATCACCATCATCACTCCTGTTGTCATGGCTAGTGCCGCCATCATTGCCATCTTCATGCTCATGGTTGTTGCCATGGTCTGCAGCATCGCCTCAGCACAGGCAGGGCATGTGACACATCCTCACTCAGAACCCAGACAGTACATTAGGTGGTACAGTAGTCTGACAGCATGCCGCTCAGTAACTGGCACTGAGGGGCGTGCCGGGGAAATGCTCCATTATGTCGTGTGAACACGCACTTGCGCTGAGTGTGTCTTGTGTGATTGCACACCAGCATAACAGCTGCTGTCCAGAAACGCCACCGATAGCGTCCTGACTTTGTGCATGCGGAATCCTCTGTTTCGACTGCTGAACAAGCCTGATTCAGGAGAATGCCTGACAGACACCATATTGCCAATTTGACTGACTGTTTTAGTTAATCCTTTTATGTCCTGATTTGTTTCAAAAACAACACTTTGAGTAACGCTTTCACATATCATATTTGGAGCTGTTGGGTGCTTCTCGGATGCTGAAATGGTCATGCGACTGCAGGTTAAGGAAGAGCTGCACGCAGCAAAGCGTGATGCAAGCAGACAGCATGCCAGGGAGCTGCAGCTGGAGCTCATGCAAGCCCACATGGCTAATGCAGCACTGAGGCTTCAGGTCAGATCACGCCTGTTGCCTTTTGACGTCCCTTGCCACTGCTACAGATGACGCAGTTCTTGCAAGTGACATCATCATGATGGCAAGACACAAGATTTTACAAACAACAGTTCTGGTGCAATAAATTGGTATTTTTGTGGCAGCTACCACAAATTTATCTCCTGTGGCAGAGTTTCCTGCAGGCTTGTGTAGAAACACGTCATGTCTTTGCTGCTCATGGGTAACACTGCGAGCTTCATTGTGCAGCTTGACGATGCACAAAAGGAGGTTGCAGCTGAGCATGAGCACAGCAAAGCTGCTGAGTCAGCATTGGAGGCTCAGAGGCGTGAGCGCAGAGCTGCTGAGTATATCCGCTCCAGGCCAACATCACCTCGCAGGGACGCAGCCCTACATGCTGAGCTTGCACATCTGAGACTACAGGTATCGTAACACAGCATGGTGTGCATGCATGGCACTGCAAATGCACATTTTTGCATTTGAAAGGGACGCTGTTGGGTAAAGTGTAGTTCCAATTAGTGGTCTCAGATGGACTGCAGCCACCTACTCCAGCGCCAAGCATGGTCAAGTCCTGAAACATAGAACTTTTAACATGCTGGAATGACTTGCATGTGCATGGTGTGGAATTTGCACTGACTCACAGGCGACATGTGAGTCAGTCCCATCTGCTCACACCTTGAGACACATGTTGTGTGTCAATTCATTTCCACTCACACAGATCCCTTCACCTCACCTAGCTCGCTTGCCAATGCAAGTCTGGGAGGTTGTTCTTGGTTCACAACACTAAAACAACAGACCCTCCTGCTTATGCTTTTCATTTCTCATGATAAATGTTGGGTTAGGAGAAATGACTTTTTTGAATTCTCCCCCAGTACATTCAATATATTGTGACATCAAGAGACGAGGTTGCTGCAGGTTGCGGAGATGACAGGGCGTATGCAGCACGCCGAGCAGACCCACACTGACCTGCTGACACAAATCAGGTCATCCCCCCTGCAGCCCCCCCTGCAGCCTCCCTCATCTTCAGACACACATGCGCCAGCTAGTCAAGCATATCACGCGTACAGCGCAGCAGGTGGAGGTGCATCTCTAGCAGCTCTGCAAGGGCAAACTGTGAATGCTGATTGTGTCAGGAAGTCTTCACAAGGGCGGGACGGCAGCAGTAATGGAGAAGAAGAAGCAGATTGCCAGGGGACAGACGAGGCTGTGGGACCTCATAGCCCACCAGCATCACATCACAGCAGCTCAGTAGGGACTGCAACCCAGTCAACCCAGCAGCAGGAGGATGATTCACCGTCACCTGAGAGTCAAAGCAGGCAATCTCAGCCATCTGCTCCAGCATCAGACAGTCACATGGAAAGCCAGCTTGGCAGGTCCAGCAGTGCTCTACAGAAGACATTGGCTGATCTTGCCGAGAGCCTCGCCATGGATGTGACAAAGCTGAAAGCGCTGCTAGACTGCTCAGACTCAGATGGGGCCATTAGCAAGGTAGCAAACTGGGGATTCCCCGAGCGTGAGGCTGGGGATAGTCCAGGCCCCAGCAGGCCTGTCACAGCTACCCCATGTGACAACATGCAGAGGCCCAACAGGCAGTGGTCAGCTGGCCCTTCTAGGCATGAGGCCTATCACCAACATGCTGGTGATGCAGGGCAGCAAAAACAAAGCAGGCCAATGACAGCAGCAATACGCGGCAAATATGTACATGATGCAGCAGGCATGTCCCTGTTTGATGCTGCTGGTCGAAGGTCTGGTGTGGCAGCCGATAGACGCAGTGGACAAGGCAAGCAGGCGGATGTGTGGTTTGACCCAGTACCGCCCACAAGGATGCCAGAGGAGATCTTGCAACAAGCACGAGAAGACTACATGAAGGAGAAGAACAGAGTGCGGGAAAAGAGGTTGCAGGAGCTTGCTGCAAAGGCTGGAGACGGGACAGATGCAGTCTCATAATGATGGGCTGTGTTGTGCTTAGGAATCACAAGACCATCTTCACAAATGCAGGGAGGCATGTTTTCCTGTCCTTTCCTATAGCAACAATTGTTGCTGAGGTGTTCATATTGGCCCCAAATGCACCAGGCAGGACCTTCACACTCAAGTTGTAAATTTTGAGTTTGCTGGCCTCTGTGCGTCACACTGCATTGGTGGCACACTGACCTCTTTTTATCTGTCTATCTCTCGTTTGCTGCTGCTTTTCCTTATATTTGTTAAGAAATGAGTTTTACCATCTGTGCTGTATAAGCTGCAAGCACAAGGAGCCTACACCTGTGCTTGGGGGTATGAGGATGTGTAAGCCTACCAGTACACATTTGATAAGTCCAATTAGTACACACAGCTGCCCTGTCTAAGTAATATACAAACGATGTTTGAACTCTGTACACTGATCAGGCAGCCAAGCATGTTTGTCACGCGCTTTTCCAAACGGTGTGCCCTAGAAAACCCTGGCAAGCATTTCAGCATCTTGGCTGTGCATCACTTCAATAGTCATCATCTAGTGCCCTGCGCCGTTGTATGGTGACCTTTGTCTTTGAGCTACTTTGCTCATTCATCTGCTCCAGAAGGCTAATCAGCCTGCTCTCGCTCACCTGCATAAGTGCCATCAGGTGAAGTATCCACAAGCTCACAATACAATTTGGCAGATTGCGACATAGAGAAAGACACAATGACGAGAGATACAGCAAGGTAGACACTTGCAAAACCTTTTTTTTCAATCAGACAAAGGAGACCTCTCGGCATCCTCAACAACAGCCTTGACGCATGGATGACTCCTCATGCAAGACTGACCTTCTCATTGAGTTGCCCTCTCTGTGCCATTTGCAAAACTATATTTTCAACCCCTTTGGCCTTGTCTGGTTTCACCAAACCTATCCTTGCCACTGCATCAGAGGTGCACAGCATTCAGCTGATTACAGACCAGCTGAGATGCCAGATGCGCAATAGCATCCAGCTGGTCAGCTGAAAGAAAATGCACTGCATCCTGAAGTGTGATTCAGACATGAGCATTTTATTGGCGGTCTCATAATTGCAGGTCACACAGCATAGCAATATGGCTTGGCAGTTGCCAGCGTGGGCATCATGACGCTGTGACTTGTGCACACATCTGTGGATGCGAGATCAATTGCTTAGCTGTGGCGCCATTGTAACATGCCATTGGCAACAGGCACTCTGCAGCATGCAGTTTGCAGCATGCAGTGACGTGTCAGCACATTTGGTTTGTTGTATCAGTGTTTATGTCTCTCAAAAAAAAGTGGCACAAAATCAACAGAATCATGAGCGTGCATTGCTATGCAAGTTGGTACTTACGTCTTTCCCGTGCAGAGGGCTGCAGTATTTGATTCAGCATAGTCTGCCGTCGCTCCTCTGCAGCTTGCTGCTGTTCTTGCTGCAGAGTTACGAGACGTGTGAGCAGTGACAGTACCGTGTCATTAACTTTTGCAATTTCGGAAGTATACCTGCTGCTGACGTTGCTCTTCGGTCATCTGGCCACCACCATAACCTTCCTGCATAACAACGTATGGTGAGACTCCGATCAAGAAAGAAGGATGCAGCTGTGCGGCTGCGTATGCAAGCTCGTGTCATGTGCCCAGCATCACCTTTCCCCCTTGCTGTGCCATGATTTCCTGCATCCTCCGTTGCCGGATTGCATCGAGCTCTGGATCATCGCCCTGCAAATACAGCCAACGGTGTCCATTGGAGCCCGGGCGCGTCTATAACACTGCCAGGACATTCACGTACCATGGTGTCAACTGTAGGTCAGGTCAATCTGCCTCAGCACTGTAGCGTCTGGAGCGCAGCAGGTTCCGAAACAAAGGTAAGTATGCGTCCGACCACTTTCGGGCGAGCGTCGCACCCAATCCTCCAGACCTGGACAGCGTACGTGACAGACTTGAGTGGCATCAGTCAAAGTTTTTTCTGATGCGCGAGGTGTTCTTCTTTTGCTGCAAATTGCAGCAACTTCAACGATCGCTGGGCGGCATCGCTGTTGTTACAGCAAATTACACCGTATGCGATGGCAGGCAGACCAACACAGTATTGCAGCTTAGTTCTGCCGCTTGCAAGAAACGCAATGCAGCTGCTCTTTGCAACAATATGTGCCGACACACGGGCAAAACCTTGCTTCTCACCTTTGAGACAGCGCAGGCTTATACATTGCATTTACAAGCTTGGGCAGTGCTTTGATTGGGCACTGTTACACTGAAATCAGCGCTGCTAGCAGCTAACCTGATCACTTGAACTCAGTGACAGTGCTGAAACACACAGCTCTTATGATGCATTGGATGCTGCACATACATAGCCTTCAAGGTTGCATTCCAGTGCCTCTCCATTGCACAAAATGCGCATGTAGGCATGCTGGCTTTACAAGCTGTGCAACCTTATTCAGGTTTTGTCTGAGCATCTGTCTGTTCAACAGGCTTGCTAGGAGACTGCTTCTTAAAGCCAAAGTTCATCAATGTCTTGGTCTTCTTCCCAGGAGTGCCGTTGTCTGCGTCTCCCCCAACTTGCTTTCGCTTTTTGTCCCCACCGCCAAGAGTGTTGCCATTTTCATCAAAGCCCAATGCTTTCAACAGGCGCTTGAATGCCTCAGCTGAAACACTACCGCCTGACGCCTGCGCATGACCCCTGGCAAAGTTGTCTCCCAGAATTTCTGACAATCCTGCAGCGGGATCAAAACACTTCAGCGAGCTGCATGCAAGCGCAGAAGGTAGCAGCATGAGTAGCCTGAGCACGCGCTTTGACCAAAATGCTGCCAAACATTGTCAGCAGTCTCACAACATTTCCATCTAGGGTGCTAACGGCTGTCGATCATCAGCTGGCGTGTCACAGTCAGAGTTTCACCATACATTGATACACAAGGCTAGCCTCATCAAGAAATAGACACAAGAATGATTGCCTCACCTGGGTCAGTCTCTGCTGCTGCTTTGAAGCTGGCAATCAGGTCAACAGGGATGTCAGGATTCGCTCTGTTCTTGGCGATCCTGGCAGCAAAGTTGACTCTGTCCGGCAGGTAACCATGGTTGGCCACCATGACGTAGCGCAGGTTCTTGCCCTTCAGGCTGCTGCACCATCTGGTAGCAATCAAGGGGTGTATCTGTGCTCCAGAGTTGATTGTGATCAGCGCCACGGTGCCTGCATGGCATTGGGCAACAATCAGCACAGCATCACAGGTGTTCTTGGGAGGCAGAAATGGCAGAAGGCTGGCCTCCCTCACCAGGAGGATGTGTAGCTTTGTGGCAATGAAGGTCACTGAAACGCTGCCACAGCTGTTTGTCAAAGTTTCTGGCAGCATGACCGCATACACAATCGATTATGATATCACACGTTGAAAAAATGCTTTGGCAGTAGGGAGGGTCATGGCCCCACGGTCGTGATAGTGATGGCAGCATGATGAACTTCAGCATGTTGTGGTGAAAAGGAGCAATGGCGCAGCAGTCACTCTGCAGAGTAGATTTGCTGGTGGGCGGCGCTGCATCATACACAAAACATGTCAACATACAGCGGACTTGGGAACTAGCAATTACTTATGCGTAGCATTCAGGACTTTTGTGACAACAGTGCTTGAATGGCAGAGCTCAGCACATGATGAGGGCGATGGAAGCTTACCATCTGCAGAGAACTTGGGTGGTGCCCTGGCATGTTTGTTTACCTCCCCTGTGACCTCATCCCTGGCAGCTTGCATGGCTTCCACCCCTGGGACCTTGCCATCTACTATGTCCCTTGGGCTGGTGGCTTGCAGTACAGCCTGCCACACTCCAGCCATGTCACATGCAGCTGTACGCCTTGCTGCACAGCAATCAATAGAGGTTCGCATCCACCTATTTCAATTATGCATTGCCAGATCTTGCTGCAATGAGTCAAGGAGGGCGTCCAAAACGTTCAAGCCTGAACTGGGCGCTGAAATTACCGTCAAATAAGTGGGCGTAAGCTGATGCAGCAGCTCTGTCTGGATTTTCAATTGGACACATTGCCAAGAACGCTGCAGGCGATGTGCACTCAAGAGTGGGCAAGAAACGCTTGGGTCTGGCTGATTTGGACACAGGGCCAGTCAGCAGCAAGACATGGAAGACTGCATCAAACCACAGGCCTATATTCATATCTTGACTCACGTGCATTTATCAATGAAACAGCTTGCGAAAACTTCTGCTTCCCTCCGTGCTGCTTGATGGCTGACCCCATGTCTGGAAAGGGGGGTTGCCACTTGACCCCACTACCCAAGTCCCCAAAGGTACCCAGCACCCCCAACCAGTTGACTTTCTCCTCCAGGCTAGGGTGCAAATCATGACAAAGGACGTAAGCAAGCAGACTGGTGGTAGCAACAGGCTCGTGTCCATATGCAGAAGCTACCTGCAAAGATGAGAACAAACCATGAGTGAACACAGTATGGGTCATTAGTGTCATCACTGTTCATAGTAGGGCATGCACTGACAGTGCAACAGCTTGCGGCAAATGTTCAACACTTTGTTAGACAAGTGGACAAGTAACACACACACTATGCTTTGGTCAAAAGTGAGCCAGGGCGCCAAGCCCAACTGCTGTCCATGGACATGTGTCTGACGATATTTGGCAGGCAGTTGGAGCAAGTGTGGATGTATTTTATGCTTTGGCATGCGACAGGTAGAATCCAGGGCAGGATAGGAACCCAATGTGCACAAGTCGTGACAGGCCCTGCAGATTGTCATTAAAGGGCTGACTTATGTACGACATGCATGACATGCTTGCAAGAAGCTGTAGCACTGTGTCACCGCATGAGGTTGATCATGCAGCTCAGTGCACTTCTGAGCTGTCTTGATGCGGTGAAGTTGATCAGGCATGGGTGGGGAGATTACCTTTGCCTCATCAGGGAAGACAGTGGACTGATGGTGATCCAGAATAAGGGTGGGTACCCCAGGCAGGATGGCAGGGCCCCCTCTGCTGCCCTGATCAAGCACTATTAAAGCTGCAGCATTGAACACTGACAAAGCTTCTGTGGCTTCGAGGATCTGGCTATTGTCGCGCGCGCGAGGGTTGCACGGACAACAAGGTGAAACTTGCCGGATGTAACCGCAGGGTGACGCAGCACGCACCGCATGTAGTCTGTGCGGACGACAGGCTGGACATGACGCAGAACTGTTGCCCTCGGCAGGCTCATGCCACGTCTGCTCAATCTGCAGAAGTGTTGAGCTACATGCAGCTCAGTCCACAATTGATGGGTTGACTAGACCATTCTTGGAGCATACTGGAGCTTATCGAGGGCACTGCAACGAGTGGTATGTGAAGCAGGACCAGATCCTGTAATGGGTCTGATTGAGCAGAGTGCATTTGCATATGGGTGCTACAACAAGAGCTGCTTCGAGATCACTCATAAATCTGTACAGCATTAAACCTGCCAGACTTGGTCAGGCTCGACTTTGTATGTACAGGCTCAAGTTACTCATCAACAATCAGGCAAATCCGAGTTGCCATGTCAGTGTAAGGGCAGATTCGATTGGATACCAGAATCAGCAAGCTGCATCATCAACAGGGAGAGTGCATATCTACATTGTTCATGGGTGGCTAGCATAAATAGCAAGTCTTCAAAGTCACAAGCTCGTGTGCAAACGCCGCAGCAACACTGTCAAAGTTTGCATCAGTGTTTTCACCCTTGCTCCCCTTCTTACAGTTGTCCCTAGCCATCACTTCAAGGCAGTTGACTACTTTGTGCCAGCAGATGCAGCGCCAGATGAGGCACTTGCACCCATAGAGGGTGGGGGTGGAGAAGGAGGAGGGGTTGGGGAAGATGCAGACCCGCTGGCACCCCCGCTAGCAGCAGCACCAGAGGCAGAGGCTCCAGATGCAGGCGAGTCGGATGACCCAGCTGATCCTGCACCACCGCTGGCGGACCCTCCGCTGCTGCCAGATGATGGAGATGATGTTCCACTGCTGCCTGATGAGCCAGATGAGCTGGCTGATCCAGAGTTGGGCAGCAGGTCGGTAGGTGTCGTCTTGATCGACATTCCTCCAGCACTTCCTCCAGATGAAGCTGCTGCAGCAGCTGCTGATGCACTCCCACCTGCAGCAGACAGTCTCAGGCATCACCTTCTGGCACAGTGCCGGTGTGAACGCCCAAACGACCACTGAACAAGACAATCCACAATATCCCTCAGGAGCACTTGCAGACAAAGACAGTGCAGCAACAATACAAGCAGTACGGCAGCCTGCAGGAAGCCAGCATGGTGTGGGGAGTATAATGGCAATATCCATCAGCATGTTGATGTGCCTTGCACAAGCCGCTCATGAGCATTCCTGACATCAACGCTATCACAACACAAAGTACAAGCACAACACAGCGAAGGGCAGATACACACCAGCAGAAGCAGCAGCTGCAGCTGCAGCGCTGGCTCCCCCACCACCTGAAGACGCAGCTGCAGCAGCTGCTGATGCAGAGCCACCAGCAGCACTGGCAGCAGCTGCTGCAGAAGATGCGCCTGCGGAGCTAGCAGCAGCTGCTGCAGCAGAAGCTGAGCCTGCAGCTGAGGATGCAGCTGCTGCTGCAGATGCTGTGTCTCCTCCTGCACAAAAGCTTGATTGTTTGATGCTATGCAAGTTGCTTGCGCGCGGTGTAACAAAGCTCGTGCTCAGTGGCTGAGTTCTCCCTTTCAACCAGTTTGCTTGTCCATAGCATACAAAGACCCCTTTTCATTAGCATGTCTGCCAGATATTTGAGACAGCATACACAGTGGTTGTGATCAAGGACAGGCATGCATCGTTTTCTAGGTCGGGAGCAATGACATTCACTGCATGCAGCACACATCAGGACCTACAGGGCTAAGTGATGAGTCAACACATGGCAAACACTGGCAATGCTCACAATAGTCCACTTGTGCATTTCAGCTGGCACATACATGATATCACAGACTGTTGACATGTGTGCCCATGTGTGCAACACTGCCTGTGTGCATAAGGCAATGTCTGCTCACCTGTAGCAGCAGCCACAGCAACAGCAGCAGCAGCTGATGCAGCATTGGCACCGGCAGCTGCAGCAGCAGCAGCTGCTGCACTGTTCTCTCCTGATCCACATCCTGAAGAAGATGCGGCAGCAGCTGCCGCAGCAGCGGCATTTGGACCTGCAGCTGAGGCAGCTGCTGCTGCAGCTGCTGAGTTGCCACTAGCTGCAGCGGCTGCGGCAGCAGCAGCGTTGCCTGCAGCGGCGGCTGCCGCTGCAGCTGCACCACACTGGCCTGCAGAGGCAGCTGCTGCTGCCGCTGATGCAGCATTTTTGCTGGCTGTCACAGCTGCGGCAGCTGCAGCAGCTGCTCCTGAGCCACCTGCACAAATAAGTTTACAACACATTTTGACACTTGAAGTGGTGTGTCAGCTTGTGGTCAAAGACATGCAGCCATAAACAGAGTGCCAGTAAACAGCATAGCAGCAGACATGAAAAGCTGGGTTTGGCTGACAGTATTGCTGCCTGCAGCAAGGACACCCTGCAATGCGGTGAGTGAGCACAAGAAGCCCAAGAGACATCTACAGCTGAGCATGCTGCTGCATGCACTGGGACTAGAAATTTTGTGAATGGCATAGTGGCAGCTGTCACTTGCATCATGCACCTTCTGATTGGCAGGATCTGCAAGCTCGGATTGTAGGCACAAAACCAATGCGCTGAATTGCAACTTACCAGCAGCAGCTGCAGCAGCGGATGCCGCACTTGCAGCTCCACTGGCCGCAGATGCAGCAGCAGCGGCTGCGCTTGAGCCTCCACCAGAAGATGCGGAAGATGATGCCGCCGCCTGCAGCAGCTTTGTGCTGCTTGTGACGTCACATGATGAACCTACAAGCAATGGCAGCCGAGTATGGGGGCAACTTGCGGCAAAGGTAGCACAGAATAGCACGGCTTCAAATAGTCACGTTCACGGGCAGACAGTGAGTAGAAGACGCTAACATGGTCAGGCTCGTGGCGGCGCACCATGAAAGACAAGCAAGCAAGACATCGAGCGGCATCCACGCAATTGCGCAAAAACCATGCAAAACAGCTGATAGATATGCATATGTGCGGCCAAGGGTGAACAGCCGCCAACGTACCTGAAATGCACAAAGCAGCCAACAACAAGATTATGCATGCCGTACTGTTCGCGCGTGATCGCGGCATGGGCAATCGGCCTCTGTTCGAAGCTTGCGAGCGCAAGCTTGCAGACAGTGTAGCAGCTGTAGTCACTGCGGATACGAGCCCGAGCTGACAATTCGGTCAGAGGTGGCGTCAATGTCTCGGTTCTGTTTGGCAGCATCACCTGTCATCCTGGCTTTCGCATCTTACAAGTTTCCAGGTATCTCGGATGTCGTGATACCTTGTGTCTGCAACACGTGGAGTCGCACGGCACCCAGTCTTGGAAGGGCAATAGGAGATCTGATGTCAGATGGCATAGATCAGCGACTGTCGAGTCAGCTTTCCATCACCGTGTCCTTCCAAGTCCTGGCGCGCTGTGCACAGCTGGCGAGGAACACATGTGCCTTAGCCAGCCACCTCCACCATATTTACAGCTGTACAGGATGACGTGAACAGCTTTGCTGGTCTTGTTGCTTAAGCTATTGTGAGAATACGAAACGGTCGTCAAGGCAGGGTGTGTTGAACGTTGGCGCTGCCGATGTCGTTGCCTACAAGAGTACAGGATTTGAAGCCCAACTTTGAAGCTGTGTCAATATGTGTATCATTTGCCAAAGACGTATCACTAACACGATCGTGGCGTGAAGATCGACAAGTTCAGGTTGTGCATACCGATGACCTCCAAGTAAGCTCTGCGTGCAATTAACGCACATAGCTAAGCTGCTGCGTCTCGTCTTGCCGTCATGATACACTCTTCGTGCCTTCTTGCAGAGCTTGCCCAGCACTAAACAACCCGAACTCTGTCTCGCTCAGTGATCTTCTTCATGAAGTGCCGAGGTTGTGGGACTTCATGCCCAGCAGGTATCTAAATGTCTTACTGGGCGTCAACAAAGAGATTCGCAGACAAGCTCAGGGGATGGTAACGTGCATCAGGACTACTGGGGCAATGCGGCCAGAACAGGTTCACCACCTCACCAAGGGCGGTTGGTCTCAGCTGAGGTGCCTGGATTTGTCAAACAGCATCATGAAGGATGCTGCTGCTGCTCAGCTGAGCAATGGAACATGGCCACTGCTGCAAAGTCTCACACTTGCCAGAGGCTGGACATTTGATCTCCTGCCTAGCTGCAGTGAAAATGTTTTCCGGCAGTTCAAGGACAAGTGGCCTTTGCTAGAGAGCCTTACAGTTGCATCGCACAAGATGGACATTGCTCAAGCAACAGCGCTGACTGAGATAGATTGGCCGCTTCTGCAGACTTTATGCATGAACCCTTTTGAAGATGCCATTCCTGCCTTGATGAAGGGCAATTGGCCAGAGCTCAAGGACCTGTCTATAGGAAATGGTTTGGGTGACAGAGGGCTTGGGTATTTGTCTAATTTACCGTGGAGCACGCTGCAGCGTTTGCAGCTCAAACTTTGCCAAGTCACTCCAAGTGGCATATACAGTCTCATCCAAGCGCAGCTCCCCAAGCTTCAAGAGCTGTCTGTTTTGTGGCACACAGAGGGTGACGACTGTTTTGCCATGTTAGCTCAAGCCAAATGGCCTTTGCTGAGCAAACTGGAGCTGAAAGGGGTTGATGCATCGCATGAGGGAATCAGACAGCTCGTCACAGGCCAGTGGCCAATGCTTCAGACTGTTGTGTTTAAGCGCTTTGACATCACAGACGAAGACATGCCACTTCTTGTGCAAGCAGACTGGCCAAATGTCCAGAATCTGACTATGATTGGCCATTTTGAGCACATGGAAGTCCTCGCTATATGCATGCGTAAGTGGCCTGCATTGCAGGCACTCAAGCTTGGGGTTGGTACTGACCAGACACACAATGTAGCGATGTCTACTATAGCCAGAGCCAGATGGCCTTCACTGGATCTTCAGCTCATTCCGGACGCATAGATTTGTTACAGTGGTAAAGCAACACTGCCTGATTTTAAGTCTTCACCACAATGCAGTCATTGCAAGCTCTAGACAGCCTTCCTTTCAAAATTCTTCTTCAGTGGCTGGCTTCTCACACATTTGATGCTTGTGTCAGAACGATATGCTTACCTGCTTTTGGGATTATTGCTGGCAACTTTAAGGCCATCAATTTGCTGAGACTGGTTGGATTGAAGGACTGTGTTGCATAGGCTGTTTGTTGCACAGCCATATATGCTGCTGCTGCGCAGAACATAATGTTTGAAAGCAATGATTAAAAGCAAAACATTTTGAGGAACTGTGATTGACTATAAGGCAGACCGACAAGAGCATGCGCTCTTGCCTGAAGCCCACAGTTTAGGGTGCTGGGTAGCTGTGCCGCGGAAGTGTTGACTGGCACAAACTGGACTGGCAAAGCGTTTTCATGGCAAGTCAAAGAGCTACAGCAAAGCAGAACCCACAAAGCAAATGGAAACCAAGAACGCATACAGCAGCTTCAATCAACTTTCACATGTTCCTACGACTGCATGCACCTTATCTGTCTTGCATACATACTAGCTTTGTCATCCACATTACATGTTGTGTCGCACTGCTGACACCCAGCACACTATAAGCCATGTTCCAGTGCATGCTGCACTAGTGTTTCATGGAAGATGAGAGAAGGCCTGCTCTTGAGACATTCTGCTTTTGCCCTGGGCGTTTCGGGGATGACCCCCGTGCAATGCGACCTTTCTGTGCTAGTCACTCTGCCGGCGGCCTTCATGAACTTATCTCACGCAAAGACTAGCAGCTGGAGCATTTTCAAATCACCGGCGAACAACCACAGAAGTGCGGCGGTCACGAGCCTGTCTGCCTTGTGCCTGAGTGGACGAATACCTGCCTATGCCTGCCTGGACTCTTCGAACCAGCCTTGACACACATTCTGAGGGCTTTTCACTCTGCTGATACAGATATATACATTAGACCATCCTCTTGCGGATCTACATGCTTTTTCCTTGGGTTCGTGGCCGGCAGCGTTTCCACAGCATAAGTTGCGCTCAGGCTCAGACGCTTTGACTGTAAAGCAGCTTTCAGCACTTAGCATAGCAGCTTGGCAGGACTTACTGCGAGATGCATGACAATGCATTTCATGCCTACGAGCTGAGCCTCATGTTTTGTCAATTGATGTCCACTTACACTGATCCCTTCACTTCATCAAGCTTGCTCGCTAGTGCAATTTTGAGAAGCTGTCTTCAGATTCACACCTAAGAAAATCAACTTTCACATGTTTGATGCTGATTGAGTAGTCAGAGTAGAGTGGCTGTGTTGGTTCCTATGTGTGGTTAAGCAAGGCCTTCAGTGGCACCTGAGCTGACTCACAGGGCCTCAAAGGGCAAAACCTGCACTTTTGCATTGACTGACATGTCTGATGTAGCTTGTCAAGGTTCCCATGTGATAGTGCTTACATGTCTGTCAAGCCTCACGGGCAAGTGATGCACAGTGTACTGAGGTAGCCAGTCTGGGCAGATAAGTTTCACAACCCTGCAAAGCTCAGACTGAGCACATTAATTGAGACCAGCTACATGCATGGATATGCAACAGAAAAAGTAGACACTTGCAAACTACCGGACAATAGCATACACTACTGCATCAAAGTAGAGCAATCATTGCTGCAACACGTCTGGAAGGGAAGATGGGTGCAAAGGACAACAAATCCTCTGCGCATGAATGCAGTTTAATGAACAGAATAAAACCAAGAGAAAAAGAAACACCCATGTCTTGAGCTATGAAGCAAAAGCAGTGTGCTGCCTGAATGTGTACAATGCCGCAGCCAACATGTGGTCTGCTTCAGTCAGAAGACACTAGTACCCAAGAAAATCTCCAGTGCACATCTAGAAATCACAAAAATTATCCTTTCCACTTCCCAGAAGCCGCCTTCAAGCAGCAGAATTGTCTGTCCCAACGCTGACTGTCCTGGCTGCCATGGCATGCCTGTTTACAGGCGCCAGAACAGTTGAAGGTGTGGATGCAGTTTCATGCAGCTGCTCCCACAACCCCAATGCAGCTCTTGTCTGACGCATGATGTTGGGCGGCAGCCCTGCTGCTGCTGCCCTGCCAACAAAGGTGCCGTCAGGGCCAATGCAGTCGCCCTGCTGGGAAGAGGCAGACGCAGCAGGTGCATTTGCTGCCGTAGCTTGGCTAGCAGATGGTCTGGGTGCCAGGTTGACTGGTCTGGGTGCAGGGTTGCTTGCTCTGGGTGCTGGATTGTTTGTTCTGACAAACAGCGCTGGGGCCTGAGCTGGTGCAGCAGGAGCTGCCCTATCAGCAGCTCTGTCAGATGCTGCTGCAACTGACACATCATCAGCAGCATTATTCCCAGCAGGAGCCTGGATTGCAGCCTCAGACTGGTCTGGGGCAGCTTCTGCAGCAGTGGCCAGCGCAGCTTTGGATGACTGAGCAGCTGCTTGTGCCGCTGCATGCTGGTGGTCGCCGTGCCGTACTCTGACGCTGGTCGCCTGATCAGGATCATCTGTGGCTTCAGGGGATCTATGCCTCTTGCAGTGGCCAACAGGTTTTGCCTCAGTGCTGTCTTGGACTCCAGGAGCAGCTGGAGCAGCAGAACCATTTGCAGCAGGCTGTACAGCATCATCTTCATCAGAAGATGTTGCCAACTCCACTGAGCCATCCTGTACCACATGAACAAGGCGACCTCAGCAGTGAGCACAGCTGCCTGACAATGCTTATACTGTGTACTGCTGATTGATTACCAAAAACTTGAGCAGTCAGACCCCTGCCCACCCCCACAGGGTCACAAAGCAAGTGATGTCACAATGTTGGGAATGGCTCCCGCAAAGTGGAGCCTGCACTGCAGTGTGTCCTTGTGGGTGCACAAACTAGTTGTGTAGACAAACAGTAAAGCGAATATGATGCTTTTGCAAGCAGGCTTGCATGACAGTGAGAAATGCAAGCTCATTTTCACAAAACAAAACAGCAAGAATGAAGGCCAATGCCCAGCATTCAGGCAACATTGGAAGCTTACGTTAAAACTGCCTAGGGCGCTTCCAGCATTGAGCTCTCCCAAACTTCTGGTGGCGTGCAGCAGCTGCTGCACTGAGGCATGAGGGGAGTGCTGACTCAGCACCGCCGGAGCGCCTAGCTTGGCAATGAGACCATTCACACCTTGTTCTGCCTTCTTGATCAGATTTGTGGTCAGCTGCAAACAAGCCAGCTTCAATCTCAATAAGCACAGCAGCGTTGAGCTCCCAACTGAACGTGCAATGCTGCCTACCAACATTGTTGGAAAGCAACAATTGAAAATGTGACTGAGGCCAGCTATCTGAGCCTGCTACTTATTTCAGTGAAAGCAGACAGCTTCACACTGCACTGCAAATACAGCTCCAGCATCTACAGATGCAACACACACACACACACACACACGCACGCACGCACGCACACATACACACGCGCGCACGCACACACACACACCCACCCACTCCACCCCCCACCAGGTAGGCATGGATTGCAGACCCACATGGCCAAACTAGTTGTCATGTGGGTCTCCATTCCATGTCTACCTAGATGTGTGATAACTTGGCAAGGTGTCACTCAATGCAGAATTACATGCAAAAAATCACAGCTAGAAATGATAAATGCAAAAAGGGCACAGACTGTCATGACAGAGACCGCTGCAACATACGCAAAATGTCCCAGCAGCTGGGATGCCAGAGTTCCCACAGCGCTGTTGCTAGTTCAGAGCATCACCACAGCTGCTTGTGGTAATACATCACATCAGGACACCACAAAAAACTATTTACCCCACAGCTACTCATGCGTTGCCAGAGAAGCTCACCTCGACAGAACAGAACGGCTGTGAGAGAAGGTTGTCCAGATGAGGGGCCCGGACCAACAAGCCAGTGCGCTTGTGGTGCTTCTTCAGGATCTTCACAAGCCCAGTATATGCCAAGATGCTCCAGTGCACCATCAGCAACAGCTCTCCATGGAAGTTGACAAAGCGCTTATACACAGCGTGCACTTGCTCTGGTGTTTCTGCCGCTGCAGCATCATCCTCCAGGCTGCTCAATCGGATAACATTGTCCTCTTCCTTGTCCAAGAACAGACTGCAGCAGAAGTTGAGCACATGGTGAGGACGAGACCACAGTCAGTCAGTCAGTCCAGAAGTTGCTGTTGTAGTCCAGATTTAGGATTGTGTACCTGTTGAAGTTCTGCACATCTTGGTCCAGAACCTGTACAAAAGCCTCCTCCTGTTGCCGAACCTCTCTGACGTCGACTTCAGGAAGCTCGCCACCAGCAACTCGCACTCGCTGTCTTACAAGCTCTTGCCTCTCAGGAAGACGCTTCAAGCGCTTTTTGAGCTGCTTATAACTGACAAATAATTGATGCAGCTCTGGCAACTCTGCGGCGGAGTTGCGCAACAGCGCACCAAACTTCATTTGGCAACACTTGAGAAGATGCCGTAAGCTGTGCGAAACGAGTGGTCAGCTGGATCTGCTGCTTAGTCTACACCTTCTGTCGAAGGACAGACTCTTTGCTGTGGCGTCGACCCTTAGGCATGAGCCGTTTTCAGCCAGGTGTCATTCAGGTTGTGCCAATGCAGTCGATGCAGCGTGAGCACCGGCGCTTGCAGCAATAACCCTCCACTTGCTGGCATGTGCAAAAAGCATCTCCCGAATTTCCACTTTAGATGCCTACGTGAATCTCGTCGTAGATCATCGTGATATTCCAAAGATGATCCCATGCTTATCCAGCATGTGGGACCCATCTGGTCCGGTACAGTCAGGTAGCCCAGCAGCAACCGATTTCGAGCTCGGAGTGACAGAGCTGGACACCAACCCTGATGACCGCTCTGGATGGTGGCAAGCTGTATGGGATGGTGTACAGCAATTACCTTGGGCTGGTATAGCTGTCCTGCATGCTTTGGGTGTGTGCTCAAGTGAGCCTTCCTTCCCCTTTACACATGGCGGCCAATTGGCAATTGCAATGTGTTGTCTTGCGTATTTGTTGAGTCTACAGCTCTAACATTAATGTAATATAATATTACAGTCAAATTTACATGGCTACTATTCAGTTAAGCTTGGCCCAGCTGGCATAAAATCAGTCACATATGCATAGATATAGGCAATTTACCAGGTCTGTATTGTTGATTTGCGGTCTTCTGAGTCTCAAACAGCGCTGCTGTGTAAAAGTTGCACGTCAGACTGTTAACACGTTAGTTTGCAGACTGCCAAGACAACTTGAGATTGATTGGCTGAAAAGGTAGCCGTCCCAGCTAACTTTAAAAAACAGGTGCATTTTGCTGTTGTCCAGGGTGTGTCAATACCTGTATGTGTGATAACCAGTTATGCTGAGCAGACGTTGCATGCATGAAAGCAGCTGGAAAGAGCTAATCTTTACATGAATAATACTAATTTTCAGCATAGATGATTGGCACCTGTTTGTCATCTTTTTGTTATACTTGACCTCAGACTGTTTACACTAGGCATTTAACCAGTGCTTAGATGGTGGCAATAGCTCCGATATATATTTGGTTCAGTGCAATCAGGCTGACTCCAGAGAAAGATCTGCCTAGCAACCACTCAGCAAAACATTCTGGATTAGCATGCAATGTGAGGCATTGTGTGCCAGTCTGGGGTTGACAGACAGGGCTCATGCCTGTCCTTCAAAGTACATACATGCATTGCCATAAGATCATCAAACCAGATCAGGTAGCAGGTCATACTGCAGACACATACAAAATGCACAATCCAGACATAGCAAGGATTCACTGCACCCAAAGGATGGATTACATCTGTCGGCAAACTCTGTCATCTAGCAACAAATCCTTCCTGAATCTTTTCTTGTGCTTATACAGGTCCTTGGCCACATGAGGTGCTAACCGCAAGACACTAACGTGACGCATGTTTGCAACCAAGTCCTTCACAGCAGCAGCCTTGATGAAGCTGCACCCCTCTATGTCCAAGTTTTGTAGCCTGGTCAACCTTGTAATTCTGCCCAAGCCTGCTGCTGTCACACAGGCGCTGCCTACTGCAAGATCAGTCAGTGCAGGAAAGCACAGAGTTGTGTCTATCAGTCCTTTGTCATCCAAACACATGCAATGCAGCAGTTTCAAATCTGTGACATTGTAGTTAGGCTGCTGACTGGGCGTCACAAACCTGGTCACCTTCTCAGAGCTGAAGGACGCCGATTGCAGCTGCAAAGCATGCGCAAAGAGCTGACACGTGAAAAGCGCGACGCAAGGCTTATTGGTGCCTGTGAAGTCAACAGCCACAGTCTTCAGTTTGCTGCTGAAACACAACGCCCGCAGCCTTCCTGATGCACCACTCATGATGTCGTCATCATCAATGGCAATCTTGATGTCTAGGGTCTCCAAGTGAGGCAGGAAAGATAGCACCGGCAAGTCCCAGCTACCCATCAGCCCATCCAGATGAAGGAATGTAAGCTTCTCCATGTTGCTGATAGCATCAAGCACATAGCTAAGGCTTCCAGTGGTGACAGCAGCATCCTCCAGGTGAAGGCTGAGTTTGCTCAGGGTAGACCCCACGGCGCGTATCATGCACAGCGCTGTTGAGTGACTTCCTCTGTATGTCAGGGATGTCAACTGCGTCAAGCTTGATAGTCGACTAAATCGGAAACCCTCCTCTGCCACAGCTGAAGCTGCATCGTTCAGTGACAGGACTGCCAGATTGCTGCAGCTGGCTAGCAGAGGTACATAGGGTCTGCAGCATGCACAGCCCAGACTGCTGCGGCTCAGCTGTAGCCCTGTCAGCATGGTGAGGGTGTCTGCCAGGTACATTGACTGCAGGCAGATGGATGCATCTGACAGCTTGAGCTCCACCAGCTTAGTGGGGAGATCTGCGGCTGTAAGCTGAAAGAGGAACCTGCCAGGGGCTGGTCTGCTGACAATCTCCAGGCTTAAGTCTGCTGACAATCTGTGCAGAGTTGCCAGTGCTGGCTGCAGTTGTGATAGCTCAAACTTTAGGGACAGCTTGGTGACTGCTGTCAGGCCCGCCAGTATGTTGCTGGCAAGGAGCTGCTCAGTTTGTATACCCTCGCATACATCCAGGAGCTGCACATTAGGGAAAAGATGCAGAAGCCGCTGTGGTGATATGATGTGCGGCACCAGGGGTTTTCCTGCTTTGATTGCGCCCACTTGCTTAAAGTGGTCTGACGTTTTGGTCTTGAATGAAGTCACTGTCAAGCCAACCATCCTGTGCCAAGAACTGCATACCAAGCGGCCCGTTTTCTTGGCGGTCTGGTCGCTGGCTGCGAACACCTGCCTTAAGAGGTTGTCTTCCAGCATATGCCAGCCCTCCGCAGCAGGCTGCGAAGATCGATACTTTTCCTGCAATGTACTCTGACACGTCAGGCATGTGCGGGTGACTGCTTGCGCAGCAGCAGTCCTTCAACCAAGTTGCAATTTCGTGTGGCACACCATACCTTCGAACGGGCAGCAAACGGAGACATCTTCTCAACTACTAAAAGGTCTGCAACACCGGAGGACAGCGTCAAAAACAGGGATACTGAACAAGGCTGTGGGCCCGCTGTGAATCTAAATGTATCAAGGTCTTACTGTGATCTTGTTTCTCTGCGCAGATCTACTCCCCACACGTACCACTAGGTACATTATCAACCAATTCTACAGTGGACAGGTTTCCAGTCAGAGATTTTACATAGCGCTTTGTATGCGAGCAGGATTGTAAGTATCGCCTCCAAGAAGCATTTCAATGCACTGCAAGGCATTGCCGCGGCCTAACATATTTAAATTTTTGCATGACTGCATACTGTATCTGACACAACATCTCTATGATCCAGGCATTTTACCAAGCTCTGCTTGTCAGTGCATCCTTGGGTACGTGTATCTAAAATCCGATCTATCCAAGGAAGGCTGTTGTAGAGAGTGAGCGAAACGTGTGACTCTTATTGCTGCACGAACCGGTCTGAACATTGATCAGGTGTTCATTCATTCTGTATACTTGAAAGATCTGCACTAAGGGACAGACTACATAATATTGCTGACTACATCGGCCCAGGGAACGTGTTTACTTTCAGCTAAATACAGTGGTAGCCATCAAGTGAATACATAAGCATGAGCCAGCTCAGCAAAACGAACTTCAGCACCATCTGTCAACTAGCTGCAAAGACTGTACACCACGTAGAAACAGCTTCACCTGCAGACAGCAGCAAACGTTGTCAATGCCTGTGTCAAAGCATTCTAGCTGCAGCCCACAAGGCATGTTTACTCGTATTTCATCCCTCAGTCACCTTGTCAGATAACGTTTGATGCAAGATGTTGGCTTGCCTTGTCCAAGAACAGTGTGGTTCATTGTTCTTGGTTTAGAGAGGCATGCCAGTCATTGTCCGCCATATACCTTTGGGCATCTCTCACAAAGTGAGAAACACCTTCTTCTCGATTACCACCCTGTGCCTGGATTTACGACACTAGGACTCGGCCACTGGCGCTTCACTTGAATGGATGCAAAGTCCTTGACACTACAATACTACAGTTGACCTACACCCTCTGACAAAGCATGTGATGTCAGATGACTGATTGTCACTTGTAAGTACATGATATGCACACTGCTGTAAAACGGCTGTCAAGTACTTCACGGTCAGCTGCAGGCCACCGCAGGAGGGCACAAATTTGCAAGTTTGCAAACGGCCACTGCAGGCAGGCGCACATTTTGCAAATGGTGCCAGAACTGCTGCAACTGAATGCAGTCAGAAAGTTTGTAGGCAATGGCCCTGCTCACCAGCAAGTGATAGGGGCTCTCAATGATCTGGCAGTGCAGTTCCACGCTCCAGGTTGGCCTTGGTCTCTTGAGTGTACTGTCCAAAAGCGCGGTCAATCTTCTTATTGAAGTGAGCGTTTCTGTCGTTGATGAAGTCCACGTCCTTGTCTGCGTGGTACTTGCGTCTGCAACTGTATGTGCTTCGCTTGTCCTTCCTGTGAGAACAGAGTCAAGTCAGGCAATGAGATTCTGTCAAACTATATGTCCATCCAGCTATGCACAGAAACTATCAAGTTGCCATCAGTGCATTGATTCAGTTGAGGTCTTCGCTTGTCGGTGTTTTGTGTTGAGCACTGCAGGGTAGGGATCTGTCACATCAAGGCTGCAACAAGCATACATTGCTTTACATGCTTCAGCGTAACGCAGGTACAGCAAGGCAAACAAGGGGCAGCAGCTACTGTGCAGATGGTGTCCATGCAGTGCATGATTAGTGCATATTATGATACTGTATATGACTACAGATCATTCTGTAAACTGCTACATTTGCTGAGATGAGCCTGGAGGCTTGACCCATATGCAGCCATTGAGCGTCAATAAGGAACTACAGCAGGCGATACCTTTCATTCAGCTCAGCAACCATCTTGTCTATGTTGGCATCAGGCACCTTGCCAGCACCCCCATAGGACATACTGTCTGCAGCTCTGTAGAAGTCAGGATCTGATGCCTTCAGCTTCTCATACTCCTGCATCACCTCAAGCTTCTCTATAGTGAACGCCTCACAGCGACGTTCTTTTCTTTTCTTTTCTTTCTGTCATTACACACATTGAACACTAAAATGGTTCCCACGACATGCAATACTTTGTACAACCCTGGATACAAGACCTGTGCACTGATTGCATCAGTCAACAGATGCTGGGTCTTCCAGCTTAGTGACATGCAACACGCTGAATCCACCCATTGATGAGATGCAAGACAGTATTTGGAGACTACAGGCTTAGTTTCTAGGACCCATCTGAGCAGACAGGATATGCTGGTGCATAGCATGTCCAGGGTTGCCATTGGTTTTAGCCATTCATTATTTGCTTACTGCAGGCATAGACAAATACACAAACAAGCAATTATGTTACAACTTTGACACATAGTATGTAACGGGCATAAACAGGTACGACTAGATGCTCACATTAAAGGCAAGATGCAGACAAGATTCAACAGGGTTTGGTATGCAGACAAAAGAAAGCATCAACGCAACAAGTATCAGCAGATACATGCGCCTGCTGGCAGCAGTGCATGTGCTAATGTGCGTACCTCCTGGGTGTAGGGGATGTCTGAGGTGCGCTTCTCATAGGCATCATACAGAGCCTTTTGGTTGAAGGCCTCCCAGCCTGTTGGGGCCACTGTCTTCTCCCTCTTCTTATATTGCAGCTCTGCCTGTAAAGCACACGTTCAACTTTTTCATCATATGCTATGTGAGACTTGCCATTCACATGCCTATGAACCCTGGCATGGCGGCCAGCTTGAGAGCAGCCGCTGTGATTGGGTGTCTGTGCGGCTGCTTGCTTTAGCAGGCAGTGCCATGACCCAAAACACACCGGGCAGCCCGCGTGCAAGCCATTGCAGCACTTCCTCAGCACATGTGCTTTGGAGTGAGCATGGCACGCTGCTGGACATGATATCTTTTGTCATTGTGCATGTCCTTCTGCCAGGTCCAAACACTGATGCATTTCACAGTTGACATGCATACTTTGCTGTGCATGAGCTCCAGTCAAGGCTGCTTCTTGACACCAGACAAGCACAGTGGAGCAGCCTGAGCTTCAATGGACATGAAACAATGCAGTGCCACTTCTTCAGGTAAATTGGGCAACATCTGGCCTCAACTGCATGGCATGGGTCATTGCCTACCTGCTCTGCTGTTTCAATGCGGTGAATCTCTGTGGTGTCCAAGCCCAACTTCTCCAGCTCAGCATGCTTTCGCTTCTGCTTCTCCTCAAACCATTTTTTTTTGGCGTTTGCGTTCTTGTCGCCTGTGTCACCTCTCTGCAGATACCAAACAAAGTCAAGGAACTCCAGACATTCTGTGAATGGCGGTATTGAGATGACCATGCTACCAACGCATACGCCAGTTGCCATGAACAGAACTGTGAAGTATGTACATGTTCTATGCCATTGACCCCCCTCAGCATGATGCATACAAACAGCAGCTTGAGACACATTCAGGTGTCAAAAAACACAGTGGAGACACGCTGGAGTCATCTGTAAGGCAGTGACATAGGGTCAGTACAATACCTGCTGTCGTCGCTTTTCTGCTATGACTGCATTCTCATTGGCTTTTCTGGATTGTCGCAACCGCTGCTGGAGCTCGTACATCTTCTTCTCTCGTGCTGACATACTGGCTGTGGGGTCTGCGGGTTCCACTGCAGATGAAATAAAGCCAATGTGTGATAACAACCTTGCTGTGTGTTCTGTCAGTGGACTTGAGACGCCATGTGGCAAAATGCAGCAGAATCAAGCATCTCAGCTACGTGACTCAGCTGCTGTCAGCATGCATGCCTCCTGGATAATCAAACTTGCTCATGACTAATTCAGCTTTGCAGAGAGCAGCAGCTGCCATGCAACTTCCCTGCGGCAGAGCTTTGAACTGGGAGGCTGTTTTACAATGATCACATGAGATGATGGATGCTACAAATGGCAGGAAGCATGGGAGAATGCTTCATACAATTTCTAAATTGTACCCACATTTGCACCCACACAACAAGCAACTGGAAGTGAGGGTTGGAGGCTTACAGTCAGCTTCATCTTGGTCTGGCCTGACTCCAGCTGCAGCCTCCTCTTCAAGAGCATTGGGCTGAGGAGCTTCGGGCTGCTGGTCTCCTGAAGGGCCAGCACCGTCTGCTAGATCGTCCTGCAGAGCACAGGTGCTCATGCACTTATTCCTTCATTCATTCCTTCACTCGCTCATTCCATCACTCGTTCATTCCTTCACTCATTCCTTCCTTCCTTCCTTGACTTGTTCCTTCATTCCTTCATTCAATCATCCGTTTGTCCGTTTCTGCACTCCTTCATCAATTCATGCATGCATGCATCCGTCCGTCCATCCTATCACTCACTTATCCACCCACATGTTCATGAACCCATTGATGTTTTCACTCATGCGGCACGTCAACATGTTTCTCACCCAATTACACACAGTCCCACCAGTACTGAGTGCAGGCCGGCACAAGCAAGGGGCAACAGAGCAGGTGTTGCAATGGTAGTGTCTGTCACAGCACTGCGCATATCATATGTTCAAGATTAAACTTGGTCTTGTACTGCCAAACAAACTTCTCTTGAACAGAGACACGGCATGGTGTTCTACCACAAGTTGGCACACACTAGGCCCTTTCTGATCCTTGGCATCTAGTCACAAGTTGGGCAGCTGCTACTACTGCAGCTGATTCCAGGTTTTGAGATTGCATGACAGCAGATAATACTCCTTCCATCAACAACAACAAGCATGATGAAGTCATGCAGACACGTCACCAAGGGTCTGCACCAGTGGTTTTACCTGTGCTGTGCGCACGGGCACTTGAGGCTTTGCGGGCCTCTCAGCCTCCCCCTTGAGCGCCTTCAGGCGTGCCAGCGACTCTGCATCAGGATCCAGGGCAATGGGGTCCTTCTTGAGGTCAGCCAAGGCCTGCTTCTCTGCCTCCAGCTTTGCCAAGATCTGACGCCTGCTAGGCAACTGCACCCACAGTCATGACTGACAATTGACAACAGCAACAGCAACATGCTAAGCCTGGCCAGGGATTGATACTTGCTGGATAAGGGCAATGACAGTGAACAGGAACGCCAGTGAGAGCAGCAGAAAAGAAAACTTGCACGCCACCTGCAGAGGGTGCTATGCAACACTCAGGGAGTTGCTGTGTGTGCAACTATGCACCATACTCCAAACGTCTGAGCTGCAAAATGTGCCAGCTACTGCCTGTGCAACCCTGAGGTCTGCTGTCCCTCTTGTGCATTCATAGATGAGGCATGTGTCTGTAGTGTCTGCACTTAACGACATGAAGGGTACATGTGTTGAACACACACCTCGCCAGAGTCTGCGATCAATACAGGCTGTCTGGGCTTGCCGCTTTGAGTGCCAGTAGCTTCAGCCTTGCGCACCAACGCCATGCCCTCCACAACCTTGCCAAAGACCACTGCATAAACAACAATTGCTTGTATGCTTGAGAGGGAGAGAAACACAACAGCCTGAGCACCTGTGAGCCACAGTTCAAATAGCCGCCTTCAAAAGCTTGACAATTTGATAGGCTTCAAGGTCAGCAGCAGAACGTACCGTGCTTGTTGTCCAGCCAGGGGCAGGCCACAGTGCACAGGAAAAACTGTGAGCCATTGGTGTTTGGTCCAGCATTAGCCATGCTGAGCATGCCGGGTCCATCATGCTTCAGCTGGAAATTCTCATCAGCGAATGTGGGCCCATAAATGGACTCACCACCTGTGCCGTCTCCCCGAGTGAAGTCACCGCCTTGACACATGAAGTTGGTGATGATCCTGTGAAACTTGCTGTGTTTGAAGTGCAGCTTTCTGCCAGACGTTCCGACTCCACGCTCTCCAGTGCATAAGCATCTGAAGTTTTCGCAGGTCTTTGGTACGATATCAGCGAAAAGCTCGATCACCACTCTGCCTACAGGCTGTCCACCTATGTCTATATCCAGATAGACTCGCGGGTTATCCATAGCCACTTGCGCGCGATATCTCCAGGGCTTTGTTCTGTGCTCAGCGCTGAGTGGCAAGCTAAGCTCAGCGACCTTTGAAGACTGATAGGCATCGAGCCAGAAACCCTACCTGCCATGCTTCCAGGCCCTGAAGCATGCTTCGCTATTTGCTTCTCTACCTCTTTGACAACACAAGTACAGCAATCGTCGAATACATTAACTGCAAACCGGAGGCCGAATTGCTGTAGGCGCACCTCTTGGCATTTCTTTATTAGCAGTCTGCCGCCGAGCCGAGCCATGGACTGATCAGTTTCTTGGCAGCCCGACCCAACGGCAAGGCTCGACCGTGTACAGCTTTGTGCTCAGCTGCAGCCCAAATGCTGTTCTACTCGTACTTCAAGACGCTCGTGGGTAAAGAGGTGACGGGGGTGTCAGCTGTAGGTGTGCTCAAGCAGATAGGTCAACTCTCTCCTTACCTGTCTGAAACACTTCAGGTCACGGTAGAGCTAAAAAATGACTTGGCCATTCAAGGGACCTTACACTCCGTAGACCAGTACTTGAATATCAAGCTGCACAACACACGGGTGGTGAATGAGCAGAAGTACCCTCACATGGTCAGCGTGCTGCGAGCACTGTTGGCATAGACAATGGTGTGCTGCAGTGTCCATGCAGCAACCCCTGTCTAACTGGTGCCATTGCAATGCAGATGTCAGTCAGAAATTGCTTCATCAGAGGGTCTGTGGTCAGATATGTGCAGGTAATACAGATGCTTTTGATGCATGCAACATACATATATTCAGAGCATTTGACAAACCAGCCTTGTTGATATGGCTTCCTGGAAGCAATGTCTCTTTGCAAAAAACTGAGTTTTGTGTTGGTACACCTGTCAAATCAGAGGTCCAAGGTCAAGTGTCTGACTAACTTGTTGCAATGCAGTTGCCGCCAGACAGTGTTGATATAGAAATTCTTCATGATGCTACGCGGCGAGAAGCTAGAGGAGCTTAGTCACCTCAGGCCCTTCCTTTCTTTTTACAGGCTGTCTTGTCATCAGTCCAGAACATCTGCAGCTCACGCAGCAAAGGCACAGAAGTACAAAACAGCAAATGGTATGCTGGTGCTGTTCAGCTAAAATGCAACTTCATTTCAAGTCCAACCATGAGTGATCATGGAAAGCAGGACTTGGAAGGGCAATTCCACCAGTAAATATCTTGATGGGCAATTGCTTTGCAAGCTGTGGCAGGCAGGACTTTGCTGTATACAACAAGCCGAACTTTGGTGCAACAAGCACAACTAAACCAACAAGTGACTAGGTTAATAGATCAAATTGTTCTGATAGCGCCAGGTGCCTCACAGTCACCATACCATCATGACCAGCTCACTCTGTTTATGTGCATATGTAGCTGTAAGTTCATGCTGTACGCAGGTGTGAGATGGTTTTGAGTGTAAGTCCACACCCTGCAACTAGCTTGCTGCGGGTTACGTATGCACCACAAACTGTTTGACTCCTGGCAAATTTCGTTGCAAGTAACTCTGAACTGGCTCTTCACAGCTTTTGATACCTACACACCCATGGACGTCTAGGGTATGCAAGGAATCCCTGCAAGTTGTTGCCAATGCCTCTATGGTTTGGTTGGTGATGCCCCGCAGCCCATGCAGACTGAGGGATTGCAATCCTGTGCAACCAGCAGCTATGGGACAGACCGCAGTGTCTGTCAGCTGGACACACCATGTGAAGTTGACCACTTCTAGCTTATGACAATTGGCCAAAGCCTGCACGACACGACAAGTCTGCAAACAAGGCATAAGGGTTGAGACTAAATGCGCTGAGCAGGTTCATCTAGACATAAGCTGGTGCCAGGACGTAATGCACATATGCTGAACCACATACTCTCATGGACATAGTATGCAGGTTGCATGCATGTCAGCAAGTGTGCTGCATGGCATTGTGAACAATGCGGTTGTGAGGGATAACTGATGCATCCATCCCACACATTGCTTTACAGTGTACTTCACAGGATACAAAAAAGTACAGTAGGGACAGTCAAGACTGCATGTTTGACACTGCACCCAAAACTGACCTGAGCTCCATTGTCAGTGACCAAATGCGCTCCACAGATGTCAATGACCCTCAGATCCGGCAACAGCTGTCCACACGCTTTCAGAGTGGCATCATTCACATGAGCACATGCATACATGCGCAAGACTTGCAGCTTTTGGCAGCCACTTGCAATGGCAGTGTAGCCCTTCTCTGTAATCTCCATGCACCTGCATTGCAAAAGCATTGCATCATGGCACAGCATGATCACCATGAGCCCAAGTACACATGTACCTGGCATGTAGCCCATGACTGATCTGTGCTGAATGGCTCATGGCTCTGTCCTCTGGTGTGCGAGACCAGAGTTCAGATTCTGGTCCATGCATAACACATATGTCTGATTTTTTTTTCTTTCCAAAAACAAACACAGAATTTTGCGATGACTTATCTTTCTTTTGAATCTCCCAGGCTTATGATACAATTAGATACAATCTACAAAGGGAGCTTTGCCTGATGGTTTCACTAGTAGCCATCAATAGCAAGGTCCACAGAAGTATGAGCCATGCCTGTTGACAACCTTGCATGTTTCAAAACTCATGCGCTGATACAACACCAGACGCTTTAAACATAGCTGCATCTGTAAATGCACGCACGAGTGCTTGAGTCAACTTTGACTTTGTCCCAGCTAACAACACTGAATTTCTGACCTGTTTGTTCCTCTCACAGCAGATTGGAGGCTGTGGGCTCAGACAACATGCATGAGAGAACACATGGCATGCACTGCAAGACATTGGTTAAGCAAAGCCTCTTGGAATACATGTTTGCACAAAAGGTGACTAGCTTCTGGACTGGCATACAACTCATATTGTCAATTGGAGTGTGCATGACTACAATTTGTCGCACACAGTGACTGTTAACATGCAATTCAGCCAGTCAGGCACCAGGATAGAAGCCAGCACTGCTGACTACCTGTTAACAGACTGAGTGTACTGGTGTGGTGATGCTTACCTTGTGAGATCAATATCCACCAACTGATGGCAGTTCTTAGCTACAGCTTGAAGGCCGTTGTCTGTGACGCGCTTGCATCCACTGAGGTTGAGGTGCGTCAGCTGCGCACACATTGAGGCAAGTCTGTACAGTGGTGTGTCTGTGACATGCACATTCCAGTACAGGGATAGCCTCTGTAGGTTGGGGCTTTGTGAAATTAACCCTATGATGCCTGCATCAGTAACCCTGCACAGCATAGCCGAGGATGGTTTGCACCCATGTCATTGCCGTGCGAAGGAAGCTACACGACCACAGCCAACAGCATACACATATTGATGCAAGACTCTGCATCAATACTGAGGTGGTGTTGGAGATGATGCTGCAAGCATCATGCATACAGACTATACAAATGAGCACAGTACAGAAGTTTGAAACATGCATGAGGTTGAGCATCACCTTTGACAGGCATTTAAGTTTAAAGATTCGACACTATTGCCGTGCAAACTCTGCAGGTCTTTGTCTGTAACATCCACTGCAAATTCCAGGTTCACCACCTGCACAAGCAACTGCGTCAGGCATGCCATGTAACTAATGACGCATTATATATAAGTCAAGCCAAAGATAATAAGTTTCGGGTAAACACCTTCAATGGTCCTTTGTATTGGTGAGGCAGCTTGGACAGCGCTTGGCTAGCATGTTGACAGTTGTGCAGGTCCAAGGTAGACCATAAAGAAGGGTGTTTTGATACCCCATTCCACTCCTAAGCAGTGCAAACAAGAGATTTGCCACAGTGTCACGAAGTCAGAGTGTGCCAGCAGACAACCCAGCTGCTCTTCCGCTACCTTGCAGACACAAGCTGCTGCTATGCGATCCCGATCAGGCAGCAGCTTGAATAGGTGCAGCAAGGCCGACATATCTCTAGCACGCTCGCTGTGCAAGTAATTGCTCACAGACCTTCCCGTGCGATCGCTGCTGCTCTTGGTGAGCTGCTGCAGCATGACGAGTGCATTGATTTCTGATTCCACCTTCGACAGCAGATTGAGATTGTTGACTTTTTTGACTTGACTTGCAGGTGCAGCTAGCCAGCCAGCTCAGCTTTGAAAGCTGCAGGCGGCTCGTCAGCTGCATGAGGATCACGGTGCATCTGGCCCCATTTGGTGCTGGGGTTGAGAAGGAGCATACCGTTGAACTGTTCTGCGGCATCGGCTCCCAGATTTTGCAGTGGGTTGGCTACACAGCATGTGCCCGACTCGCTTATGCAAGGTACATGAGTCCAATCAACACCGTATCGTCGAAAATGTCTGTTCAACAAGCTTGAGTCAGGCGGCCACCTTGCAGGGGGGAGGTCATGAACAGATATGTCCCTCAGTCAGTGATGACCCCAGAAGGGGAGGTCCTGGACATACATATTGTGCTGAACGAGATGTTCAAGAGCGGTGACAAGCTCTTTGTGGAATACTCTGATGGGCCCATCGCCTACAAAGCCAGGTCTGCCTCTGACCACGCTTCTATATTGACAGGCTTGACTACAACCACAGCTGTTTTTGTCCAAGACCGTACATACTGCTCTCAGTCAAGCTCAAGTTTTGGCAAATGCAGCAAGCTGCTCTTGCGCTGCCCAGCTGGGCTTGGCAGTTGCAGGAAGCTGCGCATCAGCTGCTGCCCAGTCACGTAGTCAATATGCTTAGCTGCAGATACACCAGCCACAAATTTGGCCTGTGCAACAGCTACCATCAGCAACTTTGCTGCTGCCTACCATCATGAGCATACACGCATCTGTTGCAACACGCAACAGTCCCACGAGTATTTTGACTGGAAGATAAGCAAGTCTGCTATTCTTGCTGTGTGCACATGGGCTGGCCAAGACAAGCCCTTTATAAATTCTCCTATCTAATAGGACCCAATTTTCCCTATCTCATAATACCCAGTATTCCCTATCTAATACGACACATGACTCAGGGGCTCTGAAATCTGTGTCTGCTCAGTGAACTATATACACCTTCTGTTTTGCAATTTGCCTTTGGCTGTGCCTAAATTTGCAATTTGCCCTTGGCTGTGCCTAAATTTGTGCTGTCAGCCCCAAGACACATCCTGCCCAGATGACAAGCAGCAGGGGAGGTGTTGTCTCCAAGCTGGTAATGGCTAAGAGGCTTTGATGGCTCAGCCTGCCCATAAGCCTACACAATTTCCCTTTCAATCGCATAAGATCTGCCCTTTGCTGTGCCTGCAGATGGGAGAGCAGGCCTAGGACACCTCCTTTCCAGTGGGGAGCAGCAGGAGAAGTGCTGCCTCCTCATGACCAATGGCTGAGAGACTTTGATGGCTCAGCCTGGGGACTAGACAAGCTGGTGGAGCCTGCTCTGCTGCAGCAGAACCCCAACTTCTTGGAGAGGGATCTCCAGGAGACCCGAGATGTGCTGCTGCAATGGGCTGGCGCCTTGCAAGCCATCTTCACCATCTACCAGTTGCAGGTATGATGCATCTGTGCAAGGGATACAGTCTGGTTTCAATCCACATCAACAGTGTCGTATCTAGGTCATCATGACTCTGGTGTTCATCGCCTACCTTCAATGCCATGTAATCTAAACATCGACATGGCTATGTCAGTTGCATTACCCTGACGCTCCTTGCAAGTCAGCATGTGATACGCATCACCCACACGAGAATGCAAGCGCACAGCTTCTGCCAGCTCCTTGAAATGCACCTTTGTGTGTCTCTGTCTTATGAGTGCAGTTTGTCGGGAGCTACTCTGGACTGTACATACCTGACTCCACAGGGGAAGACAGGTATAACAACAGTGAATACACACACACATCGATGGATGGATGAATGAATGAATGGATGGAGTTGTTTAGGGAAGGGTGGAACTCTGCAGCTGTGCGTGTAGGGTGAAGCAGATGTGACTGTGGAGCACATAACACGCATGAACATTCAGCAGTTCAGGCACTTCATTTCCAACGCCAAAGTGGCGGGAGGAGGGTTCAGCGCTGAAAAGGCTGACGAGTCATTTGCCGCCATGGCGCCTCTGTGCAGGGTAGGATGCCTTGTGTCTCTGGTTTATTGTTGTACTTATCTGCCTTGCTATGCATGTACATGTGTTAGCGCATGCACAACCTTGAACCATGTGCATGTGTCAGTGCATGCACAATCGTTGACCAGACGCAGCGAACAGCATCACGATGTTGGAGTGCCCAGTCGTCACAAAATGTGCGCTGCCGCAACTTGACCCAGAAGCCTTCACTTCCATCTTGTTTTGCATCAACACAAGCGAGTTTTAGTTGGAAACAAAGGTTGTCAATTGCAACATCTGAAGCAACAAACAGAAAGAGCCACGATCTGATGGGCTCACAGCTGTCACATTGCATCTGCAATTTGCAGTTCATCAAGAATTGAAAATGTCAGATGTGGCGTGCCAATCACCAAGTGTCATGACCTGATCCCCAACTTGTAGCAAACTTGTTGGGTGCACTCAATCCATGCCTGGCCATGGTTGATCCTGCAATCCTCTTGTGGTGTGCCTCCTAATGATAACAGATGGCTGAACCCAGACATGAGAGATCATTTTGTCTTCTAATACATACACTGTTTGTATTTTTCTTATGTTTTTGCATTGTTTGCAGGGCAGCAGCGCCAAGATGGACACCAACACGTCAGCTACCATCACCCTGGCTGGCTTCCTAGCAGGTGATGCCCGCCTCTCAACTCACGCTTCGTAGCTATGCATGCTGCTGCTCTATGGAATGCTGCCAACTGCGACGCAACATAAGCAGGAACAAGAGCCTATGGCCCCTCACAGGGTAGGGCCTTAGCCTTGGCAGGAATGTATGTTTATGCTGGCAACCATTGGGGTCTGCCTTGTACACTAGGCCAATCACGACTAACCTGTAACATAAGCAGGACAGCGCAAATGTATCATATATTCAGGGTTGGGAGTCAGAAGCACACATACTCAAGCCTTTGCAGTCTGCTGAAGATTTTGGCTCCTGAAGTCAAACTTGTTTAGACCTTTCCCTGAAAAGTGCATAATAATCAGGGAGAGAAGGAGGCAGAAAGTGATGCATGTCTGGTAGCAGCATTGCAGCCTTGGCTCGCAGCGTCGGCTCACAAGCAGCTGTGCAATCTGTGCTCAGCTTGCACTGCTGAGTCGCATGCAACCCCATGTGAACAAATCAATAGCATGAGCTTGTGACTGGACTCAATCATCATTGATGTCGTGCTTATGTGGAGAGTAGTAGCCTTGGCACATTTATGAAATGCAAGGAAGGAGCAGCTATAGAGATAGTCAGCATGCCTTGCACAACAGCTTCCCCATCAGCATAGACTCAGAGTTTCATTTGCAGCATTGCCACCAACAGCAACTAGTGCCCAGACGCTCACGCTGATTGCAAGGCACATCACACAGTCTGTTACACATCCCATGTGAGCATTGCATGCATATGTGGAAAACTCCATGCTGACCGCAGCCTTGGTACACTTACGCACATGCAAGGGCAGGAACCGCTACAAAGATTGTCAGCATGCTCCACAGAGCAGCTCCCCCATCAGCATGGATTCAGTGCTGCAGCGCCGCCACCCACAAGGGTCCTCAGGGGTGGGTGGGGTTGAGGCATTGGGGGGTATACAGCGGCCTACTCTTCAGCATGGAGTCGGTGCCTCATCTCCAGCATTGCCATCAACAGCAGCCAGTCAACATGATCATGGTGATTGCAGCTTTGGCGCATTTGGCGCATGCAAGGGCAGCAGCAGCTACGGGGGTAGGGGGGGTCCCCAACACAGCCGCCTACACTCAGCTGGCCACCAAGCTGGAGTCCCTCATACACACCTGCCTGGAACCCAACATCATGCCAGAGATTTCAAGAAGGGTGAGTCAGCCAAATGACCTGCCGTTGTCAAAGAAAGTAAGTAAATGAGTAAGTAAGTAGTAGGTATAACACAGGAGAAACAGAAAAGGTGGGGGGGGGGGGAACAAAAGGGGAACAACAATACCTGCTGATGTAGGGCAAATTGTGCAGGGGACCAGAGTGATGCAAGCCCTTGCAAAGGCCTGTATGTGGAGTTGTGAAAGCTGTATTGAGCATGTGGCTATATGCATCTCCAGGCCTCCTTCTCACCTTGTGCCTTCAAGTCACGCAGACTCAGCAGCAACTTCTAGGCAGGGTCAACCTGCCAATTTGCAACTTGACAAACCAAATGTTGGACAATGCTAACATATCCAGAATAACGTCAACCTAGTGCCTTACGGTCAGATTTGACTCATGACAGACAGACAACTCACACAAACAGGTTACTTATACAACCAGATGTGCCTCATTCAACATCATCGCATTTAAGCAGGGGTGACTGATACTGGTGTGTGTGTGTGCTGGTGCAGATGAGCAAGAAGAGGTCTGCGCTGACCCCGGGAGCTATTTCTTTGCTGCAGAAGGGGCGGCGGCTGACCGAGCACACCCTCAACACCTGCCAACTGAAACGCGTCAAGGCTGCTGCTGTAAGATTCCTCATTCACTCGTTCTTTGATTCATCCAATTCATTCCTTCATTCATTCCTTCACTCATTCCTTCATTCATTCCTTCATTCATTCCTTCATTCCTTCATTCATTCATTCATTCATTCATTCATTCATTCATTCATTCATTCATTCATGCAAAAGCCAAGTGTCTTCCCCAGGGGTCAGGTATGTACAGCCCTGGGTAGCTCCCTGGATTCTATGCTGCTGTGCTATCGGAGTGAGTGCTAATCTTGTCTATGTAGTCAATACACATTTGGTATGCCTCCTCATCTGAGTTCACTCTCACCTAAATGCATGCAAAGATGGCTGGGCTGTGCCCAGTGCAAGCAATAGGAGATGAAGCATTGCTGAGCTGATGAACATCATTGAGGTGGAGATGCAGTGACATGTAATGAGTTTTGTTAGGGATTTGGACTGCTGCAATGGCTTCATGCCGTGCAGTGTTATGACCTTTGCTGTTTGGAGATCTTTCTGACGGCACAATTCTGCATGGTGTCAGCCAAATGGCAAGCTTGCGTCTTTCTCACACAGTGACTTACATGCTACATGTCTTGTGGACATGCATATTGTCATGCTTGTATGTGTATGTGGGGTGTATTTGTTCTGGCCTGGTTTTGCTGTCAGCCATACTTGGGGTCATTGCAGTGCAAATGATCAGGACCCATCAGCAGTCATGTACCTTTGCCACAGATGACTTGTCCCCACCACCACTGAACACTCACATGGCTGTAGTTCGCTCTTTCAGATTAGCAGTCAACACCCTTTTGAACAGCCCCACCACCATTGAACACTCACTTGGCTGTGGTGTTGCTCCCTCGAATTAGCAGTCAACACCTTTTTGAACAGAAGGTGCTGCATTTCTCAAGGTGCAATTGTACCATATGCATCACCAACAATTGTCGTGTGCCGTTACCCACTGGTTGCATTGCCCAACTTGCCCATGACTGGAGTATCATGGTGTTGACAGGTGCGAGTGGATCTGCGGTATGTCTGCAATCACCTCATCAAGTGGCGACTGCTGAACAAGGAGTTCAGCCTGCCAGATCTTGCATACATGTGCGTCTTTGCTAAGCAGACAAGCGATCAGCCAAGCCAGTTTGTCTTGCAGCCACACCCGATAGACTTAGACTATGAGTAAGTTTCTGCCATGTGGATCCACAAGCTCAAACCTGCTAGGTGTGTTGCGATAGTCTGTTCAGAGTGTGATGTGTCGCATGTGAAAGTTGGCTTAGTCTGCCATGCTGTGCAATTCTCTGCTTCTGCATGTCAGCATTTGTGATGTCATTTCGTCTGTGTTGACATGGAGCAGGTCCTACATGTCGCATTTCCAAACCTTGCAGGAGCAACTGTTGTGCTCAAAGTACAGCATAAGTATGCATACAGAGCGGCTCGACATGCATGCTCAGAGCGTCACATGGACATCTTTGAGGGGCCTAATTGAAGGCAGTATGTTGACTTGGATGCCACTGTTCTGCAGTGACTTTGAGCGGCTGTTGTTTGCTGTGACTCACAACTTGCACCAACAGAGGAAGAGGAAGGAGCCGTTGGAGGAGTATCTGGGGGAGATTATGGATTTTGTGTACAGAAAGGCAGGTGTGCTGCAGGAAGCTGGTATGCGAGATGAGTGATAGGGGCCCCATAGCAGTTGTGCTGTCCTGTTTGAATTGTCTGGTGTGAAATGTTCCTGTCTAGACATCTGTACACTTTCATGCCTGCTGCCACACTCTCAAGACATGCAGCCATTTTCATACTGGAGGGCCATTGTAAGTATCTGCCTTTCAAGCGTGGCACTTAGGCTGTCTTCACAAGCTATGGCCATCTTTTGAGGGGCGACGATGACCATTCATGACATGTGCTCAAAAACAGCTGTGGAGATGAAGAGACAACTCTGCTTACAGGTTGTTAGATGCTCATATACCAATTTGTTAAGTCTTGAAAACAGGCTGCAAAGACTTGCTTGCCAAGATGAGGTCTGAAAAGTTTACCATTGAATGGTCAAAATATGAATGTGTACAATACAATACAAGCATTGCTTTTGATTGACCCAGGTCAAATGCCTTGAGCAACATCCACAAGCTGCTGCTGCCACTGTTCGAAGCATGTGACAGGTCGCTCTAAGACTGACACAGCAAATTGCAAAAATTGTCTGGTAAGAGTGCGCAGAAGGGCAGCCTTTCACGCAGCTGCTTTCTTTGCAACTTGAGGCCCAATGTTCTTGCCCACAATCTTAGCAGGAGTGATTTCAAGAACATTGCCTGCCTTTCCTGGTACGGCACCTTTGACTACAATAGCGCCAATGTCTGGGCGCACCTTCAGAATCTGCACAGCAGGATGGTAAACATGTGAAAACTACCCATGCCTGTGTGAATTTGCACAGGCACGCCTTGAGAAAGCTTGCAGCATTGCCTATCAAGACATGCTGCAGATGGTGACACACTCATGTGGTATTGGGACAGGCATCAATACTCCATTGATTTAAGCATATTGTTAGACCAAAGGCCCGCTGCACATTGCAGCTGTTTCAATTGAACAGTATGGCAAGATGGTCAGCTGCAAGTGTGCCGCAATCCAAAAAAGAAACATGCTGTAAACAGGCAGCATTTTTGGATTACTTGGAATTGCATGAGAATGAACAACAGACACTTCAAATGCACAGGGGCCTTCTCAAAATGGGTCGGCACAGTTCGTTTTGTCCCCATCAGCAATCAATGAAGTACATGTAGCAGACTGCACACACATGAGTCACAGATGTCTGCCTAATGACAAGGGCCTGCAAAAAGCTTACCTCCAGTTTCCTGATCTTGACCCTCTCTGCGCCCATGTGACCAGCCATCTTAAGTCCAGGAAGCACTCTGCTAGGCGTGGCGGACATTCCAATGGACCCGTGCTGCCTCTTGGATTTGGAACCGTGAGTCATCAAACCTCTGTGGTGGTTCCATCGCTTGATTGTGCCTGACAAATAAAACCCAAAAGACTCAATTACGGTACAGTCCACACGGGCATGGCGCATCACACTTAGGTCGAAATTTCTGGCATTGCAGTGCAGTGCAGTGACAATTTTGTTTTGACTCTGTTGCTGAATACAAACAGTCAGCTGAGGTAGGTGCAGAGACACCATGTGATGCAGCTTGCGTCAACAGACTGCGTGGAGCTTTGCCACTCAGGCTCTGCAGTCAGCCAACTTACAAGGCGCAGGTTGTCTGCCATGCAGGACAGAGGTATTCACTTGTATGATAAACTTGACAATCTATGCACTCAAAGGGTGTTGAGCTGTCGCTTGAGTGCAGAGGCAGCAATGGCTGCTGCAGCTGTGTGCAGGCTGTGTGCTTGTGATTCTTTGCGCTCTGCCTATTGCAAGAGACCAGGCCAAATCTGCCAGGCAGCACACATGCAAAGTGAGTGGTGCCAGTGATGAAACACTACATGCCTGCTTCAGCTGTATGAACTGGATCTGCTGTAGTGTCAGGCATTGAGCAGCTGTGATGTAGATATCTGTAATGGCTCATGGGTGGACAGTATGTTGTCAGAACATTTGCCAGCTGCACATGATGCACGTCAGCATAGTGACTGCTTGATACCTTGGAAGCCCTTTCCTATACTGGTGCCAGCAACATCAACCAGATCGCCAACCTTGAACAAGTCCTCCACATTCAGGGCCTGACCAGGCTCATATCCTGAGACGTCAGGAATCTGCGGCAAAGTATGAAATGGCTTTTGTAAGACAGGGGTGGCAATTGTAGTGCGCACTGCATAATGCATCTGATCACGCAAGCTTTGCCAGGCAGCACTGACAAAATGTGGATGCAGAGCTGCAGATGCAGCCTGGTGCAGGTTAGCGTGTTGCACACTATGCAATAGTTGATCTGCTGACCTTGAACTCTCGCAGGTGTCGCATAGCTTTTGCTCCAGCCTTTTTACAGTGACCAGCCTCGGGTCTGGTCACTTTTCTGTCAGCGCATTCCTGGTAACCGAGTTGTACTGAGGTGTAGCCAGACTTCTCCTCAGTGTGCACTTGTGTGACGACATTGCCTTCTTCTAGTGCTATGACGGTGGCCGGCAAGGCAAGACCTTCCGGCGTGAAGATCTGCGTCATACCGGCTTTGGTGCCGAACATGCCCATTCCTGCCTCGCCCGATCGAGCATGCACAGTCAGGCTATGTGGCCTCTGAGGGTGAAGTTGCTGCCTTGCTGCTTGGCGGGGGGTGGACATCCTGCATCCCGCAAATTGGGTGTGCAGTTTATGCATATGGCACGCATGACTGTGGAGTGTGGTCATATTGATGTTTCGTGCGTGCTCCACAGCACGATGAAGCAGTTCAGCCAGGCCGCAGAAGATGAGGCTTTCGTGAAACCCTATTAAACTGTGCGTGACCCTAAAACTTGCAGCGCCACAGTAACAGCGAATTTACTGCTGTGCAAAGCTGCTTGAAGGCTCAAGACCCGAAGGCTCAACACAAGGTGTTTGGATCAGATTTGCGTCCGAGACTTGTTTGTACGTCCAGCTGGCTTGGCTTGCCCTGACAAGTTAGCGAGCATCATCAGATAAAGCTGTCTGCACAAGAATGTGCATAACCATCCAATCATTTACATATGCATGCCAGGCAATATGCCTAGACAGCAGAAAATCGACCATGACAGTGTGCATTACGAGTCATGCAGCAACACAGCACTGACAGACCCAGCTGACGCCAACAGAAAGGGAGTCGACTAAGGTACGCCATCTGCAGCCTGATCAGTAATGGCTCAAACGTTGGCAAAATGCTAATAGTGTGTGAAAATTGTGTGCCTAGCAAAGGCCTGCATGGATTTGCTGGCCTATAAACAAATCAGTGTACAACAAGAAGTCTCAGCATGGCGATACAGCAATGTAGCTATGACCTGCTCAGGCTGCCAAATGCTTTTGCAGAAAAGAAACACATCAGCTGAGCAAACAGAGCTAGCTAGCTTTTCAACAGGGTATGACTTATAAGCATCAATGTTTGCAATACACAACAGCTCCTGTGCTACTAGGCAGACACTACAAGAGCCCAATATAGAGCTGAGAGTGATTGGGCTGCTGAGACAAGCAGTGGTTTCAACTTCTGTGAAGATGAACAATCCGTGTCCACATCTGCCTTGACCAGTTCATGAAAGACGGGCTGAGCAAAATAGTTGCATTCGCAACATCTCACAGCAGTGCTGCGAAGAGTCCGAGAGAACTTTTGTGTCATTCTTGAGGAAGGAAGGCCCAAAATTATTGACCAGCAGTAAAGAAGCCATCACAGTCTCAGCATTGACAACTTGCATTGATGATGCTGCGATCAGTGCTCTGGAAACCAGCTGCTACAGTCAGGCTGCCAAAAGAAGAGGAACGGGATGTCTGATGCCAGCCAGCATGCGCTCCGCGCTGTACGGCTGCAAGCCTAGCCCGCTGGGAGTCAGAACAAGATCTCTGAAGTTGGTCAGATATTCCTGCAAAAGCAGCATATTGTTCACAGGGAGCTACTCAACGTAGCAAATCTGTGAACTTAGGGGACACCTGTGTTTCTTGTTTCTTGATGCACAGCGCAATTTAGCATATCAAGCGTGTGTAGCAGATGCAGGAGTCTGCAGGCTTGCCTGATAACAGGGCTGTGATGGTAAGTCAAAAGTCAAAGATACCTTACAGACCATAACCCACTGGAACAAGCAGGGACTGGAGATTGCGCACAGCAAGATAGTACTGAGAAAGGATTGGGGTCAGCAGGATGCCATGCATGGTCATGACGTCTGTGTGAAGCTTTAGTACCTTCATGTCCCAGCAGTCCAGACACTCTAAGTGATACACTTGCCGGCGCTCAGGTCTACTCAAAACTGCATTACAAGACCAAAAGTGTAAGATCCAGGATACAACAGACTAGGGCACACACAGATGCTCTCAGAATCATGCTGCAGACCCCAGACTGCATACTGCAGAGACACTTGCCTGAGTAGGCTTGCTGGATGGCCTGAAATTTGTCCTGAGCAACTCGCCTATCGCAGTGAGGATTTCGGTCGGGATGCCACACCTACAGACACGAAGAACAAGGCTGATTTGATGCAGATGAACAGTTCAAGCTCTGCTTGCATAAAGAGGTAAAGTTATACCAAGGCTAATCGCTTATATGCCACACGTATATCCTCTTGAGAAGCCTGTACAGCAGTCAGTATGTTAGCAATTGTCGCACCCCTTGCATGTTACCTTGCAGAGAACACTAAGAAGCTCCAAAGGATCCAGAGACGGCAAGTTTTCTGACAGAACCACCTACCAGAAATGACAAGCCTAGAAGCTCGTAGTGCGTCTGCTGCCTGAACGAGGACATGCGCTGCATACTGCATGCTTCAGCAGAAACCTTCCAGACACAGCATGACTTCACAGGGGCGTTTTGGGCGGTCAGGTGGCACGATAGGTAGTGCACCCGCATCACTCGAGTCAGGTGTCAATTTGCTTCTTTCGTCTCCGATGGGAATCTAAAACACAATATGGTTGAACAAAGTTGCACCTGCGCAATATGCGAAACAAAGCAGTGGCGTGCACGAAGAAACGGTCATACGTGATGCGAATGCAAGACTTCAGCGTGCGTACCACATGTAGAACCCATCAAGCGAGAGCAACGACGGCCGTTCGGCGCAAGTTCGAACAAACAACGTGCATGCCGTGTTCTTTGGCTGTGCTTTCACAGAGGTCAACGGCTGGTGCAGTGAGCTTCACGATAACGTTAAAATCTCGCACGTATCTGAGACATTGTGACGACCGAATTGTACCCGTAAACAAGACAGCCCAAGGTCGCCTCAGATCCGGGTCAAGATCAACTTGCAAGTTTGCTGTACGGAGCAAAGGGGAAGCTACACCCGAAACTCTTGCACAGGTACATCATCTGCTTGAACTTGGAATCAGTGTTGGCACAGGCGCTGTTGAGCGTCTCACCTATTGAATAGGCTACCCGCTGGAAAACGAAGCTGCCTTGGTTCCTCTCTTTACTCTTCGCAGTCGGAGCAGTCCTTGGGCCAGCTCTGGACGGTATCCACGGCACAGTGCACCTGCTGACATACGACAGCGGTCAGTTCGACATGGCAGGCGTGCAGTCATCAGGCTGGGTCGCCTTGCTGTTGGGAACCTTTTATGCAGTCATAGGTGCACTGCATATACTTGGGGATCACTGGCAGGATACTAAGGCATCGCAAACAGGACAGACTATGTATTGCAAACAGACAGTGCCCTATGTCACGGCAAGCATAGGGTGGGAGCTGCAACTGACTGAAGCAAAATTGCATGCAACAGTGCTGCAACATGGTCCTGACATTGTGTGTGCCGCACAGTATGGTGGCCTTGCTGCTCTACACTAGCGCCATTTTGTATGCCAACAACATAGACTATAAGCAGGTACTGTCATATTGCTATCATTTTGCACCTTGGTAAACTTGCTGCGCCCCCTTCAATCCAAGCTTGGCTTGGCTTGGAGCAGGCTAAAGCCACTCCTGTTACTACCAAGCAATAGAAACCTCTTGCTGCTCTGGAATCTCACAGTTGTCTTAAATGCCTGTATCATTCATGCGTGCTTTCCATACGTGCATGTCCTGACTCATCAGCTTCCATTGTGATTGTCATAAATAGTTTCTGGCGCTGTCAGATTGCCGTCTTGCTCCTGGTGCTGGCCAGCATCAACTTCAAGCTTTTTGAAGGTGACAATTCTATCCAATGTTAGCGTTGGCCAGAAAGCCTCTCTGTCACAAGCTGACTCAAACCATCTCTCATAAGTTGTACACTCACAAGTCATCTGCCTTTGCCTGCTCACATGCCGCAATGCAATACAACACAACCCACTTTAAGCATGGCTGCTCTTGTGATTACATGAGCACAGCACGTCATGTATAAACCAATATGGTACATCTGCTGCAGACACCAAGCAAGGCCTAGCATTGGCAGTCCTGTGTGCATGTGCCGCCCCAGTGAGTGAGCTCATCATCATGAATGTTTTTGGCTTGTGGCATTACCCCCACCCAAATGTGTTCCAAGAATTTGGCAGAGGACTGCCTGGTTGGTGAGGCTCTTTGTTTCCCACCAGATTTTTGTTGTTGCAGGTTGCCTGCATTACTCACAATTTAGTTGTGTGCTAAAAACAGCCGTTGCGCATGGTGAGTATTGTATACTACCAGAGCATATGCATACTCATATGGACATATGATGTCCCATAGTGCTACTTTGCATGATGCAGATGATACAAGCCAAAGTCCTTGTTTGAAATGCTTTTAGCTGCTTTCAAAGACAGCTTGACAGAGCTAGTAAGCTGCACTTTGGTAACAGCCTCAGGCATGCAGGGCAGTGCTTGCTCCCTTTCTTGTGTAACACCACAAGCCTTACAGCGCCAAATCCTCTAGGCCAAGCTTTGCGCCTGCCCATGTCAATAAGAAGCAGGTGACAGCATTCCTGATGCAACAAGGCTGACACAGGCTTGCGCATTTGCAGGGTCTCTGTGTGCTACTTCTTTTACACCCCAGCAGTGGGCAACACAGCACGCCTCATATGGAAGCGAATCTGACTGCCCACAGAAGTCAGCCAAAACTGTGTGCTCAGTGAGATGCTGCGATGCTACAAGCATTGATGCACTGAGCTGATGCAAACACTGAACCGCTTGCTGTGTCAGCATACACATTCATTGGAGCTGGCAGCTCCCACAAGAGGCAACCACCCTGAGTCAAGGGGTGTCTCTAGCTTGAACCCTAGGCTAAAAGGCTTAGACCAATTCTTGGTGTCGTTAGCTACTCATCAATTGCTCATCAACTGAAGGATAAGCTAACATGACTGGATGACTGGTCCTATTATGTGCTGCTTAATGCAAGTGGTCGTACCTTACATGGCTATATACAGCCTGTCTCTGTGCCATGCAGAATGTGTTCTGCGTGATATATGCACTGTGAGGCAGTGTAATGTGGTATCTTGTGCTTTAGACTGTTTACAAACTACTCCATCGGCCCTTGACGGGCCCCAGTACTTGAATATGGGTTTGGACCTAGTTGGGACTGCTTGCTATAGCCAGCTAGTCAAGGCCTGTATTTATCGTGCACCTATGTGCTCAGAACAAACCAGTTGATTCAATGGTCAATGCAGATTGGTATCAGGCAACAATGGCAGCACCAGCCATAGCAGACACAAAATGAACAAGGTCAGACCTGACAACACCTCATTTCTGTCCAAGATTGCCATCAGGCTCAAAACTACTATGAAAAACAAAAACGCTGTTCACTTCTGACCTTTGAGTCCTGCTGTCCACGACTTCTAGTCAAGTCTGCCATTCACAACTCCAGTTTGTTTCTGCTGTTCAATAGACTGCATCGACACTATAGTGTACACTGTTGGAAGCACTATACGGCATCGACCTCACTGCTGGAACCACAGCAGTACAACAGGTTGCACAACTTGTCCCGCACTTTCTTCTTGACTGCCAAGCGCTTCTCCTTGAAGAGTTCCTTCTTGATGTCAACTGCAGTTCTTCTGAGTTTCTTAAGGGGATTCAGAATCTGTGCCTTCAAGGTGTTAGACTGCAGCAAAGACAACCCATCTTGTCAGCATTGCAATAAACAGCTGTCCTGCAGGACATGCAACCATGACCATACAATCAACATTGGCGCTCTGGCACTGGTGGTCACCAGATGCAGCTTTATTTGTGCTCAACTGTTCCAGCATTTGGCGGACCAGTCAACCTGGCAGTCATGTGGATACACAACCCAAGGCCAAGGCCAAGGCACACAACACACAGAACAGCTTCAAGCACACAGGTACAAGGTTGGTGGCAAAGGCAGGAGGCAGTGCAGGCAGCAGCAGCTCACCATCAGACGCTCATTATCAGGAGGTCTTGGAATGATGATTGGCGCCATTGGCACATCAGCGCCAGTGAAGGCTGTGGCAAAGATGTCTACTGGTGTAACTTGCTCATGATTCTCTTCATCCTGCACAGAACATCACGCATGGCTTCAGTTTTGCTTCACCACAAGCAACACATGCAGCAGCAGCATTTCTGGCTGGTGATCAACGCTTACACCTGCAATGACTTCTTCATAGATTACATGCAGACATAAATGACATTGCTGTTTATGAGCTCTTTTTGACAGCTGACACTGTGTGACCTTCTACAAGCGATGCCGCACCAATCAAGACTGCCCCTAGGAAACAATACAGCATAGGAAAGCTGGAAGGTGGTATGAGTGTCATCTCACAGGTGTCTGTACCTTGTAAGTAGGCACATAAAACGATTCATAGGGCTTGATCTCACTTGTCAAAGACCCAGTGTTGATCCCACTAGCATCCCCGCCAACCCCAGGGTCCCCTGCCTTGATTCTCCAGGAAGGCCTTGCCCTGAGGATCTGCAGGAAACAAGACCAAGTCAAAAGCCAACATAACACGCCAACGCAGCAAGCAGCACATTGAAGCAGCATTGGGCCACAACACACCCTGATTACATTGCACAGGCTCTGAAGGGCGCTTGTCAAGACACAATTTACGGTTGCTAATTGCCGGTGCTGACACTGCCAAAGACAGTAGACCATGATTCAAATTGGCAAGTGGTTCTCTGTAACCCACAACATGTAGGGAGCCTGAAGGCTGCACAAATGTCACAGCATGCTGATAGGCAGCATGAAGTGAAGCACCAGTCAGTATGCAAAAGCTTACTAGCTTACCATTTCTTTGGAGCATGTGGCTGTGTCGGAAGCCTCCATCCAAGGTTTGGGGAGATTAGGGTTGGGCAAGGCTCCCGCCAGGAAGCTGTGCCCAAGAGGGAGGGACTCTTCTTCTTCATCAGAGTTGCTGCAACCATCACCACTGTGATCATCTTGACTAGGGCCGTCTTTGATGGGGTTGCGGAGGTTTCTGGAAGAGTATTTTGTGCCCTGCATGGCAGCAAATGCAGATCAGTAAGGTGTGCGGCTGCTCTGCGTGCAAATGCAGCATGCATATGGAACTGTGTGTTGCAAGGCTTGCTACAAGAGCAGACAGCATCTTGCTCTGCTGTCCGGAACAGTGTGTTACATGTACTACATTGGAAACCACAGATGGCATCACATAGCAACTGTCAGCCTGCAATGCGTGATGATATGGTGCATGCATGCCGTACATATCCAGCACACTTCATATACTATCACAAGCTGTATGCAATTTGCTGGATGAAGGCAGACACCACAGACTGCAATGTGCACGTGACATAGTTATCAGGCTTACCAGTGAGGTCAAGCTGTGTACAGGACCAGCATTGTCCTCTTCCTCTTCAGCATCATCATCATCTTGGTGACCCTCTGTAAATTTGGTAGACCAGTTGGTGAAGAGCTTGGTGAAGAGCTTGGTGAAAAAAGGTCTCACAGTCAATGACAGCCTGCTGTGGATGTGCTTTACAGGAGGGCTGCTGTTGAAGTCATTGGAAGGAAGAAAGTCCAGCATCATACGTTTGCTACCTGCATGTTAACATATTTACCGTACCAGTGCAGTGTGTGTGTAGAGACTCATGCTGGAGAGCTTTTCAGCTGCATGCATTCATATATAGACAAGAGGTCAATCACAACTCCACCGGAGAATAGAAATCTGTGACAGAATGAGTCATGCACGCTGTTGATGGCGAATGCAAAGCACCTGTGCAGCAAAGCACCTGGTCAGAAACAGCAAAGTCACCAGGAACAGTCCCTATAAGTGAAGATCTTTGAAGCTTACCTTTGTGGTTGGCAGCTGCAATGAGGAAAAGGGACAAGGTCAGCATAAGCTGCCTGAAGGCTTTTTCCAAAGATCCTGCAATCACTATGCATGTCTCGGTCAGCAGCAGCAATGTCAACAGTAGCTTCATGGGATTAGTATTGCTGTAATCCAAACAAAGGTCATGAGTTGCTGCTGTCACAGCCATTTGTTTCAGGTCACATTGGCAGTCAGCATGGTCCAAACAAGCTCAACATGCTGCAGCATAAGCTCTTGACAGGCGCTGCTGTCCTTGCTGGCTTTATTTTGGTAGCGATATACTTAGCAGCAATAGAAACGCAGCCACTGCAGACTACAGGCAGTGCAACTGAGAACCTGTCTCACCTATATTAGGCTTAGCAGGTGGTGGTGGTACTGATGCTAGGCATGAGTGGAACAGCTTGTTGTGGACGTTGATGATGCCTTGAGGGGTCAATGCCATTGTTGGGTTCTTGTGGTCAGTTGTGCACCAGGGTCGCTCCTAGGGGGCCAGTTGCGCTTACTGTGGGACCTGAATATGCGGGTATCAGCTGTCTCCAACGTTGAACAAGCAGCAGAGACAGACCTGTTCTAGTCAGGCAACGTTGCCGTTTGGATGCAGCTGGACTATCATTCACGCCTTTGCAGTTCTCGAATTGACCTGATTCGAGTGCTAAGCAAGGGCACGGAGAAAGCAGAAGACTAAATCTGTATGTTTGCTGATGTTCGGCGGCTAGGAAAGAAAGACGTCGAGATCGCACCTGAACCACTTTTGCCGGTAGTGATGGTACATGTGGCAGGCTTGACACCCACGAAACCAGCAGGGGCGACGTCGACTGCACCGGTGCCTGCTACACCTGTGTAAAAGTCAGGCCAACGGGAAGCCCAGCACAAGCTGCCAAGAAGCAATTATAGGAACTCACGTGAAGGTGAGTTCGAAAACACCACAACGGAGATCCTGAGCTGCAGCGCGACTGTGAGTGCAAAGAGAAGCACCGACAGCACTACAGCCATCGACATAAAAACACGCTCAAGGGTGCTCATCTTGGCCCAATAGCGCAGCGCAGCAGGCAGACTTAAGTGAAGACCGTATGCTACGCGAACACGTGCTCCAACTACGAAATGATAGCGCCGATACAGTCAACAGTTGAGCTTGCTCGAAAGTTACGAATACTAAGAGGGTATTTACACAGACACGTATCAACACTCCAATTGGGATGGAATTCTGGCACGCGACAAACGCTAATACGCTCTTTATACGTCGTTAATATGGAGTTAAAAGTGAATACACAGCAGCCGGCCTTTGACCGCGGGTCGCCGTTGCTAGGCCACACAGACAGCGACGATGGTGTCTGACAGCGTGCGTCGGCTTGTTCTTGTTGTGGTAGTGATGATTTTCGCAAGCAACGGTTTACGCGTGAGCATA